>Ga0131853_10020720_pt1 | contig 11934 bp, 7 predicted proteins | sample TergutLab28metaG_FD_92764 | JGI IMG/M metagenome (GOLD analysis project Ga0131853, IMG submission 92764) | Labiotermes labralis P1 segment gut microbial communities from Petit-Saut dam, French Guiana - Lab288 P1 (version 2) (version 2) | ecosystem: Host-associated > Arthropoda: Insects >...
ACGCTCGAAAACATCATCAAGGAAGCGAACCTGCTGATTCCGGCGCTGGCTTTCGGCACGGCGGCGTATCTGAGCGCACACACGGAGCGCGCGACGCTCATGGCGATGAGCAGCTTCATCGGGTACTTCGCATTGCTTACGGTAATCCTTTGCGTGATGGCGCTGATGACTATCGCCGCACGCGCGCACCTGCCGTTTTTGCGTGTGCTGGCCGCGCTCAAGGAGCCGCTCGTGGTCGGTTTCACCTCGGGTAGCGAGATGGCGCCGATTCCGCACACGATCGAAGCGATGAGCACGCGTCTCGGTTTCAGCCGGGGTGTCGTCGAACTGGTGGTGCCGCTCGGCGCCGTGTTCCTGCGCGCCGGGTCGGCGCTTTATTTCGCGCTGGTGGCGATCTTCGTCGCGAACCTGTACGAGCGGCCGCTCGATGCCGTCGATCTGGTCCTGATCGGCGTGGGTTCGGCGGCCGCCGCGTTTGCTTCGTCGGGCCGCAGCGGCGTGGCCGCGGTCGGCTTCTCGGGGATGGTGCTGGCGCTGCTGCATCTGCCGGTCGAGGCGGCCGGCGTGCTGTTCGTCGCGATCGATCTGTTATGCGAAGGAATGCGCAACGTGCTGAGCATGCTCTCGGGCTGCACGGTGATCGCGCTGGTGTCGGCCGGCCTCGCGTCCGAGCGCGCCGCGAGCGCCGAGCCGCTGGCCGTCGTGCCGGAATTGCAGCCGGTGTTGCAATTCGCCTTTTCGCGCACGCAACTCGTGTTGGCGAGTTGCTGTGTGCTGACCGTGGCTTCGCTGATCGTATTGATGGGTATTGGGGTGGGGGCGAGATGACTGAAACGCTGACACGTAGCGGCGCCGTGCGGCGCCTGTTGCGTCAGGATCGCATGCGCAAGATCGCGGGCTGGCTGCGCGTGCTCGTGCTGGGCGTATGCGTCGCCCAGGCGCTGACGCTGAGTGGCTGCGCCATGTTCGGCATGAGCGGCGACAAGGTGTCGTGGTCGCAAATGAGCATCATGGCCAGCGACGGCATGAACGACAACAGCCCCGTATCGGTCGACGTCGTGCTCGTTTCGGACAGCACGCTGCTCGCGCGCCTTGCCGCGATGCCGGCGTCGAAGTGGTTCGCCGGGCGCGACGACTTCGCCAACGCCTACCCGAAGGGGATTCGCTTTCGCAGTTGGGAAGTGGTGCCGGGCGAGCATCTCAACGTGAAGGGCGAGGTCTTTTCGGGGCCCCGCGTCGCGGGCGCATTCGTGTTCGCGAATTACCCGGGCCCCGGCGCGCACAACATCAGAATCGACACGTTCAAGGGCCGCCTCGTCGTGCAACTGAACGGCAACGCATTTACCGCATCGACCTCCAAAAATGACTGAGCGAATTCCGAACGTGGTTGACCGTGTGGCGTGGCACGAAGGCATGCTGCTCGCGCCGCAGCATTTCCAGCAGATGGCGGCGCGCCTCGATTCGCTGGTCGCGTGGCAGACGCTGGCTGCCGCGCCGTTCAGTTGGGGCGTGCGCCGTCTCGCGTTCGACCACGGCTTGTTGCCGACCGGCCTCGTGCGCGTGCTGGCGCTCGACGCGATCATGCCCGACGGCACCGCCGTGTCTTATCACGCCGATGCCGGCGAGCACGCGGCGCTCGAACTGTCGCTCAAGCCATTTGCCGCACAGCTTGCCAACGGCCCGCTCGATGTCTATGTCACGCTGCCGGTAGCCGCGATGACACGGCACAACCCCCAGGTGCGCCGGTTCCGCTCGATGACGAGGCCGCCGGTCGAGGACGAAGTGTCCGAGGCGCCGCCCGCCGACATCGCGCGTCTGGTGCCGAATCTCGAGCTTGCGGCGGGCGAACTGCCGTCGGCGACTTATGTGTATCTGCGCATCGCCACGGTCTACAAGGATAACGAAGTAGTCCGGCTGGGCGAGCGTCTGCCGCCGCTGATCGAACTGCCGCGCGACAATCCGCTGTGGACCAGCACCGCGTCGCTGCTCGGTCAGGTGCGCAGCAAGGCGGTATTCGTCGCGCGCCAGACCGCGAATCCTTCGTCGAAAGTCGACGACCGGCTCAATCAGCTTGAACTGAAGGACCGTCTGCGCAGCCTGCTGACGAATCTGCCGTTCGCCGAGGCGGTCCTGCGCACGCCGCATCTGCATCCGCTCTCGCTGTATCTGGCGCTCGCGTCGCTGAGCGGTCCGCTCAGCATGCTCAAGCCGGGCGGCGTGCCGCCGGTGCCGCTCGACTACGACCACGCCGATCCGCTGAAGGCGTTCGAGCCGCTGCTGCGCTCGCTGCGCGAGGCGACCTCGGAGGTCAGCGAGGACCACCGCGAGCACAAGTTCGAGTTTCAGTACGGCGCGTTCGGCGTCGTCCTGCAGCGCGACTGGATCGGCGAGCGGCTCGTGGTGGGGCTGCGCGGGCAGTCGGACCGCGATCTGGTCGCGTGGATGGAGGGCGCGGTGATCGGCTCGCAGTCGGTTTATCCGTCGCTGCGCAGCCGGCGCGTGCTGGGGGCGACGCGTCGCACGGTGGAGTACGCGGAAGAGTTGGGCGTGCGCTCGGGCTCGGGGTATCTGCTGTTCGAAATCGCCACCGACCCGGCGCTCATCATCGCCAACGAACAACTGGCGATTGGCAATCCGAACGAAGGGGAAAGCGCGCAGCGCCCGCAGGAAATGGTGCTGTTCGTGAAAGGCTGAAGCTGGAAAAGACCGTGGCCCGCAATCAAGGATCAGGACAGACAAGACAATGAGCACGGTACGCAATCGCCCCGAAGTAGACGGCGACGATCTGATGACGGAGCAGTTTCGCGCGTTCCTCGACGAACTGGTGAAGGCGCGCACGCGCTTCATGAACGCACTCGACGGCGAGACGGCGGCGCGCAACATGAGCCAGCATCTGCTGAATCTGCTGGAGGTCCAGACGCTGCAGTCGCGCCGCGACAGCACGCGCTTCGAACTGGAAAACATCGCCGACGCCCGCTATCTGAAGGCGGTGCTCGCCGACGAGCTGCTGCTCAATACGGACTGGAAGGGCCGCGAGAACTGGACGGCCTTGCTGCTCGAGTCGACGCTGTACCGCACCAACGTCGCGGGCGACCAGGTGTTCCAGCGCATCGAGCAGTTGTTGACGGATCGCGAGCCGTCGCGGCGCAGCATGGCGCGGCTTTACCTGTTCGCGCTCGCGATGGGATTTCAGGGCCGCTTTCGCGGCACCGACGCGGCCGCGCGGCTGCGCGGCTACCGCGAGGAACTGTACGAATTCGTCTATCAGCGGCGTGCGGACCTCGGCGGCCGCGACCGCGTACTGACCGAGGCTGCCTACGCGAACACGATCTCGCACATCGCGCCGCGCAAGCTGCCGACCGTGAGCCGCTGGGCCGTCATTTTCATGCTGGTGGCGGTCTCGCTGCTGGCCGTTTCCGAGGTGCTGTGGCTGTGGCAATCGTGGCCTGTGCGCGAGGCGTTGCACGCCGACGCGCTGAATGGAGACTACCGATGAAGCATGCGCAATTCGACTTGCTCACGGGAGGTGGCCGATGCTGACCAGCAACCTGTTCCTGCTGTCGATCGCGGTGCTCACGCTGGTCGTGTGCGTCGTGCTGGGGGTCGTGCTGTATTTCGCGCTGCATGGCGCGGGCGACAAACCTGCGGCTGAGCGCAAGATTGTCCGGCTGCGTTCCGATTCGCTGCGCAGCACGTTTCGCCAGGCGGTCGAACTCATCGAAGGCAATATCGCGTCGCGCGGCGAGCGCTACAACATCCCGTGGGTGATGGTGCTCGACGAGGGCGACAACGAGCCGCCGCTGCCGATCGCGCAGGCGGGCGTGTCGAGCGTGCTCGGCACCGACGCGTCGAGCGCGGCGGCCACGCAAGGCATCGCCTGGCATTTCTTCGACCGGGGCGTCGTCATCGACATCAAGGCGACCTATCTCGGCTCGCTCGATGACGACAGCGACGAAAAACCGTGGGACGAATTCCTCGGTCTGTGCCGCAATTACCGGCCGCAGCGCCCGTTCGACTCGGTGGTGATCACGGTGCCCGCCGCGATGCTGCTGGCCACCGATACCGACGCGCGGCTCGAACTGGAGCGTCGCGCGAAGCTCGCGCATCGCCGTCTGTGGCTCGCGCAAAACCGCTTTGCCATGCGCTTCGCCGTGTACGTGGTGGTGACCGGCTGCGAGGCGCTCGAAGGATTCGCCGATTTCGCGTGCGCGCTGCCCGAGCCGCTGCGCGCCAGCATGCTCGGGTGGTCGTCGCCTTACGACCTGTCCACGACCTATAGCTCGGATTGGGTGGAGGCGGCGACGACCACCGTGAGCCGCGCGGTATCGGATACGAGCGCCGAAATTTTCGCGCTCGACGGAGGCCAGCTCGACGCGCGCGAATTCCTGTTGCTGCCCGCGCGGATCGAAGCGATGCAGTCGCAGTTGCAGTTGTATGTCGACGAGCTGATGCGGCCGAGCGCCTATCACGAGCCATTTTTCTTTCGCGGCATCTATCTGACCGGCGACAGCAGCGAACTGGCAGCGCAGTGGGTCGCGCGCCCCGAAGCGCCGCAATTCGACGACGGCGAGCCCACATTCGGTTCGGCATCCGAACCGAAGCTCGAACCGAAGCTCGATCCGGCCGCCGCTGATGCCGATGCAGATGCCGACGCGCAAGCCGCACTGGGTCAAACCGCACTCGTGCAGCCCGCATTCCTGCGTGATCTGTTCGAGCGGAAAATCTTCCTCGAATATGGCTTGACGCGTCCGTCCGGCTCGCAACGTCTGCCGCGGCCGGTACTCAATCGCGCGCTGCGCTGGGGCGGCATCGCCATACTCGGTGTCTGGGGCATCGGTATGGTCGTCGCGACCGTGCAGTTCAGCCACCGCAACAGCGAACTTGCCTCCGCGCTCGGCCAGTTGCGCGGCGACACCCAGGAGCGCGCGGAGGCGGCGCAGCGAGGCCAGGAACTCTCCGCGGACTGGTATCGCCGCAAAGCGCTGGCGCTGATCTCGCTCGATCAGCACCTGAAGAACGATGCGGTCTGGAGCGTCTTCATGCCCGGTTCGTGGGGCATCGTCGACGATCTCGACCAGCGCGTGAGCGAACGCTTCGAGCGCGAGTTCGGTGAAATCGCGGTCACCGCTTTGCAGCGCGAAATGTTCGCGCGCGTCGGCCAGCTCACGGGCGTCGGCATCGACCCGAGCAGCGGACAACTGATCATCGGCGACGACTGCACCGCGCCGCCGCTGCCGCGCAACGGCGCGAATGGGGACAGCCTCGCGATCGAAGACCAGCCGGAAATGCTCGCGCTGAAGAAGTACGTCGACTCGACCGACCAGTTCGACGCCGCGTTGCAGGCGCTCCAGCGGCTGCAGCATGCGGGCCAGGACAACAGCGATGCATTGCGGCTCGTCGTGCGCTACACGCTCGGCGCGGAACTGCAAGGCGACGTGAGCGGCGTGTTGCCGTACTTCTACGCCAACGGTCGCGCCGCGCGACACGTCGACGTCACCAGCGGGCTGAACGTGCCCGCGCTGAGTCAGGCGCTGCGTTGCACGTTCGACAAGGGCGCGTCGCAGTTGAACCAGCGCCTGTTCGTGAACAATCCGCTGCTCGCGAGCGAGAAGTCGGTGGCCGATCATCTGAACGCGCTGTCCGTCATGGACCCCGGTGCGACGGATTTCAGCCACGTTGCGGGGAGTTACCGCGACACCGTTGCGGCCATCAACGTGCAGCAGGATCTGCTCGCGGCAGGCAAGGCCGGCTGGCTGCATCAGACGCAGTTCATGCCGGGGCCGCTCTACGAACGCACGATGCAGCGCGCCGCGCAGGATCGTCTGCTGGGCGAGGATCTGGCCGCCGGCGTTCGCGCGCGCGACGACACGGCGTTCCAGGCGTTCAGAAGCGAACTCGCGCTGCGCTTTGGCGGGCCGGACAGCGGCGTCGTCTGGCTCGACAAGGATGCGCGCTACGCCGTCGCGCCTGCGCGCCTGGCGTTGCGCGACGGCCTGACCACGTTGCTGAACCAGCCGTTCATGGTCGCGCCGCGCGGCCTGTCGCTGCCGTCGCTGCCTGCCGGGGCGACGCTCGTATGGGACAACGCGCAGCTCGATCAGGCGCTGGCGCTCGCCGATACGCGCAAGCACTTTCAGACCGACGGCCTGACCAAGCTGCCGGCCGCGATACAGCCGATCGTCGGGCAAGCGGTCGACGCGCAGTTCGCGCGGCTCGTGTTCGATCAGACGGCGGCGGCCGCGGCCATCGCGCCGGTCGGTAGCGTCACGGGCAGCGCGGCGTTCGATGCGACGCACACGCGTCTCGCCGCGATCGAGGCGCTGCTGACCGGGATGGGCGCGACCGGCCAGGCGGGCGCGATCGCCAATCTGGAGTCGCAGGACGCGCTGGCCCACCTCGCCGCCGTGGACACCGCGTTGAGCCAATCCGACCTGTATGCGACGCGCGACAGCGTGGGCTACGCAGGCGGCGCCGCGCCCGAACTGGCCGCATTCGGCGTGAGCAGCGCAACGGGGCTCGGCATGTACCTCGACCAGCAGGCGGCGCGTGCGCTCGCGCTCGGCAAGGATGCGTCCGTCTACCTCGCCGCGCTCACGCCGACCGATGCCGCTTCGGGGCTCGCCCAGCGCTGGCAGGCGATCGACCTCGACCTCGACCGCTACAAGCTGAAGAACCCGAACAGCAGCCTGCTGAGGCTCGAGCAGTTCGTGCAGTCGCTGGGCGACCCGGGCGCGGGCGGCTGCATGGATCGCTTCGCCGGACGCCCGGGTTCGGGTGGCGCCGACGATTACTTCGCAGAACTACACGCACGGCTCTATAGCACGCTGATGCTGCGCTGCAGGCAGAGCTACGCGAACGATCTGCGGCAGGAGTGGGAGGGTTTCTCCTCGGCGTTCAACCAGAACGTGGCCGGACTGGCGCCGTTCAACGGCCCCGGTTTCGAGAGCGTCGCGTATCCGGGCGCGGCGGCCCATGGCGGGTCGGCCGACTTCGGCACGCTCGGGCAGGTGCTCAAGCTTTACCGGGGCGTGTCGGACCGGTTCAGTCAGGCCAAGACCGCCACGCGCGCCGGTGTGGGCCCGCTGGCCGTGCGCCGCTTCATCGAGAGTTTCGACCAGGTACAGACGCTGCTCGCGCCGCTTTACCCGGCCGATGGCGGCGCGCCGACCGGCTATGACGTGAACGTCGATTTCCGCGTGAATCGTGGCGCCGAAGTCGCCGGGAACCAGGTGATCGACTGGACGCTGTCCATCGGAGGACAAAGCTTGTCGGCGGGCGACGTGCCGCATTCGCTGCACTGGGATTACGGCACGCCGGTGACGCTGGTGCTGCGCCTCGCGAAGGATGCGCCGTACGACGCGGCGAGCGACCCGCAGCAGGGCGCGCTGTCCACCGACGGCGACACGCTGACCTGGCAGTTCTCCGACCCTTGGGCGCTGATCACGTTCATCGCGCGCCAGCGCGTGCCGGATACGAGCCTGCGCGCCGATGGCGCCGCGCAACTGCTGAAGTTCGAATTTCCGCTCGGTGCGAAACCGGTCGATCTGAGTTCGGTGCCCAAGACGTTGCGCGCGCGCGTGTTCCTGCGCGTGTCGCTTTCGCCCGCGGGCAAGAAAACCCCATTGCCGTGGCCCGGCAACTTCCCGGCGCGCGCGCCGGAATGGAGTGTCCTGTGAGCACGTTCGAAACGGTAGCCATGGAATCCGACATCGTGTTGCGCGCGTTTGCCGCGTGCGGCGCCGATCCGGACGCGCTGCTCGCGCCGCTGGAGGAAGGCGAGGGCGCGGGCGTTTCGCTGCGCTACGAGCCCGTGTATCAGCAGATTCGCGACGCGCAACAAGAGGACGACCCCACGCTGCCGATGGGCGTGTGGGAGCGGCCGCTGGTCAAGGCCGACTGGAAGCGCGTCGCGGCATTGAGCAGCGAGGCGCTCGCGACGCGCAGCAAGGACTTTCAGCTCGCCGCGTGGATGACCGAGGCGTGGACGCGGCTCTATCGTCTCGACGGCTTCATCGCGGGATTGCGGTGCATCGCGGCGCTGATCGAGTACTACTGGGAGCCGGGCTGGCCGCGTATCGAGGAAGACGACGCCGATGCGCGCGTCGCACCGTTCGTCTGGCTCAACGATGCGCTGGCGCGCGCGCTCACGGTCCATCTGCCGCTTGTCGTGATCGACGGGTTCGATCTGCCTCACGTGAATCTGGACGACTGGCAGCGCATGGTGACGGGCGCGGATCTCGCGTTCGGGAAGGGCGGCCGTGGCGGCGTGCTGACGCAAGACATGCTGACGAAGCATGCGGCGCAGGCGCGCAATCTGGAGTCGCTTTCGGCGCTGTACCGGCAACGGGATGCGGCAGGCGCCGCGGTGCTGCGCGTGGTGCAGATGCTCGATGAACGCCTCGGGCTCGATGCGCCGAGTTTTGCGAATCTCGAGAAAGTGCTGCGGCGGCTGGGGCAGGCTGTGGCGAGTCTGGTGGGGGAGCGAGTGGTGGAACAAGTCGAGGCGCAAGCAATCAGCGCAGCAAGCGTGACGCAAGATGCGGCCGTGTCCGTGCCGGTGCCCATGTCGGTATCCGTATCCGCGACGGACACGGAGGTCGTGGCGGCGCCGACGGAGCCGCCAGTCCTCGCGGTGGCAACAGGTCCGATCGCGAGCCGCACGCACGCTTACCGGTTGATCGAGGCCGCGGCCGATTATCTGGCCATGCATGAGCCGCATAGTCCGACACCTTATTTGCTGCGCCGTGCCGTGCAGTGGGGGGAAATGCCGCTGCCCGATCTGATGCGCGAGGTGGTGAGTTCGGAAGGGGGCTTGTCGCGGTATCTGGCGATGCTCGGGCTGGATTAGGGCGAAGAACATCTGTTTACCGGTTTTTTGAAACCGTTTCATGGACTAACTTGGGAGAATTGATATGTCGACCGTTCCAGTGCCCGGAAGGCGAAGCGGAGAAAACATTTTCAGTGAGCTGAAAAATGCGGACGTTGGCAGTACGGGTAGAAAGGTCTGGCACTCGCTCAGAGACCGGTTGAACGTTGCATTTGGCGGCAGCGGCACGGACATGGCCGTGACCGGCGCCACCTACGCGGCGAATACTGTCGGCATAGCGGGAAGTGCCGTCGGTTTCGCAGGCGGCGTCGTGGCTATCCTTGGCACGACCGGTGCCATTGCAGCGCTGGCAGGTCCTCAAGCGGCGATCACCCTGGGCGTGTTGGGCCTTGTCGCGACAATCGCCACGATTTGCCTGATGGCGAAAGATGCGTATTCGGACCGCGAATCCGCACATAAGGTGCTATCCGATTACTGCTGGAATCTCGTGGATCAGGCGCCTCCCATCATAAAACTGGACGAAAATTCCATCGATAAGGCCGTGAAGGCCGCGATGACGCTCGTCGACGACGGAAAGAGCCAGATAGAACGGCTGCACGAAAAATTCAACATTGCGAAGGTCAATGTCGATATCTTCAATAAAAAATCCGGCGACTTATTTGCTAGTTTTGTTAACTCAGTCAATACCACTACCCACGCTCAACAAGAGGCAAAAGTTAAAGAGCTTGTGGACTTTTGGGAAGCGGCGCTTAAGCCGAATGGTGCAATCTTTGAACTGGTTCGCCGCTGCGTGCACGCAGCGAATTATCTTCAGGCCTATCACATCATCGACCTGAACGTGCGATACAAACTCGCTCCGAAAAGCGATTTCAAACCGATCGAGCATTTCTTTGTTCACGATTTCTTCAAGCACAGCAAAATGCGCGAAGAATCGGCGGCACTGTTTAAAGCCCTCGAGGAGACGCACACCATGTTCTTGATGGCGATCCGGCACGTCAGGCATTCTGGGGGGAGGCATCGCCGCTGATCGCGGCCGTATTCGTGCGGTGACGCGCGCGGCTCAGACGAGCACGCGCGCCGCGCCGTCTTTGCAGCGCCGTTCGCGCGGGCGCAATGGTAGCGATACCATCCGGCGAATGGCATACGGGATTACACCTGGAGGCAAAAACGCCACAGTTTCCGGCCAATCAAGGTAATCGTTTTCCCTACACCTTTGCCGCGAGCGGGCCCGCGCGGATCCGAAGGAAAATTGGATTAATGCGTTTCGGGCGATCAAACGAGCCATGGAAATGGCCGCTGTCCCCGGCCATTAACCACGCAGGAAACGTCGGGAAAACAGTTTCCTGACTGACGCGCCCAAGCACCCCAAAACCCGCCTTTTCATCCCTCTGAAAACACCGGCCCAGCCCGGTACGACGCCCGCCCGGCGTTCGAAGCGCGTGATTGACGCTGGCAACCCGGCCAGTAAGATTCGCGGACCAAAACAGAGGAATACACAATGAAAAGGACCACGACTCGCGTGAATACCCGCATTACCGGCGCATTCATCGCCGCCGGCATGCTGTTCGCGGCGGCCGACGCCGCGGCGCAAAGCAGCGTGACGCTGTACGGCGCCGCCGACGATGCCATTGCGTACGCAAGCAACCAGAAGGGCAGCTCAAACGTTTACATGCGTCAGGGCAATCTGGCCGCATCGAAATGGGGCCTGACGGGTACGGAAGACCTGGGCGGCGGCCTTGCTGCGATTTTCGACTTGCAGGCAGGCTTCGATCTCAACACCGGCGCGGCGTCGACGAGCGGTCTGCTCTTCAATCGCGAGGCGTACGTCGGTCTGCGCAGCAACGCCTACGGCCAGGTCACGATGGGCCGCCAGTACACGCCGTACCTGTTGTTCGTGGGCCCGCTCGCCTCGAGCTGGGCGCTGACCGGTGCAACCGGCGCGCATCCGGGCGATATCGACGGCCTCGACACGACCATCCGCATCAACAACTCGATCACCTACACCTCGCCGGTGTTTGCGGGCCTGAAGGCGAGCGCGATGTACGCACTCGGCGGCCAGGCGGGCAGCACGGGCAAGGGGCAGACGTTCAGCGGCGCGCTGAGCTACACGTACGGCCCGCTGGCTCTCGCAGCCGGCTACCTGCAGATGGACAACGCCGAAACGAACGTCACGCTGGCGAACCCGACGCCGAACTTCGATGCGGCATCGACCGCTTCGTTCGGCATCTCGGCGCTCAACCAGGGCTATGCGTCCGCACGCAGCGTGCGTCACGCGGCACTGGCCGGCAACTACACGTTCGGCAACGCGACGGTCGGCCTGACCTACACGAACGTCCGCTACCTGCCGGGCACGCACTCGATCCCGGCCTTCACCGATACCGCCGTGTTCAACACGTACGCCGCGACCGGCACGTATCGCTTCACGCCGTCGTTCGACGTCGCGGCGGGCTACAGCTACACGCTCGCGTCGAAGGCCAACGGCATCGACGACGCCGCCCGCTACCAGCAGATCGCGCTCAAGCAGGCGTACCACTTCTCGAAGCGCACCACGCTGTACGCCATCCAGGCTTACCAGCATGCGAACGGCAGCACGCTCGACGCATCCGGCGCGATCGTCGCGGCGGCGCCGTCGGTGGGCGACTCGCAGAACGCGACGCCGTCTTCGACGCGCAATCAGTTCGTCGGCATGCTCGGCATGACGGTGCTGTTCTGAGCGCCGCACAGGCATGACCGCGACCCGCCGGGTCAAGGATATTTCGTAGCCCAGGATCGTTATCGTCGCTTGCGATGATAACGATACCATCAGAGTCTGACAGGACGGAGACAAGCCATGAGTGTTACTACCTCAGTCGGCGCCAGAGTGGCATCTGGCCGCTACCGGTGGACGATCTGCGCGATGATGTTTTTCGCGACCACCATCAACTACATGGACCGGCAGATGCTCGGTCTGCTCGCGCCGCTGCTGCAGAAGGACATCGGCTGGACCCAGGTGCAGTACGCGCAGACCGTGATGGTCTTCACCGTCACTTATGCGCTCGGTCTGGCGATCTTCGGCCGAATCGCCGACAAGGTCGCGGAAAAGGGCGTGTACGGCACCGCGATGGCGA
>Ga0131853_10020721_pt1 | contig 11934 bp, 7 predicted proteins | sample TergutLab28metaG_FD_92764 | JGI IMG/M metagenome (GOLD analysis project Ga0131853, IMG submission 92764) | Labiotermes labralis P1 segment gut microbial communities from Petit-Saut dam, French Guiana - Lab288 P1 (version 2) (version 2) | ecosystem: Host-associated > Arthropoda: Insects >...
AAACATGTTGAGCCTATAAGAAGTACAATAAAATAATAAGTGACATCTAGTTGGTTTTTATTCTTCAGTTATCACAATGATGCACGGTCCAACAAATATAAAATTCTTATAACAATTAAAAATGAGTGCAGTTACAGTTGTAAACATTTCATGCAGTAATAGCTGGTCCTGTGTGCAGTTGTGAGGATAGGAACTTAGTGACAGAGTTTATGGTAGAATAAAATTGAATGAAATAATTCGCGAGCGTATGTTGCGAGATATACTAAATGAAGCGAGGTAATAATATTCATTTCAGAGAAGAGTAAGTTCGGCCAGAAAGGGAAGCGGCTCGAATACCTTAGTTTGATATTCTGAATTATAAACTGGGCAGTTATATTGTAGCCACACGATCTGGTGGTGAGTTGATACTGAACTGATATTAAATAACACAGCGAGGATATTAAAATAGAAGTCGGCTTACGCTGTATTTTGCCAAGGCTAATTGACCCTTAAAGATGAAGAAAGTACTTTAATTAAAAACGTCGGAATTCCGTTATCAAACGACGCAGCGTCACATCTCTGAAGAACAGGATCATAAGCTACGTGAAGTTCTTGTGCCATTACCAAAGCTTCCACGCTGGAGGAAAAACGTTTTAGCACTAAAATGTTTCAGAATGGAACGCGCTTAGGAGGACTAAACCGCTTTTACTCGGGAAGGCTTCTATAAATATGGAACACTCCTACAAATGAAACTTGAAAACACTAGGACTCATATATCTCTATGTCCTGCATTTCTCCTTTTGTAATGCAGCAATAATGATAAAGGCTGGGTTTAAATTCCTCTCGTAGACTGAATTTCTCAGGCAGAAAATTTACTGAGGTTATCTTCAGACTTCAGGAAAGCCAGTGTCTCCAGTTATTCCTGTATCCGTGTTAAATTGAGTTACAGGCAACGGTTGATTATGCAAGTTTGCTGTGAATTGACATCCAGCCTCAATTAGGAATTCGATTAGTGTCTGTTAGAGGCAGGGTTTCAACTCCACGCAATTAACGTGATTGGAATTTTTTAAGGGAAACTGGCCGTCTCTGGAACCCGCATGCGCTATTAGGCCTCGTTCACTAGTATCGATCTAAAACGACCAGACAGAACGAAGGGATTGTCATTTGGTTTTTATATACTTAAGTCGTATGTGAAACTTAATTTATAGAATACGATTTATTCCGTGATTTTAACGGTGTATATGAAATTAACAGAGTTGTGAACTAATGATTATTAAGTTTTTATTCTTCTTGTAGTGCAAACAGTGATCTAATATGATATAGCTTTATAAAAATAGTTACTAATTCTAATTAAAATGATTTTGCTTACGTTACCTTTCATGTAGCTGCTGTTTTCTTCTCTTATCCCCAACGTGACTAGTAACACCCGTAGATACCTAACACAAATACTGTTGTAAGTTGAATTTCCTTTCGTCTAATCTGCTAATTGCCATTTGAGACCATGAGGGACGTTAAAGTGCGTAACGCTTTTTGTATCTAATGACGCTAATCTTTTTTTAGGAACTGGATTTAATTAAGTTAGAAATTATTTTGTCTTCATAATTTTCATTGTAATTTAATAAGTTAAGACACTTCATTTTTGTTAACACTGTTGATAAATGTTGAATGAAGCAGTGTGTACTGAGAATAATATAAAATTATCCGTATATGGCCATCGATGTTTATACGGTCTAAGTCCCTCCCCGCACACAAGCACACAATAAATTAACGCGAGTAACGCCATTGCTTAGAATAACTATTGAGAATCTAGTAACTGAAGAGTTAGTCGAGGATTTCCTTACTTTTCTGGAGCCCGGAGGTTTATTACCATTTCAATAGAACTACCCCATCCTGAACTAGAACCCAGATCACATCTATCAATTCTGTTTCTTCAGGATCCATTTGATTTTTATGTCCCATCTACATTTAGGCCTTCCAAGCGCCCTCTTTCCTTCAGAACCCCATATATACGTACATACTTTCCAATAAGTGCAACATGCGCTGTTCACCCAACCTTATATCGTTTGATAGCCAAATAATATTTGGCGAGAAGTAGGGTACATGAGGCTTGATGTTGTGCGGTTTTCTGCACAAATTAGTGTTTCATATACGAAATAAGCTAATTAGTTACTAAATGCAGTCTAGTTTAAATAACAGCGGGCAGAGAATGGGTTCTATACCTGGTTTCTTGTACGTACAATAATCAGAGATATCAGTAACAAAGAAATTTTGTACTAGGGTTATTTAAGGCTACCTGTTGTTATTCTTGCGATGATAGATCAGACTGTAAGGTTTCTAACTTGTATGTAGGCGGTGTTTGAACCCTCGATCTCGATCATTACTCTCTTCTCGATAGTGTTTATAGAAATTTCGCCAGTCTCTCCAAGCAAATGCCAGAATAAAAATTCTACTTGTCGGTTAAAGGTTCAATTCACATCATTTACAACTCACTGTGTACCATCCTGCGGTTGGTCGACACTATATATCTGAGTTCTGAATGAGTCGTTCTTTGAACTGAAAAAAAGACAAAAAATTTCCTTTGATGTAGGGATATAACTTTCTTAAAAATAATGCGTTATTGTTTTATGGAATTAAAAAATTAAAAATGTTGTCCTATAGAGGCTTTTCATTCTAAAAACACTCCACCGTGTTATCCAGATTGGTAGAGGCCACGTGATCGAAGACAACAGTAATAGGAAGAGCCACAACAAAAGAACAGCTATGAGCTGCCTTAGTGGAGCTGCCGTTAGCAGCGCTGCCTGACTAATCGGAAGTGTGTCTGGACATGCTTCCAAGAGAGCACGCTGCTGGAATTTCAGCGTCGCTCTTGCGAACAAAACAAATGCACTCACTTCACCCAACATCTCAGTCTGCGGCTGTGCTGGGTGGAAGGGTTTGGGGGTAATCATACGTAGAAAAGAGCTGTAAGGTCTAGAAGTAGGTTCCATTACCATTACAGCAGAAGCAGTGGATTTTGGTTCAGGCAAATTAGATACTGGTTATTATGAGTTGAATCGTGAATTTTTCCGACAGGGTTTGAGCATTCGATCAGTAGTATAAAGTTTAGCGAATATGGAATGGATCGCTTTAGCGAAACAAGTGTGATAAATCCGCACATGCTATTCGTATAGTGTGGCAATTTTCGTGTAGACAGAAAGCATTTATGCACTGAGTTTGTGATGGAATGTTTGCTGCGATAAACAGATCATAAACATACTTACTCCTTTATTCTTAAATCTTATTTGAGGCCTCATACTCCACTTGCTGAAAGTGGCCGTGAAATTATTATGTTTGGAAGTGGGACAACGCACAACCTGACATTCCTGTACCCTGTCAATTATACAAACTACAAGCGAAACAAAGAAAATTTACTTATTTTTTTCAAGGACCAGGGGCCTTAACCATTTGTAAAGAATGACCGATTTTGTACTAATCGGTCAAGAATATTACTCTTTTTAATTCTTGACTGAACTATGGCGTGGAGAATCGTACAAAAATCCTTATTTAAAAAAGTTTGAAAAACCCAAATTTTCTTTTTCTATTCTTTCAAAGGTATTATTCACACTTGCCTATTCGTCGTAAATTATAAAAATAATATATGATATTATTAAATTTAAGAAAAAAAATACATGAAAAAGCCGTTGTGTTAGCGTAACCTTTTTAAAGGCTATGATTCATTTATGTTTTGTTGCAGTATGGAAAAAGAATATGACTGAAAATAAAATCCACACCCATACACCTTATTCCGGCAATCCATTCTTAACTGGGCACTAAAAATATTATGCAATAAAGGGAAATACGTGATACAATAGGCATTTGATGGTATCTAACATATAATGTCCAGTTTGCGTGCCGGGATCTGTACAGGGACGGTGAAGATTTACACAAGCTTTTCAAGTGACTTTTATTATCGCAGGGTTGTGCTACAATTCTCCGGAAATAGAAACAGCTCTATGAATAAATGGGATTTAGAGAACGTGAGGTAAGTTGAGCCGATCCCAATGGCCGCGCGGTCTAAGGCGTGGGTCTGGGGCCGCTCGCCTGCTTGGATTGTGGGTTCGCCTATTCCCGGGGGCATGGATGTCTGTCTCCTTTGAGTGTTGTATGGTAACAGGTAGAGGTCTCTGCGACGAGCTGATCACTCGTCCAGGGGAGTCCTACCGACTGCGATGCGTCGTTGTGTGTGATGTAGAAACTTCAAGAATGACGAGGCCATGGCCCGCGTTGGGCCGCAGCGACACAGGTTTCGGAGAGAGACCTTGACCGGTTGTGGATGGCAGCTGCGAATTTATTGACGTATCAGTCCCAGAGAACCGATAAAGAGTCTTTTACAACTTGAGATTGTAATTTTTAATAATAATAATACATAAAATTTAATTACACTACTACATCTTTTTTATTTTTCGAGACATTTATCTGTGCAGGATATATAAATATTAAATGTCAATACTGAATTTTTCCGGTACTGATGCCTTAAAAAGATGGTCATGAATACACCTAAAGGGCGTAAGAAATTTTTGCGCTATTTATTTGTTCCAAAGATAGCTTTCAGAAGCCGAGTAAACTTCCTTCGTACTACGATTGTTATCAGCAGAACATTTGGTAAAGAACGATGAGGCCAAATTCATGACGTGTTCTGTGTAAAGTGGGGTGTGCTAGGAGCATTCAGTTATAGGGAGGCAATTTCTGATTTTTAGCTGTCAGTTGTAAAAGTATGCCATATCAACAGCGAAGCGTGACTTTCTTTGGCCAACTAATTCCATGGAGCAGAGTCCTTCTTGGAAAACTGCTAGTTCTTCATAGAGTCAAAATGTTTATACCACCGCTGTCACAACAGCCGGTCACTTCTCCCAATCCTGAGCCAGGTCAATCAAGTCCTCTACTCTATCCACTGTCTTGAAGTCCGTTTTAATATCATCTTCTTATCTAACTTTAGGCATTCCAAGTGACGTCTTTCCATGAGGTGAGTTTACCAAACACCTTGTGCACCTTTCACCTCTCTCAAACTTGCCTCATGCCCGCCTATTTTATTGTTCTTGATTTGATCAACCCATAAATATTTGGTTAGGAGTACAATCATGAAGCTTTTCTTTGTACAGTCTTAACCACCATCTGTAACGCTGTCCGGTGTAGACCCGAATTATCTTCGTTAGTACCATATTCTAGAGCACCTTCATCCTTCGCTTCTCTCGCAAGATTATAGACCAGTTGTAACACTAACATAAAGCAGAAAAAGTTATAGTTTTGTATACTTTATGTATACTTCTAATTTTGGGATAATACATGCCTGAAAGAAAACACAAAATTCTGGACCAAATACTCGCAGACATTTCCTGAGACAAATCTGCTATTAATTTTTTATAAATAAGTTTTTGATTCGTTATTGTTGTTTCCAAAATTTGAGCTGTGCTACAGTTTAAAAGGATTTGTTACCAGTCTTTCTTTTGTGATTATTTACTACTCTCTGACCACGGGCACTAGCATATACTTAATGTTCTCTGCATTTGGTCCTAGGCAAATCTGTTTATTTGCGACTAACAAAAATTTTGCCTTTTTATAATACTGTGTATTTTTTTGTCCAATAAAATAAGCTCTTCAGAATAAATCAGGAACCGATACGTACCATTCAATTCAACCCATCGTGGTTTGCTTGATCGTTCTTAATGTCACATCCCAAAGCAAAGCTGAAAAGCAATGGCCCCAAATCATTTCCTTGATTCAGAAAATAAAATTAAAAAGAAAGTATCAGAGAAGTGTTTGCCTATTCGGAATTCAATATAGGTTTCAATTAAATACATATTTACTATCGTTGTATGCTTTCTTCTGGGTAATTCCCCGGCGTCCGAATTTTATATGCCGACGTTTCGGAACACTCTGTATGTTCCATCTTCATAGGCGGCACAGTATGAAGAATTCTACAGACCTACCCGCCTATAAGGAAGGAACGGACAGAGTGTTCCGGAACGTCGGCATATAAATTTCAGACGCCGTCGAATTGCCCAGAAGAAAGCATACAACATTCAGAACACGGCGAAAGTTTGAAATCAAGAAATATTTACTACTCGAATTAAGTTAAAAGAGATGAAAATCGTGTGAGGATTTTATAGAAAGCCTCTTCTTTCACTGTAAGTATTTGGTACAAGACTTAACATTTATGGACTTCGGTTTAGGGAGTTGGGCTGTGATGATCCAAAGTGGAGAGCATTATCTCAGGATAAGATTTGGTTGAAGGATTTAGTGAGATGTTGTAGTTGGCGAGCTTTTACCCCACCACACAATTAGTTAACTTATTGGAATGGCAGTATTATTTTCGGGAAATGTTGATATTTTGTGGAAGTCATGTGCGACAAATCTCCACTCTTTTTCCCAACGTGCTGTTTTTTGTATCCACACAACCGATGATACCAACCTGTGGTTATGGGAAAAGAAGAAAAATTGTCGTGTTGACAGAAGCCAGTTATGAGTAGAACCAACAAATATCCAGAGGCAACGGTCACAAACGAACCATGTTAAGAGCTGGAGGCTCTCGTCCCAGTAAATATCACATCATATAAAACTTATGATTAATTTATTTCATTTGTATTTTGCTTCATAGAATACACATGTGTTACAATTTTGTGTTTGTTGCCTTGGGTTAGGAAAATTATTCATTACACACGTGTCCATTAATGAAACTTTACGGGAAGTTTTCACTGAATTGTTTCCATTTATTCCAAAATTGCATATTTTCATACAATGGGCCAGATAGCGCAAGGCATACGTAATGTCATTCATTTCGCTGTGTGTTCTTACGATAGGTCAATAGAATTTTCCAAAGCGCGTTCCACACAGAGTGTGATGTAGTATTTCCTTTTTCAATTTCCAGTACCCTCTGTTTCCTTTTAGGTCATCCATTAGCAGCGTGTGCCTTCTTCTGCGTCTTGCTGTCGTTTATTTCCTGTCTTTTAGCTTTCCATCAATAATGCGTTTTAGAAGGCAGATCCTATGCAAGATGTTACCAATTAAGTTAGCCTTTCTCCTTTTTTATTATTTGTAAGACATTCCTCTCCTCTTTAACTCTTTGTAACATCTTATGCTTATTGGACCGTGCATCATCTTGATAGTTGAATAAAGAGAGACCAACTTGATGTCACTTTCTTTTTTATTTCATTATAAGCTCAACATATTTCGGATGTTAATACATCCGAAACATGTTGAGCATTAAATAATGAAATAAAAAAGGAAGTGACATCAAGTTGGTCTCTCTTTATTCAACTATCTTTGTAACACTTCTTCATTTCTCACAAGATCATTCTAGCTAATCCTCTCCATCCTTCTCCAGCACCACGTTTCAAAACTTCCCAGGTATTTCTGGTCTACTTTCCGAAGTGTCCAAGTTGCGGCACCACACAACGCTATGCTCCAAACGTAGCAATTTGCTAGTTTTTTTTTCCAAAAATTTAAGTCCAGTTTACTGGTGAAAGGTGTCTTCTTTTAAATGAAATCTGCTTTTTCCGTGACAATACTGGGTTTAATTTCACCTGTACATCTTGCATCATTTGTTATCACGATACTCAAATAGTTGAAATATTCAACATTCTCTGGCTGTTTTTGTTCTATCAAAATCTGTGTATATGTAGTGTACCAATTGTTATGTGTAAAATTCGTCTGCTATTTTTACCGTTTATGTGACTGAAACTGGAAATTGTGAAACAATACATGTGTACAATTTTACCTTCAAATTACTGGAAAATTTGTACTGTTTTATTACCCGTCTTTTTCAGTCCAAATTCTCACACAATTTCTATTTCGGTGAATATTGTTACACGAGATACGTTTGATGTACAAAGACACAAACTTTTTTTTATTCCGTTAATAAAACGGGTAATATAATGTTCATGTCGGATATCTTTCATCAAATTCGGTGCTATGTCACTTATTAAGTTTCAGGCCTTGTAGGACGGAATACAGATTACCCAAATGTGGGGCCCAAAGTGACATCCTAATGTTTCTGTAGCAGGGCCTAATTTCGAAGAAATGAATTAGGCGGTAGCGTAATACCAATAATGTTTTAGTGCTGAGGTTAAGAGTACTTTGTGTTCATAGTTTTGAATGGGCGAATAATTTGATATTTTTGCCTTTAAAGTTTGTTCTATCTATTATAATGTCGAAAAACTAACACGCAAAGTCGCAGTTACGTTTTATGGCAAAATTTAAACTAAAGTGTAGTACACATTTTCTAATTTTAAGGTGAGATCCTATTCTATTACACATTTTCTGCGCTCCCTTCAACACATAAGTAATAACTATACACCTTCGTTTATTACTCGGCCGACTGCATGTATTCAACGCAGTCTGTAGTTCACTGTAGTATATTTTGGTGAGAATATATGGACCTTGTACTGCAGATTCAAATGATTGATCACATTGACAAATTTCATTCGGAACCAGAAAACCTGAATATGTTTATGTTGATATGTTATAATTTTGTAGTTTATTCTGTGACGATTTCGGCACTAGTCTTTTTAAAATAGATGGTTTGCATATTAAGGAGGTATGGAGTATTTGTTAAATAACAACAGATTCCTCTGCCATCGTAAAGTAGCAGTTTGTGAATGATTAGGTATAAAATGCACATAACATCACTTTTGGTGATGTTAGAAGTTCTTCTTCCCTCCATTTATTATGGTCCTTTTCTTATTAATGTATTAAAATAAAGGGCTGTGGTAGTGAGAAATGAAGCGAAAATTTGTCCTTACAATGCATGGCAAGTAAAATTATTACAACAGAAATTTAAGTGTAAGTTCTTGTTTTTTAATGCACTGAATTTGGACACTGTTCTTTAATATCTACGAAATCACTAAAGGAAAAAACAATAAGCTGAAATTTTGCATAGAATTCAGTAATACACATGTGCAGAAATTATTAGAAAGTATTTAGCTTTCAGTGTGAATGGCTTAGACTTTCCTGAATTTCCTGCTGTTAATAAGGGAATTGTATCAGAGATCGACTACATGGCAGTTATAACATTATTTTTTACAGTTTCTGCGGGAATTTAAGAATCAATTCCGTCGAGTGGACCACGAAAACTGCCATTCTCTAGACTACTATTCTTAGGATTTTATAGTCAATGGGCGAAACCTGTACTGAACTCTTAATCAGGCAGCTAATTACGAAATCACATCTGAAGAAATATCTAGTGCTACATTAGAATTTATAACTCTATCTACAGTATGTAACTAGAAGATTCAAATGTGATGAAGACGGAACAAATATTTATAAAAGAATTAAATCATTAGCAATCTATACAACAAATATAATTTCGTGTTTTCTATATTCAAAACACCCGTAGATTTAAAACCATAGGCAAGCTAATTACGCGAATCGTATCTACCTACTGTTGATCCAAGTGGCCGAGAAGTCTACGGCGTGAGTCTGCGGCTGCTATTTTGCTAGGATTGTGGGTTTGAATCCCGCCGGCGTCGTGGATGTCTGTTGCGAGTGTCGTGTTTTGTCAGGTAGAGGTCTCAGCATCGGACTGATCATTTGTTCAGAGGAGTCCTAACGAGTCTGGTGTGTCTGAGTGTGATCGTGAAGCCTCGGTAATGAGGAGGCTTTGGCCCAGTAGGGGCTGTTGCGCCATAAAACAACATGTTTACTTAATATCGTAAAGCCATGCAGGGAACGCAAAATTAGGAAATTCGGAGTTTAATGGAGCTACGTGCAGTTGTTTGTGTACCATAAGGCGCCATGGATTGTCTTGGTTTGCAGCATGGAATGGTCCGCGTTCCATGATACAGCTGTCTCCATTTGGTCTGTTCTGCTAGTAGACTAGCATGGATAATTCGTGCAAATGTACCTGCTAATGAAACGCTGTGCCCTGTAAAGCCTGTACCAGCACCAATTTTTCAGCCACAAATCCCAGTTGGGATAACCTAGGATTGAACCTTGACCTCAGGCGATAGAAACAGTAAACGAAATTTGTCAGTCATGACAAACTTTTCGTGCAGGATTATTAATTATATATAGGCCTATTTTTATTATATATTTAAAATTACTTGTTATTATATTTTGCTTCTAAATGTTCACTTCACAAACCATTTATCACGTCATTTTTAACCATCTAGAATAAAATGTATACTAGGCTATAATTTGGTCCGCCTAGTGGACTGGTATCATGTTTTGCGTGTGTTGTGAACTAAATATTGTGTAGATGAGTTGCATACTTTATGGAGTTAAGTGACTCCCGAATAAACTGCATTGCATTGATTCAGAACCGACTGTGACATGTGCAAATATTCCATGTGTACATAATCAACATGATTAAAGCGACTTCCTGAAATATTCGATCACTAGTTTCCAGTATAATCTAAAACACGCAGTCGTAAATTCGACGTGATTCGTCGCATTATATACAGCTGCGAAAAGCGAGCGGCGACAGCCTAAGTTTGTAGCTTGCTGAAACCTAGCATTTTGTCCTTTGTCCTTTGTCCTTTGAGTGTCTAGTTGGAATTTTTTAATTAATTCTGCGTCTCTTATTTTTCAAATTTAATGGGCTAATAAGCCACCAGTGACGGGGACATGGAAGAGAAGGGAAGTGTCACGTATTCAATATTCTCCCTGTTTAGGTAGTTTTGTTTTTACGGAGATGCAATTCCTTTTCCTTGGTAAGAATTGTATTGTCGTGAGTGTAACAGTAGACTACAGGCTAATATGGGAGGATGAATAGTTGTGTAAACGGAAGTGAACATGATACTAAATGGAACGTGGTATTTTGAGATATTAATAGGAAGCTACAAGATTTCAAGAGTTTGGAGCCATGTTAGCTACATTAAACACGTTGATTTACGTGTCCGTTGAAGTACATGCTCGCATTGTTTGTGAAAATTTGGAAAATAAGATCACGTGCATCCTGCTAGTTGATTGGAGCACAGTATCGTGCCCGGGTTATTCGAATGTAAAGCCTTTTAAATATTTAATCAGTTTTATGCTCTCGCACACCAGAACTGTGCCTGTTTAAAACAGAAACTAGACCTGCTACTTTTATTTCTATAAATTCCATGGTTTGCAGCATTCCGAAACTGTCAGTACTCGGTGTTCTATGCCTGCCAAAATTGTAATTAAAAAGACTCATGTTTGCAGTAAAGGGAGTAGGTTGGTTGGTCAGTTGTTTTTACATTGTGCTATTCATTCTGCTGGATACCAGATTTAGATTATTTTGTTTGCTTAATATTTTAAAGCGGCTTCAATGGGAAATCTGGTGCACACAAAGCACGGTAACGTATAATTTCGTCCCTCCTTTTTGTTACGACTCAGTATAATAATTCTTTACTTTTCGAACCCACTGCATTTGCAAGTGTATTTTTATCAACATAAAGTGGAATAGCACGTCGTTATTCAATAAATATAGAAGTATAATTAAAGAGTAGTTATTTTAAGTGCGGGACTTAAGACATAAATGACATAAATGCAATATATGCTTTGAATTTTGTCAACACCAACAACTGTAATTCATATTTATTATGATGTCATCCTTTCGAAGGCTGTTTGGGAAGACATACCACCTAAACGTTATGTAAAGGCTATCTAATTTTCACACAATTTTAAAAAGTTGAAGGCTTGTCGTCAATTTACAAACATAATGGGCTTTACCTCTACACTTTGAAAAAAATTGCCATGTAGGAGCTGCGACAACTGTCAATAATCCTGGGTGTTTACCAGAAGGCTTATATTCCACTAGCTTCTCACGATACACGTCCTTGTAATAAAATATTACCAAAAATGTAGGTGGATGAGTATTTTGAACAAACTGAATATAGAAATTAACTCTGTCTAGTTATCCCTACCACAAGGTATAGAAATTAACTCTGTCTAGTTATCCCTACCACAAGGTATAGAAATTAACTCTGTCTAGTTATCCCTACCACAAGGTATAGA
>Ga0131853_10020722_pt1 | contig 11934 bp, 14 predicted proteins | sample TergutLab28metaG_FD_92764 | JGI IMG/M metagenome (GOLD analysis project Ga0131853, IMG submission 92764) | Labiotermes labralis P1 segment gut microbial communities from Petit-Saut dam, French Guiana - Lab288 P1 (version 2) (version 2) | ecosystem: Host-associated > Arthropoda: Insects >...
AATAATAATAATAATAATAATAATGTTACTATTATTATTTTCACTTTCCTTACTTCACAGTACTCTGCTGGTTCTCAAAAGAGTATGGGCTCATTGACCAAGCAGTTCTTACTCATTGTTCTGCCATAAACTTTCTAACTATATGGGAATGTATCAGTATTACTGCTTTCTGCATTAGAATATATACAGCAGGGTGGAGAGTAAGCAGTTTCAAACTTTTATGTAATTTGTTTGGGACAATTCCCTTTGTGGGTAGTACTAACGGTATTACATACACTATTTTCAGTTGCCATATTCTTATTAGCTCTTCTTTCAAGACTGTATATTGATGGAGCTTCCTAGTCATAGTGCTACAAAGGTTATGACTGTTAGGAATTGCTACATCTACTAAGTGTGCTGCTTTCATAATTTTATCAAGTATGAATATGTCCGGTCTATTGTTATGGATAGTTCAAACATTTATGTGTCCTTTCATGGTATATCTTATAACTGAAGTTCCCTAATACAGATTGTGGCTCATATTTATAATGGGACACTGGTGGCCCCTTTGAGAGTCCACATTTGATAGCCAATTCTTGATGGACAATATTGGCTACCTGACTGTGATGATGGGTGTAATTGTCCTGAGCTAGTGAATGACAGGCACCAGTTACATTTTGAATGATTCCTAATTTCTCAGCATTTTCTACAGATATCATTAGCTACATTCAGGTCCTTTAAAATATGCTTCCTACAATTATTAGAACTAATGAATGATCCTGGATGGCTATTATAAATCCAGTTTTTCTGGGAAGAGTTTGCTAACCTTCAGCCATGCGTTCGATGCTATTTTGTCATCTGGCATTTCAAGGACACAGGCATGTCTTCTGTGTAAGGTTTTGTTCTTCCACATTTTTATTCCTTCTTGTATCATTCCGATGATTTCATGTTGTTGTGGTAGAGGATCATGTAAGTTAAGAGGTCTGTAATTAGCATCTGCGTTATGCATAATTCAATGTAGGCGTGAGATATATCTTGTTACGAAAGTAAGTTCTTAAAGATTTACCTTGTAATCAAATTAGTATTATTCCATTAGTTACACACCTGAAACAAACCATATTTCTAGGGTGTATAGTGCTGTACCTATTCTGTAGTTCCAATGTTTGGTACATGCAATGTCATTTCCCATGATGAATGTTTTGTACTTTTACATTAGCACTTTCTGAATTATTATTATTATTATTATTATTATTATTATAATATGGATGTCTCTTGTCACACACCTTTTCTTCCCGGTACTTCTATTGAACCAGCAGTGATCCCCACTGCTCATGCTTCAAGCTTCACACTGCAGTACTTTCTGTATTACGTGCGATATTCCATGTATAGCAGTCTTTTGCAGTGAATCTATCGAATGTTTTCCTGGTACAGCGTCCAAATTTTTCCTTAAGCTTGTTGTTGTTGTTGTTATTATTATTATTATTATTATTGGACACTGTAACAATTCTTCAACTTGTGGCATGGCATTCACTGTTCAGCAGCTGGGTTCAACAGCATGAATCATGAGCAGGGCAACAATTTCCTGACGCAAAATTCATTGTTTATAGATGTGATATATGTAAGTGCGGGAAAATTTATGTACTTTTTCCTCAAAAATTGTACTCTTCAAATGCGGGAAAACGGGCATCAGGGACTTGGATGATGGTAACCCTCTGGTGTTATGATTTCTGATTAACAAGGAAATAACTAGAAAAGGTAATCCACATGGTCATTATGACAACAAAATGACTGACCAAAAGCTTTACTGCCAAATAACAAACATAAAAAAAATAACTTTTGATACAGAATAAAAATTAGTGGGTTCTTTATGCAGGCAACATACGAATGAGAAAGTGATGCCAACTTTTCCTACAAAGAATTAAAAAAGTACTTTATAAGGCTATGATAAGCCAAAATTACCATCCCTTTTTCTACAAATCAAGTTATGTTGATATTAAGCCTATCATCTATTTATTTGAAGGGTTTGCTTCTTCATGGACGCCACTAAACAGAAACGAATGGCACTTTCTTTGGGCAATATAATTATACAACAATAGTTGTTTGTAGATAGTTTTTTCTGCAAATGATTTCACTTCAATTTGAAAATCTTTACAAATTACAAAAATGGGAAATGTTTTGTTAATTCTTACTGTAAATACTACAGCCAGTTGACTTTATTCTGGTTCTCAGTATAAATTTTCAGTTGAAACATTTTAATCTGCTGAACTAACAACTGTGCCACTTTTCTAAATACCATTTACATTATCTTTGAATTTCTTACCAAATTTACTACTATTACAATACAATATACATAAAGTGTACACTTGCCACAGAGTGTGTTATATAGATTGAAAGTATAGCAATTGTTTGTACTGCGTGTTGGCAATGCAGCTGCTAAAGACCACCATAATACGGTATCCACAATATTATGATGTATGCCAACTGCTTTATGATTATACTATGCAATAGCAAAACGGAAGTTATATTAGATCCAGTACTTAAAAGAATAAATTAACCCTTTCCTATCCTCAGTCAGAAAGCTTGAAACATCACAGTTTTTTCATACAGTTACCCTGTGAGAAGCCTTCAACCAACATGCAAAAATGTACCACCACATGCTGGCATTACATCTTTGCTCATCACATTCTTTTACATCTCTTCCAGTATTTCTCATACATATAAATAATAGATGGCAGGAGTTTTATATTTTCCTACAACTTTTCCTTTTTTTTAAAATCCTCATGCCAATTAATAATTAACAGTTACTTGTAGCTGGTAGGTGCAAGCCTGGAAATGCATGAATGGGAAAGGGTTAACCTCTACACAATATAATTATTTGAAGAGGTAACTGCAATTTCAGAATTCCCATCTTTCATCCATGTATTCCATTAATGTTGGTAGTGTTATTACATATTATACAATTACGCATGTCTTGGCTTCTGTCACTACCTTACAGCCTGCCTTTGGCTCAGTGCAACCAGCAATCCCAAAACAAGTCTAGAATAAATGCAAAGCAACAAAAAAGCTTTTACCGAGATTACCAGAAGTACTACAAATGTTGTCTGTGTGTGTTCATGTCCCTCCAAAAGCTTGTATGCATGCATGCACAAACATATGTACACAAATATCATTGAAAGAGACTGAGGTTGAAACAAATAAGCCTTGGAAAGGGTTTCTAGAATTTTGTCACTCTTGCCATCAATTTTATGTATGGGATGTTGGACTGTTTTGTCCGCTTTCTCTTCAGTATGCACCTGACATTTGTTATTAATTTCTTGTCCAAAAGTGAACCAGTACACTGATTTTATTTACTAGTTTATGGGTGACTCTTGTGGTCAGAATTACGCATCCAAGAAATTATTATTATTTTGTTATCATATTATTGCATCCAATAATCCTTATTCATGTAAGGATGCAGATGGTTTGACATTACAATGATCCCTATACACTCACAATGATAACCAGTCCTTAACGCACTGCTAAACACTATTATGGTTTAACTCATTAGAAGGCCAACTGAATGCATAATCATGTGAGCATGAAGCACTTCAGTGATATTTAATTTCGCCATTCAGCCTGTAATTCAAGGCCAGTACTGGGATGATAAGGAAGCATCAGCCAAAGATGTGTTACTCCTTGCTGGTAACAATGTAGTGCCTTAGTAAGAAGATGCAATACATACAAGAGTGAAAAAAACCAAGGCAATGACTGGTGTATCTAATTTGTGTAACAAGTTCATTAATAATAACATAAGATGTGACATCTGATGGTAACTTGTGTTTACATACTAAGATAGGAATTATGTACAGTCAAGGATTCAGGTCTTATGGGATGTAATGGTGTCATTAGGTAACAGTTACCAATGTCTTGAAGGAATGTCATGCCTTCATGTGAAGGGTCATGCAATCCAAGAACCATTCATCCAGCATCAAAGAACATCCTAGAAGACACAAATCCTCAACTACACTGTATGAATTTACCTCAGATTTTAACAATGTAAATGTCACATAAATCACCCAATGGACCTAAGATAACTTCCATAAATGCAGTCAGACCATGTCACGTGATCACTGGGCACCATAAGAAAGTCTATATAATTAACACAGAGTCTGGGCAAAATCTGAAAATAGTGTGTGTGCAAAAGTTTTCATGTTTTGTATGCACAAAAAACACATTACTCATATGGGCTTACAATAACCCCAGAAATATATTTATTTTAAGTGAGTGTCAGTGTTCTTAATTTGTGAAATAGGAATCCAAGCACAGTGCTTCCTGCATGGTAGTGCAAGAATAATACGGGGTATGAAAGTTTCAATTAGTTTCTGCATCAGACAAACCAAACAAACGAATCATGGGAAGAACACGGCAATATAGAATTACTGGCAGATGGCAAAAATGCAGACTCTGCATATACTGTACTTGTTTCCAGTGTAATGTAAAATTACTTTCAATCACTTACCACACAATTACTTCTTTAGGAATACATTTTTCAAAAACAAATGTTATTATATAGGTGATTATGCAGCCAGATTCCAAACACCAATGTTAAATATAATGACAGTTTGTTACAGCCACTCACTTCTAGGAAAGACACTGGTTAAAGAAGCCAATGTATAGCAACATGCAATGTTACTATAGTGCTAAAATCAGCACAGTAATAATATACATTGTACAGCTAATGACCAAAGTCTACATTCATCTGTCAGTATGCATTCTAGCCATGTTTCACTTGCCCACTGGGGTTTGTGTAGTGTTGCACCAGCCTTGCTATCACTTACGCAAACTGTCCTTGCTGCTGGCTAGTGAGGTGCTGGTGCTGCTCTGACTGTGTTGTTCCCCACCGCTGCCACTGCCACTCCCACCCTCTCCATTCAGAGTGCTAGATCCACCCCCACCACCACCTCTCATCACTCGTCGCATAACAGCCAGTTCCTCCACTGAGGTAGGTGTTGGAGGGGCACTACGTCCCTTTAACTTATTCAGTACCTTATCTAGACGATGTGAAAACAAATCAACATCCGATTTGCGCATTCCAAGTGCAGCTGCTGCTGTGAGGTATGGTACAGGGTAACTACTGTTGTGGGCACCCCAACCTAAATGACAAACATAAAAAACAAAACATGATGATAAAGAATAAAGAAATAATGTAAATAATGTCAAAAAAAGAATTTTATACCTTCAAATTTATACCCTGCTACTTCTTTAAGATCTGCTCCAGTTACCACTCGCGTTCCAGAGACACAGCGCAGAAACAGCATTGAGCCAAGCATAGTCACTGTTTTGCTGTCAGAACCGGCTAGAGAAGTAAGTGTCATGCCTGTGTAAGGAAATATATTTCTATTAACAACATGAAGGATTCATTTTTACCAGACATTACCAGAAGGAGACTGTGGAAAGCCACAAACCCATCTCATCTCATGCCTCTGAGTGAGGCAGAAGTACAACTTTGTTCATTTAACCCTTTGGCTCTGGAGCTGGACATTTACAATTTAGCACACCATTTATGTAAAATGTGAATATTTTATGAACCAAGAAGGGTAACATAGGAAATACACAATATTTTGTGGAGGAATCAACAAAGATAGTGAGAGAAAGTCTAAAAAGAATAATTAAATATATTTGTTGACTAAATATATAAAAAGAGTATTCTGGGGAGTAGTGGTACATCTGTCCTATATATAGAATGCATTGTGCCTAAAGGTTAAATATACTATTAAGCATTACACAAAAAAGCAACCTGTTGTGCTTTTGAAAGCATTATTGACAGGATGATTCAAAACAAGCATTGGAGTCAGACAAAATAGATTCCTCTGACGAGTCTTGTTTTAACCTCTTCTAAGTGGGTTTTAATTTTAAAATCAAATATCATCATCTCCCAAATTCTAAACTCTGCCATGTCACATGTCCAAAGCTTGCTGCTAGCAGTAAACCATTTGCTAGTGATATACAATAAAAATTTACAGAATTCATGGAGAAGGGATGGGGTGGGGAATAAAGGCACCAAGTTTTAGTTGAAATGTATTCTTTGTAATGGTCGGTTTGTAAAATGTATTTGCATATTATTCTCATAGGGTTAATGGCATGAAGATTGTAATCAGCCCACTAATAAAGTTAGAGGACTGACTAAAATCAGATATGAATACAGTAATGTCTGCAATGTGCTAAGGTAGGGAAGAGACAACACAGGCAATGTGTGTATAACATAACATTGAAGCGCGTTCGTGCAACCATTGAAGCAGTGGAAAAAGCAACAAGTAATACACAACCTCTGTGTGTATTTGTAGCCTTGGGTATGCAGCATGCAATGTGCACCATATTGTCATTTGTGGTCTGCCCCACTCTAAAGTGTTTTTCCACATTATGTCATAAATGGCACGATTTTGAAAAAAGTTATTGAATATAAAATATGTATTACAATTTTCTCTACAACTTTTGTATGAAACATTTTTCATTCTAAGAAGAATTCAGTGAGATATGATCAAAAATGTATGTTGGTCTTCATGTAAAGTTTTCTTGTTCAAGTTTAATGAAACCTGAATTTTCTTGACAGTTTTCTGAAAAATACTTCAATATCAAATGTAATGAAAATCTGTCTAGTGGGAGCCAAGTTGTTCCATGCAGATGTACGGACAGACATGACTAAGCTAATAATTGCTTTTCTCAATTTTGCAAATGCGCCTAAAAAGGACAGTGACTACAAATATGTACTATGTACAGGATGGTGACTATGAAAATGGAGATGGGCAAGAAGATGATTATGAAAATGAATATGGACAGTATGGTGGGTACTAAAATGGAAATAGACAACATGCTGGCTTTGAAAATGGATACTGACAGGATGGCCACTATCGAAATGGATATGGATAGGATGGTGGCTATAAAACTGGATATAGACATGATGCTGACTACAAAAGTTTCAAGGTCCCTAAAATAAAACTCTCAGAATAAACGTTGTAAATGGCAAAGTAGTTACACAGGCATGCAACTTTTTAAATTTTGGAAGGAAAGTAATTCAGACAAAAAAATGAAAAAAAAAAATCATTAAAATAAGTCCACTTCATTAAATTACAACAAAACAGACATGTCCCAACAATAATGAACAATAACAACATATAAAGTATATTCCAACCAATAAACCATCACAAACATAAAACAGGCATCAACAGAATTTGAAATAAAACTTTAGAAAAGAAGGTGGATTGCAGAATTTGTTGAAAGGGTTAAAAGAGAAACAATAACATGGATATCGTCATGTGAAATGGGCAGAGAGAACAAGAATAGTTACAGTGGCATTAGAATTCAAATTTAAAGAAGGGAGACATAAGCAGTGACCCAAAACAAGAGGGTTCAGCCAGGTACTAGAAAACATGGGGGAGATGGAGGGTAAGGAAGACAATCAACAGGGCTATCATTTGTGCAGCCCCTTCAGTGAAAACCTGAATGCCTGTTCTTAACACATTGCTAGGTACACCTACACTGCTATGTCAATAATTTTCGTGCTAACTGCTCTTACTGCATGGTGCTGAATCATGCTGTCACTACTGGGGCTGCAGAATAAAACAATGTGCACCATGAAGGGACAACGATGTTTGAAGAAAAATTTCACACACACTATAACCACAGTTCAAGATTATCAGAAACCTTGTTTTCTTTTGAAAACATGTTGTTGAATATTAATATAAAAATCCATGGAAATTCAAAGACGTGTGAAATCTTTCGGAGTTAATTTCATGTCAGTGTTGGGAGAACATAATACTAAAGATACATGTCTTTCTGGATGTAATGTTGTGTCATCTGGTAAGTAACGAAGGCATATCAAGCACTACCCACCAAACAACATAGTGTCAAATCTCAGCATTATTGCTGACAGAACCTAAAATCTCACAACATACAACCACTTGACAAGGCTAAACATGTATTTGAGCTTTTATGGATTTAGACAGTACTACAAGGTCTGACAAAAAAAAAAAAAGAGACTAACTCTATAGCTCGGGAACCAAGAGTGGGAGGGGAGAGACAAACAGATGGCTAAAGAACATGTTCTGAACTGTCACAGTGTTACAAGGCTCAGCTTTATAGCTTTACTCAGTATAAGTGGATGCAACTTCAAATATAGGTGTGTTCTTATCCTCGGTCCGAAAATGTCGGACTGCAAAAGTGAACAACGAGTTAACATCAAGAAATCCGCGATGGAAACTTTTCAATTATTGACTGAGACTTATGGTGAAGATGGCATGTCTCATGCATGCTTGTTTGAATGCCACAAACAATTTTCGGAAGGCAGAGAAAGCTTGAAAGATGATGATCACCCAGGCCATCCATGCACAGTTGTTACCGATGTCAACAGTGAAAAGTGCGAGATGTGATTCAAAAAGACCAAAGGTTGGGTGTTTGAGCAGTAGCTGAGGAAGTCAATTTGGAGAGGGAAGTGTTCGACAAATTCTAAGGGAGGAATTAAACATGAGAAAGGTTTGTGCAAAAATGGTTCCAAAAGTGTTGTCAGATGAACAAAAAGAATGCCGCAAGGAATTGTGTTTGGACCTTTTGCAATGCATTGAGAATGAACCAGATTTGTTGAATTCGATAATTACTTGTGATAAAATTTGGATATTTACGTATGATCCGGAAACCAAGCGACAATCAGTGCAGTGGAAGTCAACATCATCTCCAAGACCAAAAAGGCATGCATGAGTCGTTCAAAGTTCAAGGCCATGTCGATTGTTTTCATTGATATCCAGGGTATTGTGATGGCAGAGTGGGTACCCAGCGGCCAGACGGTAAATCAGCCGTATTACATTGAAGTCTTGACGAAACTGCATGAACGTGTGAGAAGGAAACAACCAGAATTATGGAGAAATGGGTGGACTTTGCACCAGGACAATGCGCCAGCCACAACGCACTGTCTGTGAAGCAATTTTTAGTTAATAAAAACATCATTTTGCTTGAGCACCCATCCTACTCGCCAGATCTCGCTCCCTGTGACTTCTACCTCTTTCCAAAGATCAAGTCAGTGCTGCAAGGAACCCAGTTTGTATCTGTAGAAAATGTGAAAGCAAAAACGGTGGAGATCCTCAACAGCCTTACAGAACATGACCTATAGAATTGCTTTGACCATTGGCAGCATCGTATGCAGCTGTGTGTCAACTCAGAGAGGAACTATTCTGAAGACAATCGTAGTTGATTTCCTGAATTTGTTAAACAGAAAGAGTTACAGGCATAGTCTCCTTTTTTTTGTGTCGGACCATGTATTTAACAACACACTGCCAAAATAAATTAAGGTTCCACACGGATATATATATTGATATCCAAAAACCCATTAGCAAAATAATTTCCCATGTAAAAGACAACATATTTTCAGGATGCTGAAAAACAAAAACAAGAACTATAGTCAATCAAATCTAGAAACTTAGCATTTAACACCCACAACAAAAATCTTGAAACTTCTGATCTGTACAACAACAGTAATAATTGCCCTGATCAAACAATAAATACATCAATACAATTACCAAAGAGACTGTGATTAACTACTACAGATTTATATTAAATTCATATGAAATAACCATGTTTAGATACATTTCCTTGAAATTTTTATCACTTATTCTTTAAGACATGGCCTAGCTGATATGAATAAAAGTGTACTATGCATGATTTCAGGCTTCTGCTGTGAAGCAAATGAGAACTGTGCTCTCCTGGGTTATTATGCTGCATAATAACCCAGAAGAGCACTGTTCTCAAAACCATATAAATTACACTTAATGCTGGCTGAATTACAGAGTGTAAATGCAACAGGAAGTGCCTTACTTCAGCATAATAACATTAATAGTACTGTACAAAATCCTGCAATTTATAAAATACATTACAACCTTCCTGATAGGACTGAATGCTCTGATGTATGTAATATGTTTGTTACGAATGTAACCGTGATCGGTATTAAAACTTTCAGTACTGTCAACTGCGTGTGATAACAAGAAAACCAATGTATGTAAAATGCACAACTGATGTGTGCTTATATAACCATTGTTGCAGTGGAAAAGCAGTAAGTATTACACACACTGAGTGTGTCTCTGTAGCCTTAAGTCATCCATCATACAAGAGCCAAGCACTGTATTATACTGCCATCTGTAGCCTTTCTTATTCTAGCAATTTTTCCACACTATCGCATAAACAGTACCATCTTTGGAAAAAAGTTAACATGAAATATGTTTCAATTTTCTCTACAATGTTTATCTGAAACATTTAACATTTTAAGAAAAATTTGGTGAGACATTATCATATCGTCAGCATAAACCACAAATTGATGTGTACACAGCGTTTGAAATGTGATGGCACACGCACAGAAACCAGACTTCGTCTTGCAGCGAAACGGACGAGTCCATTCAAATTGGCGGGGCGTCAATTCAGTTGACTACTGGCAGCCGAGGTGTGCACATTAGCGGTAGTAATGCTGCATCCACGATGTTCCGAGGTAGTGTGAAGAGTATTGGCTACCAACTCCATTCGCCGGTTTCCTGTTCACTTCCCCTCCCAAGCGTCACCGTGTGCCATCACACTTTTTTTCTACCATTCAATTTCCAACCATCTTGGTTTGTGCAAACCCTCCTAATAGTATATTCTAGAGCAATGTTGAAAAGCAATGGCAATAAAGCATCTCCTTGTTTCAGACTATCCTTAAAGGAAACATGTCACACAAGTATTTGTCTATCTGGACTCTACAGTCAGTTTCATTTAAACATGCTGTCATTGCAGCAGCAGTCCCGTTACAGGCCCGGAGGGGCTCAGAGGGTTCCACAAAGTTAAGGTTCCCAGATTTCGTGACAACGGTACAGGATGGTGGTAGGTTGTCAGCCTTACGCACCAGCCGCCTTTACCCCCAGGAAATACTCCTGGTACTCATTTCTATTAGAGGCTGAGTCGACCCCAGGGCCATAGTGTGATTGGAAGGATTTTATGTCAATGAAAAATCCACTGACACCAGCTGGGATTGAACCAGTGACCTTCCAATTTGTAGCATGGCACCTTAACCACTGTCCGACCGCAGTCCCCATACACATTGTTATTAGACTTACTAATTCCATAGGGTTATCAAACTCAATGAGAATATTATACAAAACCTCAGTTGTAAATGAATCACAGGCTTTCTAAAAGCATATAAATAGCTTACACACTGCATCCATGTATTCACATTTTAAATCATGTATTGAAAAATGCTGAATTAGTTGACCTGCTATGTCAAAATCATGATCACCAGTAATTTAATCTGCATATGGAGTTAACCTTTACAGAGAGATGCTGGATATGATATGATCTTGTACATAGCTGATAAGACTGACATGACCTGAATCATTACTATGAAGTTTTATCACACTTCTGCAGCTGAAGCAATTCCCTCTTATTCTGAATAGAATTAAAATGTTTATGGATCTCAGAACGAATTGTCCTACATCCTGCTTTAATCAGTTCTACAAGTATTTGCTAATGACTTGCATCTTCTTAGCTTTTCAACAGCCACATCAACTTTAAAGGCACTGGGCTCAGGCACCAGTCACTCTGCTGTATGTGTTTCAGTCTACCTAATATCATTAACCCTATGTGCATTCAATAATTGAAAGAAATGACTCCCCCTTACTTACTTACTTACTCCATGGTGCAGAGTCCTTCTTGAGAAGCTAACTGATTTGCAGCTAGTCAAGAAATTCCCCGCATTTTATGGAACCCGAAGGTTCATTACCGTACTCACAAGCGTCCGCCACCTGTCCCTATCCTGGGCCAACCCAATCCAGTCCACATATCCACATCCCACCTCCTGGAGATCCATCTTAATATTATCCACCCATCTACGCCTAGGTCTCCCCAGTGGTCTCTTTCCCTCTGGTTTCCCCACCAAGACCCTATACACCCCCCTCTCCTCCCCCATAC
>Ga0131853_10020724_pt1 | contig 11933 bp, 7 predicted proteins | sample TergutLab28metaG_FD_92764 | JGI IMG/M metagenome (GOLD analysis project Ga0131853, IMG submission 92764) | Labiotermes labralis P1 segment gut microbial communities from Petit-Saut dam, French Guiana - Lab288 P1 (version 2) (version 2) | ecosystem: Host-associated > Arthropoda: Insects >...
CGCTAACCTCTAAAGTTGCATTTTATATATTTATTCAACAAATATAGGTACTGAATATTTTAAACATGGTATATACTCTCCGTTTTTTTCCTCTTCAAAATGCAGTTTGTTTCATAATTCTAATGTATTTGATTAAAGGTTAATAACACTGATTTATGGATTTTATTAACTGCTATACCGACCTGTGAGACCGACAGGAGTATATTTTGTGATCAAAAGTTTCAACTACAGGAGACGTAAAACACGGTGCTCTGGGCGTAGGACTCAAGATGAGTCCTACGCCCCAGCTTCTCACCAGGTGAGTGGTGTGTAATACGTCCACAACTCAGAGAACGAAGAAAACGATTGAGAAGTGTCTGTTAACTTATTTTGCCGTTCCCAAATTTGTGTTATACGAAGAAATTGAATTAACCAAAATGATATGCCTTTATGTTGCGCCAGGTTAAATATGATCAAGAGAGATTTCAGTTGTGTAGGTCTAAGTTTATTCATGTTTGTAATTATGTAGGTATTTTACAGAATATAAGGTAGAGCACTCCCGTTACGGGCCCGGAGGAGCCCAGAGGGTTCCAAGAAGTTAAGTTTCCAAGATTTCGTGACAACGGCACAGGATGGTGGTAGGTTGTCAGCCTTATGCACCGGCCGCCTTACGGCGTGTGTGAAATTCACGATAATTAATTGAATAGTTAAATTGCGGGAATTATTTTAATATGATACCTGGAGAAGTATAGTGTATACAGAAACGGTTTGTCAGAAATCTGCGTATAATCCACATTCTGTATTGTGGCAGCGAAATTTGAAATCGCGAAGACCGAAACAACGATAGTAAGAACCTCGTGATCTCACACTATTTAGTACCTACTCGGGTGTGGAGTAGTGGGAGTTAACTGTCACCCGGTGGGCATTACACGTGTATCAGAAAAGTGAGGTGTAGCTGCGAGAGGCAAATATTTAATGTACCGTCGGTTGTGTTTATAGCTGATGTTGACATCGAGGCTGCATGTAGATAAATTCAATACAAAATGTCATACTGCATCTACTTTTTGTTTTATCTTTTACGATCTTCCTATTTTCAGGAAGGAATTTAAGATGTGATAAACTGGTCGGATTATTTTTCTTTTCGGAAATTCTTCTTTTAAGTCACTTCCTAAGAGCTTCATTATAGGTCAGATATTACAGGTAATTTACCTTTTAAATCCTAGAAGTTTCTAGACGTACCACAAATTTTAATATTAAAAAATTCTACATTGTCCTCCTTTTGGGTTGAGTGTTTGTACGCTTTTCAGAACAAACAGGGGGCCTTTGCTGTATACGCCATTAAAATATTGGTTTTTATAACCGTAGTGGAAAGTGTTTACAGCGCGGTACGAGCTGATTCCTTGTATAAAGCAGATTCCGCTTAGTCTTTAAAAGTTTAATATATCCGCACGATGTTCTCAGTTTCTATCGCAGTTCTGGTAGTGTGTAAAATCGTAAGTAATTTGATTGCTGATTTTCACGGTTTTGTTGTAACAAAGTAGGAGGAAGTGCTGGAACTGAGCGGTTCAGTGAACAAGCCAACGTTGTTTCTTCTTGTGCAGTTGAATGATATTCTGGGATTACTTCAGGAAATTACTTTTGTTTCTTCACAAAAACCGAAGCCGGAATTTAATGAAGACACTTAACGAACGCTTCTATTTCCAGAATTTCCTCTCACTCCTTCGCTTCTTGTTCTGTTATCATCTATCGTTCCTCGACGCCAAAATTCATACAATATAAAGCTGAAATTTCTCTAAGTACTCCTCCTTTTCGCGCGTCATTGAAATATTTATGTGGTGTGCTATGGGCATCAGTTATTGTTTGCTTTTTGTTCTGACATTTCGTGTTGAGGACTAGCGTGTGCATACCCACCACTATAGGCAGTGTAAATTGAAATTCTTTGTGAAGATGAGTTTACTTCTTTCTCTTTCTTAATACATCCTCTTTTCTGTCTCCCATCCTTTCTTCTACTTTAGTTGCCTCTTCTGCCCTACCAGGTTTTGGGAGGGATTTTCTCTTCAGAAGTCCGTTAAAAGCGAAAACTTATCCGCCCCTCTCACTTTTCTTCTCTGTCTTTATCATTGCCGCAGATTCTTTAACCTGAGTCCAAGAATAAGAAGAAGAGACGGAATAGAAGGGGTTAGAAAGGAATAAAAGGAAATAAACGTAAAAGTATTGGCTAAAGAAGAGGACACAGAATTGGAGCCACATTTCCCCACGACAAAAGAAGCCATTTTTGACGCGATTTCAGGCGCAATGAACTGTGCATGTCGAATCCCGAAGCTCTACGGGGTTACAGAGAATGACTACAGAATGGTTGGGAGAATAGGAATGTTCTTCAATTTTTTTTTCAATCAGTTATTTTTCTAACGTGACAACGTGACGCGGCTAAGTATGTGCAACCAGAACCATGTTATCTTAACAGAGACGGACTTTTTGTCTCCATATTCTTCACTAAGTTACAATGACATTCAGTATATTTTGAGTTTTAACCCTTTGAACGCCAAGTTAAATCCCATCTGCCATCTGCTGGCATTATTAGGAGCTCACCATATATTTCACGTTGGCGGGTTAAGGGTTAAACATAGACCGCCGAATTTGCACTGCAGTAAAGATGTGAGTATATTATTTTGTGACGATTACTGTGATTCGATTTATGTCAGTAATATGTGATCTGTTGCTTCTCCAAAACCTCTTTGACCGGCTGGGACACCCACATAACCTGTTATTAAATGTATAAGGAAGTTATCTTCCCTTGGTTAAACAGCGGGCGAACCGTGAGAATCTGACCAATCATTTCTTCTAGTGCCCAGATTAACTGATACCTCCCGAAAAGCCTCTCATTCTCTGTGACTTCTTCAAGCTGATAATATATGATAAAAGGAATGAAATTTTAACGCCATTCTTGTACTGTTTTCTATACCCTTTTATAATTTCTCTTTCTCTGTATTCTATACTTTCCTCAGTTTCCTTTTAGCAAATTTGAACATACTGAGATCTGTCACTGGTGAAAGATAAAGAGAATATGATTTTAAAATTGCATGTACCGCGCATAGTGTAGAACTCAAACCCTGACATGCACTGGCATGTATACACATCAGATACAAAATATCTCCTCCTACATGTAGTGCTGAAACATGCATGAGGACATATTTTGCATCTGTTATGTATATATTACAGTGAATGTAGGGGTGGTTTTATAAAACAAATACGCGTTTTATTTAGGCTTACGATTAAAACGGATTTGTAAACTGTCTAAAATGTAGTAAAAACATGTGACATATCTAATTTACCAACCAACGAACGCACATATAATTTCACATAAAAAACTTTTAAAACATTTTAAAACACTCCAACATGTTTCGATCTTGTCAGATCATCATCAGGGAGCTTTGTTCCTTGCTAAAGGTATGTTACAGTATTCACAATTCAATTCGTATTTGCAAACGAGGTGTTGTGGCAGCATATACGTCGATTTACTCCGTATGGTGCGAGGAAAAGCGCTTTGATTTGGTAAACATTGGAAGCAGAGGAAATGATGTAATTGTGTTGGCTAATGGTTCATGTACTTTCCGTCTCCTTCTCTTTGAGACGATCAAACAAATTCTACAGTGCACCTACAGACACTTTATGAGCTACACATTTCAGTATATACCCATTCGGAGGTCAGTAACCTTAGCGTAAGTGAGGTGACTGAAACACGAATTCATAGGTTTTTATATTTGCACCGTGCATTTTGGAATCTACGCAGTTCACTCACCAACAAATGCACTATTTATTAACTTGGTTTAAAGTTTAAGTTTTACATTAAAATACACAATAATATCGCTCCAACATGTTTCGGTCTTTAATGAAAATCATCAGGGAGCCCTATCTGTACCTGACTAAAGTTATATTTATGTTAAAACACTCGGTAAAATTACGTCGTTATATAAATTAGATGATGTGGCAGCATGTTTTAGAGCGGCATGTGTGTTGTGTGACGTATATGCTGCCACAACATCTCGTTTGCAAATACGAATTGAATTTTGAATGCTGTAACATAACTTTAACAAGGAACAAAGCTCCCTGATAATGGTCTGACAAGATGGAAACATGTCGGAGGTTTTTAAAATGGTTTAAAAGTGTTTTATGTGAAATTATATGTGCATTCGTTTGTTGATAAATTGAAGTGATTCTACAAAAAAATGCACCGTGCTACAACAAGATATATATATATATATATATATGTGACATATTATTTTTATTACAACCAACAAACGCACGTTATATATCAAAACATTATATCCTTATATAATATATACTACTACATGTTTCGACATTTCCTTGTCATCATCAGGGAATTTTATACTTGTGCGTTTCCAAGTTACGCAAATTGTTAAAATTGAAGCTGTTAAAACAAAAGTATTGCATAGTTTTTCACACGATATTTATCCAAGCCTGCAGTTATTGAATTACTCTCTCAGTATTTTATGTGTTGCAACAGGATGAGGGACAGATGTGATGAGTTTAGTGGGAGTGCTTTTAGAATTTCCTTTCGGAACGCACCTAAATATGAACTGCTTTGACGAATTCCAGAACATCTTACGGCGTGCTATTGCTTGCTCCTATCTCAGTTCATCTTCTATAATCCTCTTCCGCCATTCATCTTGATTGATAAGCCAATCCGAAATTCTGCGTCGGTGACGGGTGACAGCATCGATCCGTCTTAGTATTCCAGTCCTGAGGGTTTTACTGGCTTCTATAGAAGTGCATTTTATATGCCACTCGAAACGGCAGTTGATATCAGCAGATTTGTGGAAGGGAAGATGCAGATTTGAGCCAGCGTCTGTAGTGGAATACTCAGTAGCAAGAACGTGTGTACTTAAGCGACATTTTCTTTTCGTAATTAAATGCCTGTCTCGCCATATATATATATATATATATATATATATATATATATATATATAACGGTGCTTTATTTCGAGAAGTGGAGTTATCAGTGTGACTTCCATGAAGTTAGACATCATCACGCAGGCTCTGCCTTTTTATTTAAATTCACGCGTTTCTTTATTCCAACATGGCGGCCATTTGACTTCGGGCACGGAGGCAAAATTAAACAAAATTAAATAAATGAATCAAAAATACCTAAGGTATTGTGAAAGTGGCTTTATGTAAAAAATAGGCTAATGACAGGATTTAGTACTGTATGCAACTTAGTATATAAAATGTTAATACTACACGTGGACCGGCCGTTAGTGTTTCAGGAGGTTGAGGATCACAGAAGTTTTAGGAAAAAAAAATGACACAAGAAAGTGGAAAGTTGTCTGCAGCCCGGACACTACTCCAGCCTAACCGTACCTAACCTCCAACCTACAGCAAACCAAGAACGAAACGACCAATGTGGTAATCAACATCATAGTCGCGAGCTCCTGATGATGGGCATAGTAGTGCCCGAAATATTTTGAGCCTATAAGAAATACAATAAAATAACAAGTGACATCTAGTTTGTTTTTTATTCTTCAGTTCAATTTTATATTATTAATCAGTCAACCCTTTAAATCAGTACACTAACTACACGTACCGCCTGATGTGACATTAAAAACAATATATATTTCACACACGGCGATTTAATGTTTTGTTTATTTCTGTCAATCTGTGCCGTTGTCACGAAATCTGGGAACCTTAACTTCTTGAGAACCCCCTGGGCCTGTCCAGGCCTGTAATGGGACTGCTTTGCCTTTTATTTCTGTCAATATACATTATTCTTTTCCTTTAAATATCACTTGCATTTTGGTCTTCGTAGTGATAAGTCCTTAGCCAGACCAGGAAGGAAACAAGCTACATTCCCCGCATTTTGTAGAACTTGGAGCTTCATTACCACACTCACAAGAGACCACCACCTGTCCCTACCCTAGCCAAACCAATCCATTCGTCTGCCCATCACACTTTTGACAGGCGCAGCTTGTTTCCTTCCTCTTCGGGCTAAGTACTTACCAGCACCCCTGTAATGGACGTGGACTGGATTATATGTATCGTAGAAAATGTAGTTTTATGTATATAATTTATGTATCTCTCAGTCTTCAAAATATCTGTGATAAGGACTACATACTTGATGCATTGCAGAGGCTGTAAACTATAAGTACCAGCTTCCGGTACTGTTCACATCTGCACGTAGCGTAGCAGAAAACGCGAGAGATAGGTAAAGTAAGCCGTAATAAAACATGGTAAAAAAAAAGGTAAATCAGTCCCTTTACAGGCCCGAAGTACCCAGAGAGTTCCAGTAAGTTAAGGTTCCCAGATTACGTTACAATGGCCCAGGATAGTGGTAAGGTTGCCAGCCTTACGCACCGGCCGCTTTTTACCCCCAAGAAATACACCTGGTATTCATTTCTGTTAGAGACTGAGTCGACCCCAGGGCCACGGTGCGATCGGAAAGATGATGTCAATGAAAAATTCCAATGACACCACCTGGAATCGAACCAGCGAAATAAAAAGGGTAATTAGGATTTTTAAATGAGACAAAATAAAATAACTTGAATTGTGTATCCATCCGTCCTTTGTGTGAGAAATTAATTTGGCAGGAAAGAAGCACTTGTATACAGTTTAGCTTTTGGTTTTTTTATGTTCCTTGAAATGGTTACTGAGCCGGTTGCTGTTTTCTGGCATACTACGTCGTGGGATATGATAGAATTTTACTAACGGTTCAGAAGAACCTCAGGACAGCAGAGAGATAGAGAGAGAGAGAGAGAGAGCTTTCCTGAACACGGAGGAAATAGGGTCTCCGAAACTTCGATAAGCTGCTGCTAGTTTGCAAGAAGAAATATTCCAAGATACGGTAATATACAGTAAAGGCTCTCAGGAAAACAAATCCCACTAAATCTCTTAAGAAACTGCATTTGAATTGCGAGATACTATATTCGGGGCGCGTGAACGTGAAGCCGTGTATTACTCGTGTCATGTGTCGGTCGAAATTAAATTTCGTACTGCTGCAGTTTGCTTTAATAAAAAGTGACGTAAAATTTAATTTTCCGAGCACAAAAAGCCTCGTTGGTCTCTCTGCACCAAATTTTAAAGTAAATGAGCCTGAATAAACAGTACAGTTGAAGTTAATTTGAAAGCGAGATGTAAATATACTAAGTGACCTCCTGGATGAGGCACTTCATTTTAAAATAACGTGCATTCTCGTATTTTGAGCAGGTAAGTGCTACTTTTGAGATAGAAATTATGTGAATCTGCCACTTCCGATATTTATTTAATTGGAATTTTAAAGAATTCCCAAGGCCCATTTAAATACATAAGTTAATAAATATCTTCTTGGAGCGGAGTCCTTTGTGATAAGCTAGTAGTTCTTCAAGACTGTCACGAATGCATCACGGTCACGTGTGACTACATGGAAGTCTGATGTGTATCATCTGCTACTCATGTAATATGTATGTCCATATACATCCATGTCGGAATAAACTGTAGGTATTGGCGTGTTTTGAAGTTATTTTTGTGACCCTTTTTATAGTTTCTGAAAGGATTGCATTTAACAAAGAAATATGTTCCCATTATCTACTGTCTTCACAGTTTGATATGAAATAAAACTGCTGTATTTTGCAGAATGTGTATTGTACACTGACAGCAGCTGAACGATTCATGGGTCAAAAGAAAATTACTTCATGTGTAATATTTTTGTTCAGTTCCTGGAAAAAAAAAAGTACATGTCTTCTAACCATATCTTCTTCTGATTCTAACTACTCAAGTTCGTTGCTTTCAGTTTGCTAAGTTAGTGTAACAGGTCAACGAAACTAATCCAAATAAATGTTATTATAATTTGACAATACAAGATCCGACAATAAAGTAACGAGATTTTTTCTCCTAACTGTACCGGCAAAACTGCAGTCCGCTAACATAGACATCTTTTGACTTTTTTCTTTCCTCCATCCTCCTCGCAGTGGCATGGCTTTGCAGTACCTCAATGTGGAGTAGGTGCGTGACATGTCAGGACGTGTTTGTGAAACCTTGTCGTGGAAATGGCAACACGGAACATCGCGCAGCGGTATGCCATGTTTTTTGTGTTAAACTCGGTGACAGCGCCACAACAACACATGGAAAACTTCAGCAGGCCTTTGGAGATGATGCGTCGTCAACAGCACAAGCCTCTCGCTGGCACAAAATGTTTTCTGAAGGCAGAACCCTTGTTGACGATGAGCAGCACTGTGTACGACCATCAGCAACGAGGACACGTGACAACACGTCACGGTGTTGTATCCTGCGCGGACCCGGTGGGGAACTTGTCTTGGATGTTGTTCCCTGAGGTACGGAGCTTGAAGACGGGGGGGAGTCGGGCAGGCCGCACACACTCTCAATAATCCCCAAGCAGAGTGTACTGGAGTTTTATTGTGCGTAATTAGGGAATAATTGCAGTTACAACTGAACTGCATTGGTGACAATTCTCGGCAGCGGGGCTCTTCATTACCGTGAACACTCACTGATCGACCAGCTTCTTTCTCTGTTGCTCAGTCACTGTTCGAGATACACAACACAAGGCAGCTACAGTTACATGCGTCAATCCACACATTGCTCGCGCGATAAACACTAAGAGCGACCACTTATAAACAAAAAGAAACCGAAGAAAATTATATTCCTCCCATGCCTGGTCTGCTTACTAAGAAATGGAAGTGTAAACAGAGAGTATTAGTTACAGGAAAGGCGAGAACTAATCATGATAAAATTAGGCTTATGACTTACATACAGTACACACAGTACATACAGTACACACAGTACATACATTACATACAGTACACACAGTACATACAGTACATACAGTACATACAGTACACACAGTACATACATTACATACAGTACATACATTACATACAGTACATACAGTACACACAGTACATACAGTACACACAGTACACACAGTACATACAGTACACACAGTACATACATTACATACAGTACATACAGTACACACAGTACATACAGTACATACAGTACACACAGTACATAGAGTACATACAGTAAACACAGTACATACAGTACATATAGTACACACAGTACATACAGTACACACAGTACATACAGTACATACAGTACACACAGTACATACAGTAAACACAGTACATACAGTACACACATTACATACAGTACATACAGTACACACAGTACACACAGTACACACAGTACATACAGTACACACAGTACATACATTACATACAGCAATGCTAGAGAGAAGAGAAAGAAAACAAATGTGTATCAAATACACCACAATGGGTAAGAGAACATTTCGTTATCCGATCGAAGATTAACAGTCAAAATGATTGCAGATACAGTGAAAACGAACCGGGAAACCTTTCGTTGGATACTGACTGAAGAAATGTGGATGAGAAAAATTTGTTCCAAGAAGGTGCCCAGGAACCTCACAAGAGCAACAGCGGGATGCTCGGTTGAGTTCAGTTTTTGACATCCAAATGCATTTAGGTGATGCTGCAACTTCCTTACTCACCTGATCTCGCACATTAGACTTCTTTTTATTTAAAAAAGTAAGATCGGCAGTGAAAGAACACCATGTTGAGTCAACAGAAGACATCCAGAGGGCTGTAACGCAGGCTTGAAAAGACATCCCAAAAGCTGCGTTCCAGGAATGCTACAAACAATGGCAACTCTGCTTGAAAGGTTGTGTGCAGGCACAAGAGATGTACTTTGAAGGTGAACATATTGTAGTTGATGAACAAATAAAATAATTTTTTTGGAACCAGTCTCATTACTTTATTGTCATATCTCGTACATATTCAAGGGGTGCCAATAATTGTTGCTAAACCCTTCGCCAAACGAACAAATAAATAAATCACGGGCTAAATCATTATTGTAATTGTACAGCAGCACATTATATTACCACAAAACACACAGAACTAATTTCTCTCCAATTTATAATAATTTACAAACTAATACACAATCGTTTATTTACACAATTGCATTATATTAAAACTTTAAAAATCTCCTACTTGTTTTGATTCCGGTGGGATAATAATCAGGGAGTCCATACGTAACCAAAAGTATCAGCATTGCGCTACATATCAAACTGCATCAACTTGCATTTTACCTTCAAATTGCCACACGCTAGCATGTGACCTGCAAGCGCGTGCATTCCAATCGCAACTTCCCTGCAATCTAGTACAGTGCCAGCTTTCGCCTTACGCACAAGCTGCCCAGTAACAGTGGTATGTACCAATTTTGATGTTTTGCTGCGTCTCAGTATAATCTTAGTAAATGACCAACTTAATGTGCATTAAGTTGGTCAATTACTGAGTGGTACGTACACTGCAAGTATTGATTTAAAATTCGTATTGCAAATACTTTAAACATTCAAGTAGGTTAACGGTTTTTTTTAATAAAAGTGAATTATTTGAAATTAAGTTTCAAAATGTCATAATTCTATATTATTTTACGTATTTCTGTTATTCGCGTAGCAACCTACGATTTAAATCAACAATTTATTTCTCAGTTCTTCTATACGACATATTTTACAAGATACAAGGAAATAGCAAATTATAAAATGGCTAGTCGATATTTTATAGAAGATTATTTGATGTATGAATTTCCTCATTTTAGAACTTTTAATATTTTAACTGTGTAAACGCCGAATCTAATCCCATCTGCCATTTACTTTAATTATTAGGTGGTCACCATATTCTCCACGTTAGCAGGATAAGGGGTAACGTGATATACCTGTGTAAATACAAAGATCTGCGTTATTTGTTGAATTATTATAGATTAGTTATTACCAACGTGTGAAATTAATAACACGAAATTTAATTTCTGTCAGTTTTATTGAGTGGTGTGTGAACAACAATCATTAGAGTGTTTGCTGAATTTTAAACCAAGATGGAATACAACAATGGGATTTAAATACTTTTATGTTTGTGACGATCAGTACTTTCTGTGGGATTTGTTGTCTTTTATGTTGACTTAATATTTGACGATATTTTGTTCATGTAATTTGTCAGTGGGGGAAAGTTTCAATTCCTATAGATTTGCACGCTGGGTATCAGTAATGCATGTCAAAGCAGAAATCCTAAGCCCTGGGAGCCAGATTTCTAAAAGCCTCAGATACCATCATTTTGGAATCTAAATTTTAACTCTGGAGTGAAAACCAGGAATAATTTTTTTTTGTGATATTCACTTGAATGAAAACTTTTTTTAAAACTTCGTTTGAAACAGACAGTAAAACAAAAGTCTGCAATACAGTGCAATTAGAAGACGATTTCTGTATGAAGGAGGTTAGGCCAACAGTGCCACTTATGGCTAAGTCCTTTACAAATACATTCAATTTATATTACCAATTAGTTAATTTTTTTTGTTCAAATTTCAGCTGTCATTTTTGTTTTGTAATAATGAAGTTGTCTGCAGAAGCTGCAGATACACCATGCTCTGGACGGGTGATATAGTTAATGGAGACTGAATTAAAATAATTTTAAAAAAGAGAGTTTCGTGTCAAGGATGTGGCTATAAAAGAATTCTCGACTTTGAAATTTATCAGCAAGAAAGTAGACGTTCAGGGAACCGACGGACTCAGATATAATACTGGACCAATGATCCGGAAAATTACAGAAGGGCTTGCTACCTTTCATCGCTTCGGTAAACATATTTAACCTCCATGCCTCTGGTTTACGTTTACTCGGTAACTTTTCATTTACACTCTTCCGCGTCAATCAAAGTAACTCTAACGTCTGTGTCAAGATGAAGTATAAACATTTTAAGAGTTTGTATTTCCTTTTTACGTTGACAGTAATTTGAACTAAAAGAAGATTCGTATAATAGAAGCCAATAACTAAACTCCGTGGCCTTAGTCCGCACGCGAACTATACCGACAGAGCGGCCGCCGCCGGTCGGCGAAGTTAGTGCCAACTTTTGCGGATAGAGGGGTGTCACGTGGTCAGCGCAAC
>Ga0131853_10020725_pt1 | contig 11933 bp, 6 predicted proteins | sample TergutLab28metaG_FD_92764 | JGI IMG/M metagenome (GOLD analysis project Ga0131853, IMG submission 92764) | Labiotermes labralis P1 segment gut microbial communities from Petit-Saut dam, French Guiana - Lab288 P1 (version 2) (version 2) | ecosystem: Host-associated > Arthropoda: Insects >...
TGGGGACCCGTTGCGCTGACCACGTGACACCCCTCTATCCGCAAAAGTTGGCACTAACTTCGCCGACCGGCGGCGGCTGCTCTGTCGGTATAGTTCGCGTGCGGACTAAGGCCACGGAGTTTTAGTTTTAGTTTTAGTTTTTATGCAGCCCATGTCTGTAGGCCTAGGTACCTATATGTTAACACAGACCTAAAGGAAAACTCCAATAAGCATGCACCTCCACATACCTTGTTCTCCCTTTATAAGTTATTAGAGAGATACCCATAAAGTCGGTATGACGGTCATGTAATGACGTTTTCCACCGACGGTATATCTCACGTTTGTTACTAGAGTCACGCCGCTTGTCACAAATAACATAAGGTACTTAATATTATATTTTAGTAAAGATAAAATATATAACTGAGGACACGCACTTTATTTTTTTGATTCTTTTCGCGCACTCTCAAGAACTCCTTTTACTGACTTAGGGTCTGTAAGTATAAAATTGTATTTGAAGTACACGTTTCTCTAATGACATAGAAATACATTTTAATTAGGAATATTCAATAGAGCTACATACTCGATACCAGAAACCAAAATGTTGGGCTGGGACTCAGGCAAAAAAAAACATCCAATTTACTGCCAAAATTCCTACGAAACCCATGGTTTGTCAATGTAGCTATTAATTCGTATCTAACGTGTTCTCGTGGGGGGGGGGGAACTGACGTTAAATTTGGATCTACGAATTGGTTCAGCAAAAAAGTTGCAAGCCAAACAAAGTTCTGAACAGATCATCTGTCACAGAAACCTACTTTTTTGTTGTTATATTTGTGTGTTATATACCTGTGTAAGTACGGTACAAAAATAAACCATAATGTATTGGCTGAGTTGAAATGCAAAACTTGTGTGCAGATGGTCGCAGCACAGAATCATACTCGAGACACTAAGAATCGTTCTCCTTCCAAATATCACCAAATTACAAGCACATGTTGTTGTTGTTGAAGTTGTTGTTGTTGTTATTTTTGAATGAACTCCGTACTTGAGCAGCGCATACAGACTGATTACTTACGTTCATCAAGCAGAGTCTCTAAGATTCGCGTTGCGACAATATTTTTAATCACTCACGAAAAAAATTTCGAACACAATTCAAAGGTAGGTTGGTAAAAGTATCTTAATCGCAAATTTCATATTATTGACTCAATCGATTCATTAAATGTTACAATGAAACTTAAAGCTGTATAACATTTCTCGCTTGGTCGCAATGTTGTTATTTTACATTCTACAAATATTCTAATAATGAACTGCATACTATTCTGACAGATACGTAATTCTGGGACTTCAAATTAAATGGCGCTGGTCGAACTAGTTTGGCTCCAACAAAAACGTATAAAATTTTTTGTTTGACCTGCTGACTGTAAGCAATGAAGAACCTACGAGATCAATCAATTGATTTAACAGTAAAAAGAAAAGACGTGTAGTTAAATACAACAAACGCTTAATTTCCATGTCTGTTAATTGTAAATTACAGTACAAAATTCTGGATAGCTGAGAATGGTTAACTTAATACGTAAAGTGAGTGGAACAGACGATTAGTTACTAATAAAACAAAACAGGCAATAAGGATCTATTTCAGGAAGATATATTCATTACTACAAAGGATATGCCCAAAGAGGCATAGACTGGATGCAGTGATGGACTATAGAACAGCTGCTGTCCTTACCTCTAGCAGTTTTAGTAGGCGGTGTAATGTTCTGTGCTTCATAGAACGCAGGCAAGCCGTAGTCTGTAATTTTAAGAACCCACCGTGCATCAATCACGCAGTTCCGCGAAGTGAGGTAGCCATGGATTCGGATAGGACTGGAGTGCAAATATCTCATTCCCTGTGAAATGTGACAAAAAATTAGAGGAAAACATACAAAATAGCACACTAATAACTTCCTCTTCTAGTTAGCCACGTTCTGTGGCACTTTACACTAGGAAAATTGCTTCTGATATCAGTAATTCCTTTATAAATATTACATGACTTCTTGTATTGGTGTTTGTCAGAGTTCTGGTGCTCGCGGTACACTTGGGATAGACACTTGAGTTAGAATGAAAAGCTAAAAATGATAACAAGGATAGGCCTTAAATTCTTATAATAAAGCCAACTAGATGCACTAATTTCTCAAATTTATTTTTGGAATAAAACTCTACATGTTTAGGACAGTTCCTATGTCCACCAACAGGAGTTTTTCACTGTACACACAGCAATGGTATATGTCATACAGGTTTACTGACAGATTTCGAGCTGTCAGCAAACTTGTAGGACATATACCATTGCTATGTGTACAGTGAAAAACTCCTGATGATGGACAGAGGAACTGTCCTAAACATGTAGAGTTTTATTTCAAAAATAAATTTGAGAAATTAGTGCATCTAGTTGGTTTTAATATAAGAATTTATCACGATGCACTGTCACCTGAACGTCAAAAAAGGTTACACATATTTTTGAAAAAAATGTTGCGTAAAATAAAAAATCATAAATAAGAAATTTGTGAAGTTGTGATACAAATATAAATTTACAAAGGTAGCGTATGTTAAAGTAACAGACAGAAATGGAGTGACATGTGCTGTTGTTGGACATGGATCCTTCACGCTGTGACTCTGAGACTTAAGAGGTTATATTGTGCTTAAATAAATCTTACTGATAACCGAACATTATCTTCAGCTATTCAGATGTACATTAGACCTCCAGGATTATGGGTTAAATATAAACTGATCTAACACTAAGGGCTTTTTTTTCCTCTCTGTCCCTAGACGGTTGCTGGGACAGTATTTTGAAACCGTTCACCACAGCCTCCTTTCAAATCCTCACTTTAATATCTATTTCATTTTCCTTAATGATGCATATCGCTTCAGATTCGCAGTCACATCCGTTAAATTAGCTCATAAAGGTAATGGGACAGGCTTTCTCCGAGCACTTCGGATATTCCTGTCAACATCATTCCACCGTTGGCCCATACACATCTTCAACTACATGCTGCTCTTACAAAGGACAAACAGGCTTAAGACTGGGACCTTCCAAAAAACATTTTTTTTTCAGGAAAGCGGGGAACTTTGAGTATAAAATACTTTCACTTCATTTTCTTGGTTTTTAAAGGGGTCAATCTATCCCAGTGGCAATTCACACACTAAGATTTTCATAAAATGCGTTAAATTTTCCGAGAGGTTATTAAAGTAATGCTGAAAAGCGAATGAAATATGAGAAAATGAGAACACCTCTTACGTCGTTCGGGAGGTCAGAGAAAAACATTTAATGTATTTTTGCTTTATTTAACGACGCTGTCAAGATCTCAGCCCATACAACGCCCAGTGGTAAGATGGCTGCAAGCGTTGCCTATCCGGAGGTAGTATCTCTGCATTTTCCTGGAAAGACTGAGAAAAATCATGATAAAATCTCACCTAAAATAGTATAGGGTCTGAGAATTAAACCCAGGACAGAAGGATTACGAAGCCCGGAGTCCGTACTTTCGGTTGCGACTTTTGATAGGGAAAAACACGAAGGTTGATTATGGATATAAAACAAAAAGTCGATTCTCTTGAACAACGGCTGTATGTAACCTATCAGTGGAATTGTTAAAATGTTCACTTGTACCCTTGTCGTTCCCCTCGTGTTTATCACTCAGAGTTTTTCTCGTCTAACTTGGTTGTTGACCCACTCAGCAAACTTGATTCGTAAGCACAGCACTCTAGCTTGGTCTCGTAAATTGAGATGATGGGTAGCAGGCCTGCGCTTGCAACATATCCTCTTACAGCCATTATTGATTCAAGACCTCTCAAGATATTGCGATATACGTAAGGGAAACCGCTGGTGTTGGCAGTCCGCAATAATTCTGTTAGCAAGTGCACAGCTTTACTTGCAGTACTTTAACTGATTTCCTACACAGCTACCTGAAGTAATGAAACAGAGCATTTCCTAAGTAGGTAATAATGGACACACCGTTCGTCAGAAAACTTTCCACAATAAAACGATCACATAACAACACTCGCTTTCTTTCTTATCTTCTCTTCGTTAAGTCGTTCCAAATGATCCTTTAGCGTCCCCAGTTCTGTGCCATATTTCGTAACTTGCTAGCTGGAGAAAGGAGGCTTCTGGGACACGAGGCTGTGTCGATTGTTAATTAATTACCGACGTTTCGGAGGAAGAGGAAATATATGTCTCTAGTCCTCATCAACAAAGCTCTAAACACCTCACACCATGAAAATTCTTAGTTGTTCACTGCGAGTTTTTATTCGGCTACAGCCGAACGCCTCTCCGAACCAACATACAGTTTACATAAAAGACTTTCTTCGAAGGCATTCGTATAAATTAAATTACCTAAACTTAGAACGAAAACATTTGACTGGTTATATGCATTTGACACTGGCGTTTACATTCCGCTGTTTTCTTTCAGCACAAGAAACTAAAGAAAATGTCGGTTGGTAGACTTTTATTTTCTACATTTTTATTAACAGTTGGAGTAAGACTTTAGAAGTTCTTTATGAAGTAAAAAAACCTTACAGGAAGACCACACCCCTTTGTACTATACTATTAGTGACCAAATCATTCTCTAATAAAAAAAAGTAAAGTGAACCCTTGTACAGGCAAAGAGGCTCTGTACAGGCCCTACGGCCCATAGGGGGAGTAGAAGTATAGCTCTACTCTTTCTTGACCACGGTACTAGAAGGGGTGAAGGGTCAGCGTCACGCCCCGGCCGCTCTTTACCCCCCGGAAGGACCCGGTGTCCATTGTACAGGAGACTGGGTGGGCTCCAAGGTCGGTCTGGAGAGGTGCGGAAAATTTCGCCCCCACCGGGATTCGATCCCAGACCGTCCAGCCCATAGTCAATCGCTATACCGACTGAGCTACCCGGCCCACATTTTCTAATACTATCAAGAAATTTTGTATAGGATTAATTTTTAAAATTTTTCGAGCAAATGCAAGTTTCGTGAAAGCTGGCTTAATTCATTTACAGCCGTAAACAAATGTTCCCCTTGTTTTCTATAGTTTTGGCCCGATTTAAATAAAATTCAGTAAGGGAATTTTCAACAAAAATCCATTGCGTGGCGGCGACTTTCTTGAAACTCGGCCCACTTGAAGCCATAATTTGCTTAAATGCCTACATTAATTTCGACCCCTAATTTACATTTTTTAAATTGGATTTAGGAGACGTATGACACATATGTGAACTCCACACAATAAACTGAGCAGCTGCGAAGGTTTTGAAAATCGGCGCAGTAAAAGCCGTACTTTATTTGTAAGTGTAAATGAATTTCTATCCTTAGTTTTGCCATTTCTGATTCGATTGGGTGAAACTCCGTAAACGAGAATCAGCACGTACTGCTGTCGAACACTTGCGAATTTTGTGAAAATCCGCGAAGGGAACGCTGCAATTTTCTTAGGGGAGTGAATGAAATTACATTTAGACGTGTATCAGCGAAGAACGCCTTAGTAAAGTCTATGTACTGTGTCAAGGTGTAGACCAGTTGCGTGCTTCTTAAATTTAAAAAAGGAACGGATATTGTGATTTAAGATACTGCCCTTGAGGTACATGCTATAACCTATATATCCTAAGAGAAAATTTCGCTGCAAGGAACAAAAGAGTACGAAAGAATACTAGAGCTTATGTCTACTGCAAGACAAATAAGAGAGGAATAAAGCGATAGAATTTGAGACAACGAAGGACGAGCGAGTGATGTGGTGGGATTGGGAGGAAGATTTGTCTCCGGTAACTGAAGTGTGCTACATAAAAAGTGGTTGTAGTAGTGTCGGTGAGGCGGCGGGGGGATCGGGAAATTTTGTTGTTGGCAGAAAGGTGGGAGGAGATTTTAAAACTTTCAACTTATTATATGCTCTGACGGGTGGAGATGGGGGAGTTACAGCTGCATCAGATCGAAAAGTCTTTATATTGTGGACGTTACAGAGGCGTATTCGGGAATGGAGGTAAGGCTGCACTCATTCTTAACCTCGGAACTAGATAGGGATGCGTGATCAGCTTCACGTGCAGGCCGTTTTAGCTCAAGGAAAGTGCTGGCGACGCCCACCGAATAAGGAACTGGGTGAACCCCAGAGCCGGTCTGAAAGTTTTGGAGAAGGCAATAACGATGTGCAGTGTAAGATACGAAAATACGTACATTAAACCCGTCTGAAACGTAAGATGGAATGAAAATTAATGTAACACTGCATCGAGGTACAGAGATTATATTTTTGTGGATAATAAAGGAAAGTGAGGAGCTTATGAAAAAATAACCTGCTTCAAAACTCTTTTCTGTTAATGTACTTTGCTTCTGAACTATATTTATACAATATGCCTGATAAGAAATATGTCTGCATATATGCCTATTGATGATACATATATAAGGGTGTGGAATACTTAGGAGGAGAGCAGCATTTCCTGGACTGTGATTTTGTGACATTAATAAATATGAAAATTACATATTTCAAAAGAAGGCGTGTGTGGAAAGCAGTAATTTTCATCTACCTTCCGATTCAGTTATAAGCAGTTTTCACTTCAAATTTCACTGTTGCCTTTTCACAACCAATTAAGTCTGAGAAATGAAATCCATTCTTGAAAAATTGGGAATAGCTGAAATGGTTCAATAAATCCTCGCATTTATGCGACTCAGCTTGCCATTCAATGGGAAGTGTGCAGCCCTCTTCCCCGAGGGTGAAACATTCTTATGAAAGCGTGGGGTTATAGCTCCACTCTACATATGCTCCCAAGACGTGGTGCTTAAATAAGCACAGGGAAAATTTACCTTTATTGGAAACTAAATTTTTATCTTATTATGAAAATTACAATAGGGCCATTCTGTGACCCACAAGACTCCATTCTATGCAACAAAACTATTTCTATAAGATCTTCTTTAATATTATCCGCCAGTGTATGATAAGTAGCCCGCTATCACCTGATCTCAGATTTCAGTACGTTGATTAATAAGGATGCTGGCATGCAATTACAGATTTTGTAAAACTGTTTATTTGTTGAAAGACCTGAGAACGTGATGGATGTGTAATCAACTAATGGATCAGAATACAAGAACGCAATTAATTTCACGGTTGGTGCGTACGAGCTAATTGAAACGTTTCAGAGAGAACATGCCTGCGAAACATACAGAAGCCGCCGAGAACACCCATTCAATTACGACGAATGACGTGTGAAGTCCGTTAAGCTACGCGGTGATTTTTGCATTTCCTCGTAAATTAAAGTGATAATTTGGAAAAGGTTCAAATGTGGGAGGGCAATAATGTAGTGTCGTTTGGACAAAATGTCATGATTATTCGCTCAATATACGAAACAACACGACGCCTGATGGAACTCTTGAGATGAAAATAACAATTCAGTATTCAATATGTGACATTGCATGCTCAAATGGGGATATATCCATTAAAACTTAGTAATACCACGAATATCATTTTAGAAAAATGCGAAATGTCAGTAACTCAATGGCGTGCAATATTTCCCTCTACGATGACAGATTATTCTATTTTAACTTGACAAGTTACTTTCCGTTGTGACGCTATTCGATCATCACTAAGCAGGTTACTGTAGCGATACCCATCTACACGTCTACCCGACAGGCACCTGATGTGTGTGTCAGCCAGCTATACGGCTAATTTGGCTGAACTTTCTGTGTGGCAGCCCTCAGTCCAGTCAGGCAAACTACAGGCAAATTAAATACGTCATAATATACTCATTCCAAATTTTTAACTACTTACGTTCCATGGAAAAGTCCCCCCCCCCCCTTTCGATTCTACAAGCATACAAAATCACAGGCAGAAATACCGTAACTAGGCTAATACACGGATAAGAAAGTACTTCATGCGGTTTACCTTTAGTTGCCTGCAATAAACTGCATGCTGCTCGGGGCATTAATAAGCACCACACAGCGATCAATGTGTTTAATGTTTGTGTAAGGAGAGTAACAAGCCTTCTAATGCCAACTTGTAGCTTCAGCATCCGGTATTAAATTACAGCAACAACTCATTCTCCAAGGAGAGAGGCCATGATCAAGCGATCTGATTCACTCATTCAATGCATTTGATTCAATTAATTTAAACTGAGCACGTTCCATTGAGATCTCTGTCATAACTGAAAATTACGCAAAGAAAGCAGGTGAAACCCCTCGCAGAAGAATAAATTTCCAGGTTCTTTGGACTAACCTGATGGACTTACAAGATCGCACTGCTGGTGATCTACGTGCAATGGAAAGATGGCTCTTCAATCTGATTTTATTTGACAGCGGAGGGAAAGAGGATTACTGTAGTAATGTGTAACTAACTGCTATTTTCTATTCGTTTGGCCCAGTGTTATTGTGTTCAGCAACTTTTCCTCAAACGAACCTTACGACCGGACATTGTTATTTTGTGGCGTTAAAAACTATTACAAAACACACATTATTAGGGAAATGCCTGTATATACCTACCTATGTGTATGTATATAACTGACATGCCGTTGATGTTATAACATCGATCTCAACGCTGACAGTTACGGAAACAATACACTTACTTTAGAAGCGGAAATATATTTTAGGAATGAAGGATTTGAAACGCAATGAATAAAAAGTCAATAAGAGGAGACAAAAACTAAGAAACTTTCGTACAATAACAAGTGGGGTGTAAAAATAGACGGCTGGAACATTTAGATTAGTAAGGGAAAACATAAACATTGAAGCTACCGTACTGTAAAGAATTACATGACGAAGATATACGGAAGGTCGGACAAACATGTGAAAGAGTTTTAAACCTTGTAACAGGAAGAGACCATGGGATTTACTGGTGACCAGGACGACGACGAAGTGGTGAAGGTGGTAGAGGTGGGGATGGTGGTGGGGGCGGATATGGCGGAGGGGGTGGGGGATGGTGATGGGTGTAGAGGTGGTGGTGGTGGTGGTGGTGGTGACTGTGATGATGCTGATGACGATAAATTCGCTGCTTGTATCAAATAAAGCCACAGTTACGCCAATAAGTTTTATAATGAATTATTCCCTGTAAAATGCCCTACTTAACCTTTATCCTGCTAACGTGGAGAATATGGTGAGCTTCTAATAATGCCAGCAGATGGCAGATGGGATTTAAATCGGCGTTTAAAGGGTTTATCAGATTTCTGTCAACAATTATGGAGGATCGAGAACTGAGGTTCAGTGACAAAGAAGTGGATAGTCTGATGCAGTGAAATCACTCGAAATGGCATCAAGCGTAACATCGGCGATTAGTGTCCTGACGGGAACATAATTGAATTTCACGTCTGGAGAGAACTCCAATTTGTAGATAATGGCTCTCAGGCTAAGTGCAGAATCCATAGCTACGTTTTGGTTCCAGTTGTTAGTGCAAATATTTTAAATGCAGAATTTTAAGGACTGACAACACTCTCTTAACACGACGGTATAATCTAAAACGGGTAATGGTAAGTTTCAATGGAACTGGAAATTGAGGAACACTTTTGCTAAATACTGCTGCGTCTCTGTTACTATGCCGGTTGTAGCAGTAAAATAAAATTTTATAATTCTGATAGATTTCAGGCTTTCGACACTGTACAGATGAGGTCTTCGCTCTTCTAAAGTCTTGCGTAGAATCAATTGGTATTTTCTCCCCGACATTTCGGGACAGCTGTTCGATAACACCTTCGACGTTCAAGAGGTCCAAGAGGTACACCTTCTAACAAGTATGTTCTTAAAAGTGGTGTCACCTAACTAAAATCACTCACTAGAACTTTTTCCATCGTCACACTATATTTAATAAAACACTCGACGTTTCGGAAAGTAGCTGCATCCGAAATGCTGTGTGTTTTGTAAAGCACAGAGTGGCGTTGGAAAAAGACCCGGTGAATAGGAGTGATTTTAGTTAAAGAAGTCTGGACCTTTGAAGATGATAAAGACACGGTCTTCCGAAACGGCGGTTGCAAAGTAGGCATTGTCGCTGCGCAAACTTTCTCAAGAGTGAATACACCAAGCATGGAATTATAGTACGACTGCTGGAGGAGTGCAGCTCCAAACCTCATGGAAGCCATGATGTGCCTACGTTAAAGGAATAATAGATTTTCGCGGGAAATGTAACTTAAACAAGAAGAATACATTTAATTAAGAGTTTTTTTATCGATATAAAAGATGGAAAATGTTGATTAGGTAAGAAGGAAGTAAATAAAAGCAAAGTAAGTTACCCTGAAGATTGTAGCGACGGCGATTGAAAGATATTGGTGAAAAATAGCACGTGATAAAAACACACTATACGCGTGCACACGTGCATTCGTTTGTCATTTTATGTAAACTGAATTACACTTTTAATGCACGGACACGGAATATATCAAGTTAAAAAAACCAAACCTTTTGTGACCTCCAAATTAAGAACTGCTGGAAAGACAAATTTGGTGCAGTGTCTGCTACACGTACACACAAGGGAAGTGCGCGATCGTGTTCCAACATGATACCGAACACTCAGCAACAAGAGGCGCACAGAATGTCCCAGTGGCCATGTGCCACAGAATAACCAACGGCAGGAATTTGAGCAGTCGGAACAGAGGTTTTGTTTTGCAGTTGCCAATAATAAAGTAGAGTCAAGCAGTTGGCTCGTGCGTGGTGTCACGCCTTATTAGTCACCCTCTGTGTTACACGAGATAACTAGTTCGAAATTTGGTCTGTTGGAGTCAATGACAAAACAATATCGTACACATAACCACCTTTCAAATGCTGCCTTCCAGCTCGGCTATGTTTCCCTTGGTTCAAGGTTCTATCATGAATAGTAATTTGAGAGATAATATACTGCTGTCTTTTCACACAATATGCAGTATTTCATTCAAGCTGCTTGTTCAAACGTCCTGCAAACAGGGCCGGTTTAAAATATTCCTGACACGAATAAAAAACAAATTTGGGGACCCTACTTACGCGTAGCCGGTCCCAGTGGCCGTGTAGTCTCAGGCGTAGGTCTACGGCCGCTCGCTTGCTGAGATTGTGGGTTCGAATCCCACCAGGGGCATGGAAGTTTGTCTGTTTTGAGTGTTGTGTGTTGTTGTCAGGTAGTGGTCTCCACGACGAACTGATCACTCATCCAGAGGAGTCCTACCGAGTGTGGTGTGTCGTTGTGTGTGTGTGTGTTCTAGAAGCCTCGTGAATGAGGAGGCCCTGGACCATGGGGGCTGTCGCGCAAAAAAAAAACACTTACGGGTTCTTCTGCACTGACAATGCGGACAGAGCAATTTAAAACCTGCGTAAGTTATATGTTTGACAAAAAATCAAAATACGGCCAAACCCTTCAGTGTCCTTCAAACGATGGGGCCACGTTAAGCCACAGAGACTCTGATAGTCTTAACACGCCCTGCACGAAAATTTAAAACGGCGAGATATGTTGTGATGTTTAATTAAACAGAGACACAGCTTTATTTTGTCATTTGCTCAAAACATCACGACACAAAGTTTTAAAAAAAAGTATTGTAAATTAGTAATTTATAAACAATTTTTCTGAATCACTAATCTGGAGATTACTGCCCTATATTTTACGAAACGAATGTTACTCATCAATTGATAATTTATTCAGGAAACTACATCAAATGCCAATAATTTCGCTCCCACCCCGAAATTTCCTAAATCCGTCATGTAGTTATTACACACAACAGATAATTTAAAGCTATGATGTTGAGGTTCCTTTCGATTACACAAGGAATTGCGTGAAAGCATGTCAAATGGTTCAAGAAGTCGAAAAGAGGAAATCCAGGAGACACACACACACACACACACACACACATACACACACACATATACACACACATACACACACACATACACACACATACACACACACATACACACAATACACACACACATACACACACATATACACACACATACACACACATACACACACACATATACACACACACATACACACACACACACATACACACACACACACACACACACATACACACACACACACACACACA
>Ga0131853_10020727_pt1 | contig 11933 bp, 5 predicted proteins | sample TergutLab28metaG_FD_92764 | JGI IMG/M metagenome (GOLD analysis project Ga0131853, IMG submission 92764) | Labiotermes labralis P1 segment gut microbial communities from Petit-Saut dam, French Guiana - Lab288 P1 (version 2) (version 2) | ecosystem: Host-associated > Arthropoda: Insects >...
AGAATGAGATGGGCTGGGCATGTGGCGCGTATGGGTGAGGAGAGGGAGTGTATAGGGTCTTGGTGGGGAAACCGGAGGGAAGGAGACCACTGGGAAGACCTAGGCGTAGATGGGTGGATAATATTAGGATGGATCTCCAGGAGGTGGGATGTAGGTATATGGACTGGATTGGGCTGGCCCAGGATGGGGACAGTTGGCGGACGCTTGTGCGTGCGGTAATGAACTTTCGGGTTCCGTGAAATGCGGGGAATTTCTTGACTAGCTGCAAACCAGTTAGCTTCTCAAGAAAGAAACTGCACCATGGAGTGAGTAAGTAAGCATAGTGACACACGTCAGTTCGCACATTCATTGTATCTCAATACATAAGCTCTTATGTTTTATGATCTTTGTATCTTTTTGCTTTATTTTCCTGCCCAGAGTATTGCCAAATCTCTCAGTATTTTTATTTTAGTTTCATTATAATTGTCAGTATTATTATTATTATTATTGTTATGAAAGACATGTCATAGTCCATGCCTACGGTCTAAACTCTCTAGCGAAGGCTGGGGTTCGATCCCAAACGAAACCGTGTCGAATTTTTTTTAGCACAAATCGGTAATGTTCTAGATCTTTCTTGGGATTTCCCTGCCAGTATCATTCCATTAGGGATCCATGCTCATTGAAATGTTACCGAAATTATACAATTTTATCATCTGAGGACGTAACTAAATAGCACGCTTTTAGACTACTATTATTATAAGCATGTAAGGACATCGCGGTATGTGATTGAAAGATATTTGACAACTTTCTCCACACAGTTGTTCACAGACAACAAACACACTTGAGTCTTCTGACCACGAACTCTGTCCGATGTGCCTGCCATTATGAGTGTCCGATAAATCGATAATGACGTCTCACCCTCTTCCACTAAACCGTGTCAGGAGAACTTTTTTTTGGCACGGGCATGGAGAATGTGACGAAACTCAGGCTGACTAGCGGAGAGAGTGTAGAGAGATGACACTCTTTGGCTGCAGTGACGATATTATTTGGACATATTGAGGTGCAGCTGTATCCAGAATGAGGATCCGCCCCCACACCTACTGGGTATATAAAGACATGTCGGTTAGCCAGAAGGTACTGTACGTCCATCAGGAGTAGCAGACATAACTTGCCTATCAACATGTTCAAGCTGGTGAGTCTGATATTCACTAAAAACATTATTCAGTGTAATTCAGATAAGTGTCATTTCAAAGCCCACTACGATACACTATAAGGATCTTCTAATACTTTACGCCCTGTCAGCCTCGGTGCACTGTACGGTCAGTGCATTTAAGTGTGCTAGACTTTAATGCTCTTAAAAATAAGTACATGGTCATGTCTCGAGATCAGAATGCAGGACTAAGTCACAATAATCATTTCTTTGAAAGGATGGAAGAGTTGAGACATTTGGGAACAATCTTAACAAGTCAAAACCCTATTCAGGAAGAAATTAAGTCAGGGAAGTGTACTATCTTTGGGTGCAGAATCTTTTGTCTTCCAGTTTGTTAGTAAAAATAGACAGATGAAGATAGGCAGAACTATAATTTTGCCTATGGTTTTGTATGGGTGTGAAACTTGGTCGCTCAAATTAAGGGAGGAACGTAGGCTGAGAGTGTTGAGAATAGGGTACTGAGTAGAATATTTGTTTTCAAGAGGGGCGAGGTAGTAGGTGAGTGGAGAAGACTACATAATGAGGAGCTTAATGATCTGCACTCATTAACAAATATTCGGGTGATCAAATCAAGAATATTGAATTGGAAGGGACATGTAGCACGTTTGGGGGAGAGGAGAGGTGCATACAGGGTTTTGGTGAGGAAACCTGAGAGAAAGAGACCATTTGGAAGACCCGGCCTTAGATGGGAGGATAATATTAAGATGGGTCTTAAGAAAGTGGTTTGGGAGTGCATGGACTGGATTTTTCTGGTTCAGGATAGGGACAGATGGCAGGCACTTGTAAATGCGGTTTAGATCTTTCGGGTTGCATAAATTGAGAGAAATTTCTTGACTAGCTGAGAATCGGTTAGCTTCTCAAGAAGGACTGTGCTCCATAGAGTAAGTAAGTATGTATATATGTATATATATAAACAATTCGATTTGGATAGTAGTTGGAACTGAAATACAAGCGTCGTGATATAGTTAACATGCATTTTATGATTTCGTCGATTCCGAAGAAAAGTAATTTTGTGGCAAATAAACTGGTAAGGTCCTACTTTAAGTATAGTATGTAAAGTGGCCCTCACATTCTCATCGCGAAAGTCCAAGTTCGGCTCCAGGATAATCCACGTGGAATTTATCTTTAACAAAGTGACACTGGGGGATATTTTTCCCTGAGCACTTCGGTCCTTCCATTTCAACATAATTCTATCAGTTCTCAATATAGAATCAGAGAGCCTAATTAAATCAAATACTACTTCGCAGGTGAAATTAACACTTACAAGCCCTCTGACCAGCATAATATGTGATATATCTCCCTTTTGTCCACACGTTCTATTTTTGTGTCATTTATGGTTAACATAATAAACAGTAATAATTTTCCTATACAGCAATGACAGACTAGCCTTTGTAGTTGGCCCAACGTTATGTACACAAATTTAAATAATTTTCGGTCTTCAGATTTTTAGATTAGCTCGGTATTTTAGTCCATTAAAAAATTTCTCTTTTTTCTAAATTTGGTTTACATCTACTTACCCCTTGCTTGTGTACACACGAACAGATGGCTGGCTGGTACAGTTATTTTTTCTTTTTTTTTTATATTTTCTGCCCACTCTTCAGTGGATGCATAAAACTGTCCGCCCCTAAAAGGAACTCCTATTTATATTCCCTCTTGCTGTATATTGAATATTATAATTCAAAACTGATATTTCTTTGCAATTTCTACTTGTCTTTTGTAAAAGAATTACTACTGTAAATATATCAATTACTTTTCACGTAATTTTTTGCTAAATAATTACATAACCAAAATAATTAACTTCAGTTTAAAAAATCTTTCCTTGCATTCTTACCAACCTGAGTTTTACAGCAACTAATAACAAATCTTTAAGAACAACTTTTTTAAGTTTCTCGCAAAATATTAATTAATTGTAACGTCAAAGAAGTGATAAGTAATTTACAATTATAAACGTATCCTCTGTGACAGAAGAAACAAGACAGAAAGAGTAATATGAAGTTCTTCAAAATGTGTCATCTTTGTCAAACAAGTAAAATGTGAACGTCACCGCGCTTGTAAATGTCCTGTTGTCGTTAAAGCGTAAAGTTATTTCTAAAAACTGAGATCCATCACAAGTCACGTGCGACTAAGTGATTAAGAAGAAGGATATCGACTCATTATGGCCTATAACAAGAATAAATACTCAGTTATACATTCCTCACTGTTAATTAGTTAAATTGTTGTTGATATTTGAAGTTCCTTTGACACATTACTTACAAGAATAAACGTAGTCAGTTTCTGAAATGTGCCATCCCCGTTGTGTGTATAAATAAATAGGTACAGGTACGTGTATTTAGTCAATAACACAACAAATATTTCTAATGGTGTTTATTAGAGGATGATAACAAATACATGTTTCGGCCTACTCCGGCCATCATCAGGTTTTCATCCGAAAGAGTATTAATACTCTTTCGGCTGAAAACCTGATGATGGCCGGAATAGACCGAAACATGTAGTTGTTATCATCCTCTAATAAACATCATTAGAAATATTTGTTGTGTTATTGACTAAATACCTGTACCTATTTAACGTAGTCAGTTTTGTTACACAATTTCACCTCTAAAGTCTGTGTGAAAACAATATATACAGAAGCAAGGGAGGTATAGTCCTACGTTCAAGGAGACGCCTATCATTTCAAATAAATTAATTTTCTAAGCCAATAAGATCAAGATACAACAAGGCAGCTGATCTACTATAATATGACGCTGAGATGAGTTCGCGTAACCATTATTAGTATGGAAAACTATTAAGTATTTCTTATTCCAAGTGTGTGTTTGTTGCCTTAGTTATGCAGCATGCAAAACGTATGCGCCATATTATATCGTCAACTGTGCACTGTTCGCCTCTACCGTACTTTTCACACATTTTCCCACACCGGGCACGATTTTCGGAAAAATTTTCAGAAACATAAAATATATTTCAAGGTTTTCTCAACATCTTTTGCTTGTGACATTTCTTATTCTAAAAAGAATTCAACGAGACAATGTCGTATATGTATATAGGTCTTCATACTAAGTACTCATTATTCTAGACAGATGTTAATATAACACTTATTTTCGCCACAGATTTCGGAAAAATTTTTGAATGTAAAATTTTAGGAAAATCATTCCATTGGGGAAGCAGTTGTTTCATGCAGACATATGGAAAGAGGGACGGACAGACGGACACACAGCCAGTGAGACGTGACGAAGCTAATAATCGCTTTTCGCACTCGTTTAAAAATATCCAACATTTTGAAGCTACGAAAATAGATCCGTTACTGACACCCTATGTTGGAAATAAATTCATTGTTTTAAATCAGTATGCCAAACACAGCCAACTGAAGAGTAGTGTTTCAATGGTTTCCTTTTAAATTTGGCAGATCCGTTATCACTTCTTATGTGGCTAAACTGTTGCTCAGTTATTTAGTTACTCCGACAGTTTACACTCATTGTCTGTTTGCGTTTAATCCTACACATTTTGTCTGTGCAGTTTATCTTCCTCGCCACCTTGGCTGTGGCCCTTGCTGCCCCAGGATATGTCGGCGCTCCTCTGGCAGCACCTCTGGTCGCTCCATACTCTTACACTGCCCACGCTGCATATGCTGCTCCACTGACTGCTGCATACACAGGACTAGGCTACCCTGCCTATAGCCCTATCAGCGCCCCTATCGTCAGTGCTGCTTATTACGGTTGATCTTAAGAAATCGCAAAAAAAAAGCCTAAAAATTACTTGTTCTTGATTTTATAAAACTGTTGGTCTTTCTTGTTTTGACAGTTAACTCAACAAATTGGAATAAATCCTGTACTGCAGCATACATATTTGTGTTCTTATTTCTCAGTAATTCTCGTGTCGTGTTACAGACGTCACAACATGTATGCCACGCGAATCTTCGTGGAATTAAGAGAGTAAAGGTAAAGGTAAAGCAGTCCCGTTATAGGCCTGGAGTGGCCCAGAGGATTCCAGGAAGTTAAGATTCCCAGATTACATGACAACGGCACAGTATGGTGGTAGAGTTGTCAGCCTTACGCACCGGCCGCCTTTACCCCCAGGAAATACTCCTGGTACTCATTTCTGTTTAAGAGGCTGAGTCGACCCCAGGGCCATAGTGCGATCGGAAGGATTATGTCAATAAAAAATTTCAATGACGCCATCTGGAATCGAACGAGAGACCTTCCGATTTGCAGCACAGCACCTTAACCACTGTGCCACCGCGGTCTCACGGAATTAAGAGAGTATTTTGAGGATATCACAATATCTTTATCTCCAGATTCTTTAAATTGATTATTTAGTTTTCACGCCAATCTGTTATATCGACATTCAGTTATTGACAGCGTGGTAAAAAATAAAAAAATAATTTTTGGTGAGGAGTATTGGGGAGTGCATTAAAGCTCCACATGCGTGTTTGAGACAAGAAAATAAACAGTCTCCCAATTTTTTTGTTTTTGAATTACTTAACTGCGTGTTTGATGTACCCTTCGATGTCACTAGCAGTGACATCTGGTGCACGCATGCATTCGGAAGGAAACGATCGTCCCTTTTATCGGGTTATCATGCATGTGGGGAAGACATGAAACGGTCCATAACGTAAGGATCTAATCAGTCCCTATTTTTTGCTGTTGTTGCTATAATCGCGGGGAGTAACCCATGTTCATCTTTGGACAGGATTCTGTATGCCCGTCCCCCCCCCCCCTCGACAGTCGGTCACGATGTGCTGTATACGAAGATTGTACATGTACTAACCAACAAAAGGACCTAGGTCGTTCAGATCGCAAACACTAACCCTGTTGGCTCAGTTACAATATATTGTGTTAAAATGGATGAATACTCCCATTATAAAACATTATTTTCAAATTAATCAAAACTAAACTTACCCTAAAAAGGGGGCAAAAGTTAAATTTGTCCTTGGACATTTAATTAAGACGTGTGGGGAAGTAGAGTTATAGTTCCACTTATTCCGAACTTCAGCACTAGAATGATCAACATCACACCTCGACTGTTTCACCACCGGGAAAGAACTCGGGTTCCTATTCAATAGGAGACTGTGTGGTCCCCAGAGCCTTGGAGAAGAAAAAAAGTCGTGTCACTGCCGAGATTCGACCTCCGAACCGCTCAGCCCGTATTCTGTTCGCTATACAGACAAAGCTAGCCCGACTTCATAAAAGTATCCTAAGTTAAAAGAATTTTATTTCGCAAATTTTGCATTTTGTAAAGTATCATCTTAGCCAACGCACTGAATTCTGATCCATAACGTCACCGGTTTTACACCAAATGTGGCAACTCTCCCCTGAACAGACAACTAGAGTACCTTTTGAAACGCCATGTGTATCAAGTATATCTGGCGATTAGTGTCTACCTACCACCATTGTAATGAAACTGGAATTACTAAAACCCTCAAGAAAACATTAAATCTGAATTTTTTTTATCTCAGTATTTAACCAACTTGATACACAAAATTTGTTGCACAATAAGTTTTATTTCATGCCTCTACATGTTTCGAGCACATGTGCTCATCATCAGGAGGTAAAATCGCATTACACAGCCTCAGGTATCATCACACCTATAGGTGTGATGTGCTCGTCATCAGGAGGTCAAAATTGCATTACACAGCCTTTGGTATCATCCCACCTATATGTGTGATGATACCAGAGGTTGTGTAATGCGATTTGACCTCCTGGTGATGAGCACATGTGCTCGAAACATGTAGAGGCATGAAATAAAACTTATTGTGAAACAAATTTTGTGAATCAAGTTGGTTAAATACTGATATAAATATATTGAGATGCACGGTCAGTAAAACGTCAAAATTAAATCTAAGTTCTTAAAATAAGTGATTTAGAAGTCTCTACACGTTGAGTAAAGGGTACTGTGATTATAATGTGAGTGCTCACAAAACTTTAATTAACGGCTTCGAAATGTTCCTGGTAATAATTCTGAAATCTATATCATTCGACGTATAACAAAAAAAAACGTAAGGAAATCTAAGACAGTCTATAAGTTTGCCTTGATTTTCCTCATGTCCTGTGGTATAGGAAGGTACGAAACCTGAAACTACGAGTATAACCTAACATCCGAAATTATTTTCAATTATTTTATGCTATGACCAACAAATGCACAATTATTTCACAAATTATCACACTGCTACATGTTTCGACACTAACGTGTCATCCTCAGGGAGCTTGTAATCAATACCTTGCCAAGTTACACAAATATTTCAAATGCAGCTGTTGGTAACACAATTTACAATTAAGATGTTTCACATAGGTTACATGCAAATCATCTTATTATATTCGTATAAATCTCAATATTTTAAAATATTTAAAACATTAAAATGGTCCTATTTACAATAAAATTTTCAATTAACTACCTCGGTGCGTGGGTGAGGGAGAATTTCAGAACCCGTTCATACCGGCCTAAAGGCACATTCAATACTTTATTCTAGGGGTACAGAGTCTTACCCGTGGGTAACGTTACCCACCCCTTTTCCAGCAACAATGTCGAATATGCGTGTAACATTACCTCTGCTCCCCTGTGTGTCTTCATGGAATTTTATAGTGCAGACGTTGCATGTACCTTTACAATAACACAATTTCATTTACAGGCCTATTTTGTACACAAGAAGCCGAGTCACTAGTTCGTTTATTATTAAAAAAATCTCATTTTTGAAATTCAGCATTGCATTACCTTATTCACAGTTACATATCTGTCTCTCTCCACAGCCATACGATTATAGTCCACATCCTCTCATTTCATTCCTTGAAGGTTTATTTTACTAGAACAACTTAGCCAATTTACTTCTTTCGGTTGCAGTATATCTTACCAATTTTCCAAAGATTTAGAATTTAAATTGGCAAATTTTTTACAATTAATAGGTACTATTAACAGAACTATTTTTAAGAAAGTGAGAACGGAAACTATTTTGAAAATATACGACACAATAGTTTTACCTACATTTTTATATGGGTCAGAAAACTGGACTCTAACAGCCTTACAAAGAGGAAGAATTGAAGCGGCAGAAATGAAGTTACTGAGACCTCTGGCAAGCTACACCCTTTATGACCACAAAACAAACGACTACATACGCCGCGAACTACAGATTACAGGCATAATAGACAAGATAGATGAACACAGACGGAACTGGTTTCAACACTTGCAAAGAATACCACAAAACCGAATCCCTTTCAAATCATACCACTACAGACCACAAGGAAGGAGAACAATTGGAAGACCGAAGAAGCGTTGGCGCGAGCAGCTGCAACTCTGGAGACGGAACGGATCAAAGGGTCCAATCCTTGATGTTAATGATGATGATGATGAAGGTTTACTTTAATATTATCTTCTCATCGACTCCCAGGTTACTCCCCTTCAGAATCCCCCCCCCACACACACACACACACACACACACATACACAAGCTTGCATGTATATATCTCTTCTCCTCCATGCACACATAGGCTGATTACACAATGCACGTAACATCAGAAACTGACACAGGAATACACTATCGCAGTATGGAAGTGTGATAAGCTAATGGCGCAATTTCCTGTTGACACTGTATTGACCCAGATTGCTTGCAACATTATTTAGTCCAGCAGCTGTGTTATAAAGCTTTGTTCTTCCCTTCGTTTCAGTTTGTGTGAAACTAAATTTGAATCACACATAACACTAACTAATGACACAGACAGGTGCAAAGTAGATTGTTCTTATTACGAATTTCACCAGGTGTTGGATGCTGTGTTGCTGATTAGGCTCTAATTATAGACTTTGGCTTGTGGTCGTGTGTGAATATTGAAACCCTCAATTCGAGATCGACTTCCTGATTTAATTTAGCAGGGAAGTGGTGTTACATAAACAGAAGGGGTGAGGTAAGGACAGATTAGCTGCGGACTAAACCCGCTACTTCTAGGCAGTAATAATGTAGTTAGGGGTACTGTAAGAACATAAAGTCTGATTTATGCCCAACCGCTCATGGTTCTTAGATGAACACTGAAGCTCCAGGCAACATCAAGTAAAGCACCGTAGTGTGTTTCGGACACGGTGGGAATCTTTAAAGATTAAATTGTGTCCATGTTTTAAAAGTCAAGGGACTCAGCTACCCTCAGATTTTCACGGAAATTAAATTCCTAAACAAGGATTTCCGAGCATAACTCGTAAATCTGGTTTCCCTACTTCATACACTTCTATTCCTACAGAGCATTTCATAATAACTGACTCCATAGAGAACACTTCTTCTTGAGAACCTGACAATTCCTCAGCTAGTCGTGAAACTGATGTAAAATAAAAACTAATTACCTTGTTTACACTTGACGGACACTTTTCCCTATCCTGAGACAGGTAAATCCACTCCACTGCCTCAGTATTATTTCCTGAAGATCTACTTTTTAATACACTCCTCCCATCTACGCCTAGGTCCGCCAATTGATATCCTTCCCTTAGGTCCCTACGTTTTCCCGACCAAAACCCTCCATTGATCTGATCCTCTCCCCATGAATGCCACATGCACCGTGATCTAATTCTTCTTGATTTTATCACCCGAATAGTATTTGGTGAGTAACAGAAGTAATGAAACTTTTCATTATGTAGTCTCCTCCATTCTCCTGTTACCTCGTCGCTCATAAGCTCATATACCTCTCTCAGCACCATAATGTCAAACACACTCAAACTTTATCCTTCTATATGACAGAACAATATCATACATTATTATTGTTATTGACTGTTACTGCCCCCACCTTCTTAATACACACCGTATTTAGAACGTTTAAGTACCTGTCAGTATTTCATGCACTATTTGATGAGTGCAATTAGGATTTACTTATCAAACTAGTTGCAATAATTTAGCATTACGCTAAGCAGCACGGCTGCCACGTTGTTGCTTGATCTTGCATTATGTGTTAAATATGACCGGTTTATGATAATGGAAGTTTCTGAAGTGTAGGATCAGTGAATAAGAAGCTGATATTGGGAGGAAACTGCGTTAAAAAAACTACATAGCAACATGTCTTCCCAGCAGTCCATAATCTGCAGAGTCATAGCTGTGAAAATGAAGTCTCAAATTAAGCAGTCCTGCTCAGAGCTGATGACACTTCTTTCTTATCTCACATTTACTCCTATATAAAATATACAGGCAATATATTTGTAAAAGCAACGTTGAGGAACTTTCGCGTAACCACTGTTGCCGTGGATAAGCAATAAATATTTCGTATTCTGCGAACACGTTTGTGTGTTTGTGTACGTGGGTGTGTGCGTGTAGCCTTAGTTATCCAAAATGCAAATCGCATGCGCCCTGTTATACTGTCATCTGTAACCTGTCCGACTGTACAACATTTTTCCGGATACCACACCAACCCCAGCCAAACCACAATATAACACCAACTCACATCGAACCAGAGCAATACAACCCATGAAATAACTCAACAAATAAGTCGCAAGCTTCTGAGGATGGATGTATTAACATCCGAAACATGTTGAACATTAAATAATGAAATAATAAAGCAAGTTACATTAAGTTGGTCTCTCTTTATTCAACTATCAAGATGACGCACGGTCCTATAAACATAAAATTTAAAAAAAAAAATCTGTTTTCTGATTTTCTCTGCGACTCCATCTAAAACTTTTCTCATTCTAAAAAGAGATATTATCACACATGTACAGAGGTTTTCATGTAAAGCACCTGTTCTTCTTGTCAGATATTAATGGAACTTGTACCATCTCTAGGGTTTTAAATAATCCCTGACCATGCATTAAGCTGAATTGATATGAAGCATGTTGTTTTTATAATATAATATAGGATGCTCTAAAATACTTATATGCATTTGTTCATCTCTATATCGAATTTCCCAAGAGATTTTCGAAAAAAAGTCTAAAATCATATTCCATGAAAATCCGTTCAATGGTATCCGACATGTTCCCTGCGGACAGGCATGACGAAGTTAACAGTCGCTTTTCGCAACTTTAGGAAATCGCCTTAAAAACTGTCCTTGTATCACAATGAAACAGTTTATTATTTCAAAAACACAACAATAGTATATAATTATTTTATCTGACAATGGCAAAATGTTTCGGTCTTTCTTTAGATCATCTTCAGGCCGACGTTCATAAGAATGAGGTAAAATCAGTGCGTACATCCTGTAAGTAATATTTGATCCCATAGCTCTTAGTACGCACTGATTATGTCGCATACTTCTGAACGTCGGCCTGAAGATGGTCTAAAGAAAGACCGAATCATGATGCCAAAATAAGATACCAATAATTATATATTATTGTTGTATTTTTCACGTAATAAACTATTTGTTTTATTGTGACAATTTAAACACAACAGGATGTCTTCAATTAATCATTTTCATCACCAAAATACCTCGCACAATACGGATGTATCCTTACCATGGCGGAAATCTGTGACAGACAGAATTCGTAAGAATTTTAAAACAGAAATGAGTAGGAAGTTGATACGGATATCAACAGGACACGATTGCTGGACAGGTGAGTTATATCTGTCAGAATTTCAACTAAAGTTTAGGAACAAACCTCTGAACCTCAGAAAACACAGGCTACTCTTAATTCTTTATTGTCCAAATAATGCACACAAATTATTATAAAATTGTTAAAAATTAAAATCATTTAAAATTATAATAGTTACTCCAACATGTTTCGGTTTACACAAACCATCATCAGGGAGCCCTCTGCCTGTGCTTCGCTAAAGTTACAATGTTGCCTGCTGGTACATATCCTTA
>Ga0131853_10020728_pt1 | contig 11933 bp, 8 predicted proteins | sample TergutLab28metaG_FD_92764 | JGI IMG/M metagenome (GOLD analysis project Ga0131853, IMG submission 92764) | Labiotermes labralis P1 segment gut microbial communities from Petit-Saut dam, French Guiana - Lab288 P1 (version 2) (version 2) | ecosystem: Host-associated > Arthropoda: Insects >...
AGCAAGCATTTCCTAACCTCAATCTGCTCTTAATTTCTTCCGCAATAGAATTTTGATTTGTTAAAGTTGTTCCCAAATATTTAAACTCTTCCACCCTCTCGAAGGTACTATTATCAATCCTCACACTGTGACTACAACTACTATAACCATCAAACATAAAATACAACTCATATTCCAGTTTTCTTGACTTAAAGCGTGATCAGCAAACACAAATCTTTATTATTTACTGCAGCTACCTCATGGTCTGGTGCACTTCTGCAAGGAGTAGATTCCGTGCTACCACCCTTGTCCTCAGGCTCCAAGGTCCACACTGTGAGGGTCAAAAAACCGACAGTGGTACCAGCAAGTGACAGCAGAGGGATACGCAGTCTCTCTGTCTCCTGGACTGCGCCTAATGTTACTACAGACGATCCGATAGGCGTAGCTGTTTGGGACACCTGTTCGCGCACATCGTACGCCGTCAGACGAACACGTGTCTCACCGTTTAGACCATCACTGGCTCGGAAAGTTATTGTGTTTAGGAAGACTGGATTACTACTCTTCTGTAGGAATAAAATGAGAACAATCACAAAATGCTTCAATACATGTGCTTATGCAAGCAGTGATAATACATTACAAGAGTACTAACTACTAGGTATTAACATGGAAAATTGTATGTAGTCAACACCAACTGTGTCACATGAGGTGTATTTAATGACTATATAATGGACAGCTACATGTTTCGGCCTGTACTGACCATCTTCAGGTTGTCTTAGGGGAACTTAAGATCTTACTATAAGCATGCACGCGCACGTGGTGTAGAGATCTCTACATCTCTATTTAATGACTATATAATGGACAACTACATGTTTCGGCCTGTACTGGCCATCTTCAGGTTGTGTTAGGGGAACTTAAGATCTTACTATAAGCATGCACACGCACGTGGTGTAGAGATCTCTACATACGGGCCTTATTAGCAAAAACAAAAACAAAAACTGGAATCTAATGTTTTTTGTTTCGTGTTGTTTTTATTAGTTTCCTGTTTTTGTCTTTGTTTTTGCTAATAAGGCCTGTATGTAGAGATCTCTACACCACGTGCACGTGCATGCTTATAGTAAGATCTTAAGTTCCCCTAAGACAACCTGAAGAAGGCCAGTACAGGCCGAAACATGTAGCTGTCCATTATATAGTCATTAAATACACCTCATGTGACACACCTCATGTGACACAGTTGTGTTCGACTACATACCATTTTCCAAGTTTCACACACACAACGGGGATGACACATTTCCTAGACTGGGTATTAACAATTCTACAGCTCACTGTTACTTAAAACTAACACTTAAGAATCATAAAATAAATTTAATTTCATTACAGACTGAGGAAATGTGACCAGCACAACATACATACAACACAAAAGGGAATGTATGCATAAACGTAACATTCAGGCACACTAGCAAAAGCTCTGTTGCCGCGGAAGAGCTATAAGTATTTCATATTCTGAGTGTATGTCTGTAGCCTTAGTTATCCAACATGCAATGTGCATGCACCATATTCTATTGTCATCTGTGGCCCATCTGGCTCTACCATATTTTTCCACACTATCTCATGAACGGCACAATTTTCAGAAAAAAAAAAGGGGGGGGGGGAATTGAACATAAAATGTGTGTTTTGATTTTCACTACAACTTGGTCTGAAATATTTCCAATTCTAAGAAAATGAGCGAGATATTATCACAAATATACATACCCATTCCCATAAAGTACCCATTATTCCTGTCAGATTTTGATGAACTTTCAAATTTCTTGACAGATTTTCGAAAAATATTCAAATATTAATTTTCATGAAAATCTGTCTAGTGGGAGCCGAGTTGTTGCATGCGGACAGTCAGACAGACACATAGACAGACATATATGACATAGCTAATAGTTGTTTTTCGCAGTTTTGCCTGGAAAGACTAAGTACCATCAAATGTCAGAATGATTAATAAACAATGGATGGGGATAGAATTTGGAAGTGGTCACAATTTAACTGGAGGTACTAACTAGTTACATGCCTGAAATGAACAAGAAAAACGACACAAAAGAAAAAGAATCCTCAGTCAAGGTATGTGGTCTGAAGTACAGGATCTTATCCCAGGACCCTTGCATATAAAGGACTGCAATGGACCCAACTGTGACATTCAGTTAACCTCAAAACAAGGTACAGTTAAGTAAGACAGACCAACTTACCTCCATTACCTCAGTCTTGGCATATTTGATCCAAACTGCATTTGCAGGAACATACACGTGGATTACCAACACAGGATTGGGTGGACGACCATGACCATCACACAAGAGGTTGTCACACGCCAACGAAACTTCACAAAGGGGAAGTTCCGATGGATCTGATACAGACAGAGATAATGGTACCGAAGGAAATTATTTGTGTCAATTATACATAATCCTGTTACAGCTTACAGTCTCACAATGAATATTATGACTGTAATATTATGGGACGTCATGCCCAGTAATCGTGTATGCTGTTACCACTGTTCTGGACAAATATACTGCCACAATCATGTGATGTAACATGTTCCTCTGAAATACTTGTATGTCTCTACCACACCATACAACATCAGATTTCCTTCTTGCAGGCAGTCTGTTATAAAGGTAGCAAACATATACACACAGAAGGGGTCTCTTCAAAAGAGGTGCTGTGCTCAAAGCCTTTTTTACATGTCTCTTGTTTTCAGCACTTCTTCTACACACCCAACCCATTACAACCATCTTCACTAACAGTACTGGGAAAATAACACAAATACTGTGCTCTAAAGACATGCCGCATATTCTGTTTTGTTTTCCACACAATGCCATTTATTTCATAATGTTATCTTCTTCTGTTCAAATAATATCATTATCTTAAACAAGGCACTAAAATTTAAATACCCACACCTCTCATTTAAAGGTTAAGTCCAAACTGAAGGGCCATGTTTCCTTTGTTGAGTGTGAGCACATTCCAGCAGATATGCCAGACACATCATTTGGACAGAGAGGAGCATCAGGTTGTGAACCTTCACATCCTGACGCGGCTGTCTGCCCGAGAAAATTTCATTGAATTCTGGTGCCACGAAGCCTCAAGACTTATATCAGCAAGACACATCATTCTTGATTTCACACAACACAACAGTTTTATCTCTACCATCCCATGGCTCCCCTTACTCACTCTGACACAGCACCGTTTCTCCCTCACATACGTACTACTGGTCTCCACTTGGGGTCTTTGCCCTCCACAGTCTGTCTCTCTACTCAGACACGCCTCTTCCCCATCCCCCTCCTTCCGATTGGCTCAGTCTATTTTCGAGCCAAACGTTTTCTGATAACAATATCCCACCTATCTCATCCCGTTTATTCTTCCAGCTTACACCGCCTATGTAGATGGAAGAGACCAAATCTTCCAAAATGTCAGCACATAAAATTCAGATGCCGGGGAATTACCCAAATGAAAGAATACAAGATACATAATGTTATGATGACAAAGCCTCTAGCCATGTCCACAGACATTTTTGTGACGTCAGATTACAAACATGTTCACTCAAATATTAGCATAGGTTAGAGACAGAGAAGAATGTCCTGTGAGACTTCTTTATTCTCAATTTACCGTATAAGTGGAGCACATAAACGGTCAGTGATATAAATCATCATGTCACTTTATATGCCTCTCAAGACGCAGGACATACCAACTGTGTGACCCCTTCGTATCCTCCACATCTCAACATCCAAGTCTGGATCTTGGCCCCGATGCAGCTCCATTCTCTGCTGCAATGCCAGAAGCTGGGAACGCATGCAGTCATAGCTTGCTAGTTGGATGGCTTGCAACCAAGCGTCCCTCTCGCCTTCTGAATACGCAGCAAGATGCTGACTAAGGCCACCTTCAAACACTACCAACACAAAACAATTCAAGATCTGAAGTTCTCATGGTGGTGGATAATTAGATTCTGGTTTCCTGGACATGTGGAACAAAGTAATCTAGTAGATATGTACCAACATTTTGGAAGACTTCCTGCCTCCCTTTCACACAGCAGGTTCTTCCAAAATGGTGGTACACAGCACAGCATTCCAGCAGACCACAAACTTAAGAGTATAGTTAAGTGAAGATGACAGGACTGTTCAATGCATTCATCCAAACAATGATAATTTATTTAAAGACGCCAACTGCAGAGACTGAATGTGACAGCAGAGAGGCTAATAATGCAATTGCTTCATACTTGAAAGGTTCCAAATTTGACTGCAGGTCCACAGGCCGCCCACCTCTTCAAGTTTCTCCTAAATTTTTTAAAATAAATGCTGATATATTATATCAAAATAGGCCATGACCGCTACTCCTCAAATCCTTCCAAATACATTATTCACAACCACCCCACCATTCAGATTATGCTTTTCTTGGATGTGATGTTATACAGACGGGTACCAAGGTTTTGGTGAAAATCTGTGGCTGCCATCTGCAGAGTACAGAGACATAACTGAGAAGACTGTAACGATGAAACTCACTGCCACAAGAACCTTAAACTTCACTTTCCCATTTAATTCATTATAACCTACAGAACTGAGAAATCACAGTTACATAAACCACACAACACAAAACTCAAGTCACATGTGACCAGACAGCAAAGTTCAGTAGTCAGTTGCTGATGAGGTGCTATGATAACCATTTTGCCTCCAGCATGAACGGTTTAACGTGAAGTGTTAACACCCTTAAAAACAAGCATTTTAAAGTATGTTACAAGAACCAGTAAGATAGAAAATCAATAATGGAATCAGACAGCTGGAATAAAACCAAATAATTGTGCAAGGATGCACTTATCCTTCAACTTCATCAAGTATCTAGAATCCAAACGTAATGATTATGTCAGAGCCAGAAAACAAGATGTTGCAAACTGTTGGTTTCTTAACAGGTTCATGCAAAATAAAGTAAAACATTCATGGATATTTGTGAAAAACAGAACGGAACGCAGCAATCCATGGATGGTGTCAGTCACCTCACAATGAAATAAAATTTAAAAAAAAAAAAAACTTCTTCTTCTTCCTGAGTGGTGCAACACCAAAGTGGGTGCCAGTGGTGCACATGGTGACAAGGCTGGAACACTTGGCATCATTGAAACACAGAATTCATAAACACAACAACTAAACTCAAGACAGCATACCAAAAGATAAAATGAAAATCTGTGGCAAAAATGTCCAAGTAGAAATTGTGAGTCTCTTAGAAAAGGCAAACAAAAGAAAACTGAGTTTTTGGAATCATATGCATTATTGTTCTTAAAGGCAGCTCACAGACATGGAACACAACAGTGAATTAAGTAGTCTCCAATTATGAGATGATCTGCTTTCATCACAGTCATATAAACAGGCATGATGTATCATACTAGGAATAAAATGAGAAATTCAGCAGTAAAAAAACATTACATTAAAACACAATGGCAGCAACAATTCAATAACTCTTAATGATAAAAGACTTCCTGAAATTCACTTCAGAATTACAGCAGGTGCATCAAAAAGGTCTCAATCTTTTCAGTTTGACTTGGAATATATGAAATGCAGTGATAATGCATAACAAACTCACGATGATATTTGAACTGCTTAAAGAAACATGTGTTTTCCATCAGTACCTAAAAAGAAACTTGACATCATTAGTATCTCATGGAACATCATTAACATTCAGCCAACAGTCAGGTGTTAGAAAATCATTTCTTCACAATTTTCCCCATTACTACCGCCTGGCACTGTCCCTGTCACAGGCTTGAATTCGGTGTAAGTGGTACCGCAGACGAAGATGCAGAACTTAAAACATTTACATATATCTTGTGACAAGTTGTATTCGTCATGCCACATGACTAACAAAAATCAAGATAAGCTAGGTACTTGTGTGCAGTCCCTTCACTGTCAGTTGTGGAAACAATGTGCTAAGAGGATGGTGGGTTGCATCATCTTTATCAAACCATCAAAGCAACAAGGCAGCCTAACAAAGCTCTGTGAGAATACTTCTGCAAAGTAACAACTAATGATTCAAAATAGGGAACAGTAACAGCCAAGGAAGACAGAATAAAGAAGATATTAGAATCTTCAATATTCACTGAGAAATTTGTGTTTGTATCACAAGGCTCTGTTGAGGCTGTCAGAAATTACTTGAGTTGCACAATATAAAATACACACTTTACACAGTGCAGTAAGACAAAACTCTCAAAGCACTAGAGAGACATGAAAAGACAAGAAAATTTTATTCTGACACGAAAAAGGCCAGTCACAAGCAAGACACTTCCTGTGATAATGCTGTGGGGTAGAAAATATATACTTGTTTGTTTTACTTCTCTGTCCGATCACTGAGGTAAATATGTTCATGTCAAGGCAATTAAACAATTAATACCATCGAGTGGATACTAATGAAAGCGAGGAGGGCCTGATTCACTCACAAACAGAGCATAATGCACAGGATGTTCATTTGTCATGTCTCTGATCACAGGACCTTGTCACATAGGATGCCTGCATCTTCAAGGAATTTTAAGCATTCTGAGATTCTTCTGCAGACGAAAAACATAACCTAATTTCCCGGAAGATGCAAGCTTCCTGTGTGATTAAGCTCATGTGACATTTACAACGCTCAGAAACATGATAAAACATACATCCTGTACAGTAAGACACACAACTTTGGTAATCTCTGCATGTGTTCAGAGTACTGTTGTTGACACAAGTTTCAAAATGTCTGCACTGAGTAACAATCCTGGAAAGTTGGCTTGCTTGTTTCACAACCACAAAAACTGTGAGGCTGAAGGAAAATGTGAATTTGACACCAGATCTGTTTCAGTGTTCTCTATATTTTTTTTTTTTTAACATTCTTGTTCCAGTAAACATTTGGTGAGTTATGCTGAAGATGCACTCAGAAATGCAGCAAAATGGTAATCAAAACTGTCTGATCTAATACAAAATGAAACGGCTTAAACAATTTTTTTTGTAAAATTCTGTAACATCACACTAACCAGAATCAGTGTATATTTTGTCCCATTCTTTCACACATACAGCTAAATGGACAGATGGATGAACCAAGCAATATTAATAGGCATTCTGCAGAGATAAATATGTGACCAAAAAAATCAATGCTTATGGAATCCTTATAAATGTCCAGTACAAGGACGATACATATATATACAAATTCAACACATTACACACTGCACAAACAATAACTGTGTATGCCTATATTTGTAAATATTTATATAAGGAACTTGACTGGTACTTGATACACATACCATAAAAGTGGTTTGTGCCAAGCATGATTACTAATGACCTTCCAATTTTCTGTCATCGTCAAGGTCTTCCTCCGCTCCCACGTAAGCCTACCAACATGACCTTTGGAATACAAATAAAAGAAACTGTCCCTCTTACTGTCTTCCATTCTCCACTTGATCAGGTACTTGTGGGGGCACCCACAATGCAGTTCTCCTTCCTCTGTCCCTACACCAATCAACACTCCGACCTAGCCAACAGCAGCTTAACCACCACAGCAAACCACTCTCTCATTCCCTCCTTCTCTGTCTACTTCCACAAACAAAGGAAATGGCCCCTGACAAATGGAACTACCTTCTGGAAGCCACGCCCATCAGCTCTGCCAACCAGCCAATGGCAGGGCAGGCTAACCAACAGTGACCTGTATAAAAGAAGCCATCTGACAGGCGAAAAGCGGTTCATTTGGAAAGGAGTAACTGTCCAGAACACAATGAGAAGGAAGCTTTGCAAGACACATCAAGACAGGAGACCCGACTGCCCGGCCACGATGCCTCGTGGACTGGGCACACCACCGTTCATCCCAGCATACAATAAAAGCAAGCAGCCGACAGCCAACAACTGCACTGGCCACTGGTTGCCGAGGTTTACCGTGGTCTTCATCTCACAAGCCCAGCAGTGCACTCAGTGGTACACCATCACCTGCGGCTGACCAGTTGCTTCTCCACATCACACCACAGAGACGCCGACCAAGCGGACCAGTCGCTTCCCATCCGGCAGGTTTAACACACTACAGGCCCTGCTGCAGACCATAACTATGACACAACCACTAAGTCGTCTCCATACTGTACTATTCTTGACACTAATAAATATTGTTATATATGTCTGATACTGCGGTTGTCTCTCTGAACAATTCTACAGCATCCCACATACTCATTGCATTTGTAAAAGATATCATACCACTGCAATTTTCCTGTTACTATGTCCTCCCTATGAGTCATACTACTCATTGACAAGTTACCATTTTTGGTTCTCTATTTAGCAGGCACCAAAACTATATATAACAAAAAGTCCAGAAAGCATTTAACTTCATTAAAATACTATGATCAAACAATATGACAAAGAAGACACTGATGAGCCACTGAATATGCCTTGCATATTTGTTTGGCTTCGTGTGCACAAACTGTGAAGTCATAACAAAGCAACTTGGTGTAGAGGGAAATTTCAGTACGATGAAATGTTTGGAAATGTTGACTGTCTTACCAGAAGTAAACGGTTTACAGATCTTCTGCCACATACTGATGCCTACACCAGTCACATGCCAAGCTCTCACAAAACAGTGCTCATTCATGTGCTGTTTAAGTTGTGTCTGTTTCAATGTGAATGAATTAGCTAACCGAATGTACACCGGTACCATGCCAGATTCTCTCATCTAAACTGACTCAATGTCTGACTGACAGACCAACTAATTACATAACTACTGTGACTAGGTCATGGGCTATGTGGCTCCGGTGGTCTAGGGGTAGCATGCTGCCTTTAAGTACCCAAGTTCGCGGGTTCAAACCCGGCCAAAGCCGTCAGGATTTTTCAGGGCGAAAAATTCCTCAGCACGCCTTCCTTTGGAAGGGAGGTAAAGCCGTGGGTCCCATGTCGCAGATTTGCGGCATGTAAAAGATCCCTGAATTGATGTGGAAGTCGCAATCTCAGACAAAATTACCGGTTAATTCTCGCCCACATAGTTCCACCTTTCGCTACTAGGATCTCTTGTGTCGTTGTGGACGTGGGGGTACCTGGCGGCAAACGTGGGAACGTCCAAACAGGCGGGGGGGGATAGGGTTAGTACAATATGCCTATAGGCTGTAGTACATCTATGGCATTAGCCACAGGCCCTACTGAAGAAGAAGTGAAGAGGCCACAGGCTGGATGATGCAGGCTTCAAATCCTGGCTGGAGAAAAATATTTTTTCCCTTCTCAAAACCATCCACAACAGCTCTGTGGCCCATTCAGCCTCATATTCAACAGACACAACAGATTCTTTCCTCAGGATAAAGCAGCCACGGCATAAGGCTGCCCACTTACCTCACCCTAGTGCCAAGGGTAGGAATGAGTGGAGCTAGATCTTCACTACACTTATATGACTTCACTGCATGTAAAGGTACAACTTGTCAAAACCCTGTGATGAAATACCAAGCAACCAAATTATGCCTTCAAAGAAATCAACCCAACTGTGAACTATGACCTCTGAGAACAAGTCAGAGACAGTATTCATGAAATGGTGTTATGTACACTATAACAATGGAGTACACCCAAATGTACTTCTTACATGTACACATGAATATGTGAGGACAGCGCACCACTTAACTTAGAAACCTGAATTAATAATGTATGCAAACAGCTGTTTGAAAAAAAAAAAAAGTAATTCTTGTTACAGCGAGTACTTTTTAGAATGTACAGCAACACCATGGCAGCCACAACAAAACTTACTATAAATTCCACATATCATTTACTCGTAAACCACCAGCGCCTGACATTTAAAATTTTGGTAAGGAGACAGACCATAAACGTGCACAAAATACTTCCTTTACGTTAAAAATTACATGCACGTTACTAACGTGAAATGCTGACGTTATATGCGACAGACTTAACGCACAATGCATATTTATGTGCGTAACTTCACAAATATATATATAAAAAAAAAATAAATAAAAGTAATGGATTTGTACGTTTATGAAAAAAAAAAATTCTCATGCGTTCTGCTTGGAACACTTTGCCAAACAATTTGGCTTTGATCTGTTTTTCATAACACCTGAAGAGAATTAAAACATTCACAAACATCCACTGAACACCACGTCTCAACTGCAGTGAACAATACCTCCATATCGCATTTCAACATCACAACACTCCCGCTGTACCACACATCAAACAAGCTGAATGCTGTACCAATATTGTGTTTGTATTAGAAATAAAGAATTCTTAGGCAATCAGCCACGTGAAATTTCAGTTAATATTGAACGTTTTGGAGACTGCCAGTGTCTCCAACATCAGCAGTTGATGTGATGAATGGCACAGCCACCTGCTGTATTTATACACCCACACATTCTAACAACTGAAAGAACAACAAAGCAGACCAACACAAACGACAGCTGTGTCATTCATTACATCATTTCCTGATGACAGGAGCACAAACAGCCTCCAAACACCAGATACTGACACCATCTTTGCACACCTCACCGCACACAGCTGCCAGGTAAGCTTCACATCCCACGCACGCATCATCATCTTACCACACGTGTCACATTAATTCGAACATGATCACTCACCTAGCTGAAAGCCATATGGACCTTCTGCAGTGGATGTGTCAACTTTGATGGAACACTGCTCTAGAATAATGACCCCAAGAGGCTCTGACCACTGCTCCCGGGACTTGAAGTAGAAGAGTAAGTTCCCTCTCAACCGACACCATCTCTCAAGACTGACTGCAGGACACAGAACATGGTAAATTACTAACAAATTTCCCTAAATTGCTCACATAAATATTAGAAGACTGCACTCTGTTTAAGAGTGATGTACAGTAAGACTAAGTACTGTAGCTTTCTAAAGTGTCATTTTATAACTCCCAGTGGTTCTCAAGAGTAAGTGAATTTAAAATACCACTATTTGTTTTAACACATCTCACTAAACAGGCTAAGTCGGTAACAAGAAGGAGCGTGCTGGAGTCAGTTCAATGTAGCCAGTTCCGAAGACTCAAAACAGATTAAATAAACTAGAGAAAGTACATACTGCATAACAATTCTGGTATATTCACTTGAAAAACATACCATCCACAGATAAAAATGCATTGGATATAATACGGCTCTCAATCTTTCTTCATAACGCATCGTACATACATTCTTCATATAGACACATATGTAGAAGGTTACACTCAAGATGTGTGTGTGTGTGTGTGTGGGCAGAATGTGTGTGTTCAGGTACAGTGTGCGTGTGTGTTACTCTTGTGCGGTTTCAGCCAACACTGCAATATGCTCACAAATGTATGTGGAACTCTCCAGTTTCAGACTGCACAGAAATCAGTGCAGCACTGCCATGGCAAAGCTTGGCATTCATGCACCAATTTGTTACAAACATCCTAAAAAAAAAACCAACAAAATTTATTTGACATGTTCGCAACTTTATACCTGTACAATGGAACGGATGTAATAACTCTGCATCTGAAATGATTGTATCTCATAAATATCGAACATTATCACCACTATTAGTGTGTTTCAGCAATTGTCAATTCTAACATCATCATTAAATGTAAAAAGGTAAAGCAGTCCCGTTACTGGCCTGGACAAGCCCAGAGGGTTCCAGGAAGTTAAGGCTCCCAGATTTCTTGACAATGGCACAGGATGGTGGTAGGTTGTCATCCTTACGCACCGGCCGCATTTACCCCCAAGAAATACTCCTGGTACTCATTTTTCCTAGAGGCTGATTTGACCCCAGTGCCATAGTGCGATCGGAAGGATTTTATGTCAATGAAAAATCCACTGACACCAGCTGGGTTCATCATTAACTGTGTCTGTATATTTATCACCACTACTAACTGCATAACAGCAACTGTGGATTTTATCGCCACCATTAACAGTGTTCCAGCAATTGTGAATGTTATCAACACCATCAACTGTGCTTCAGCAATTGTAAATTTTGTTATTATTATTATTATTA
>Ga0131853_10020729_pt1 | contig 11933 bp, 9 predicted proteins | sample TergutLab28metaG_FD_92764 | JGI IMG/M metagenome (GOLD analysis project Ga0131853, IMG submission 92764) | Labiotermes labralis P1 segment gut microbial communities from Petit-Saut dam, French Guiana - Lab288 P1 (version 2) (version 2) | ecosystem: Host-associated > Arthropoda: Insects >...
CAGAGTTTAGTTTACTTTCAAGTATCGGTTAATTCCTTCTTTCATACAACAAAAGTAAAAAATTAACCCGAAAAACTTAGAAAAATTTTTAATATGCAAATCTAAAGGTGCAGAGTGTAGTTTACTTTCAAGTATCGGTTAATTCCTTCTTTCATACAACAAAAGTAAAAAATTAACCCGAAAAACTTAGAAAAATTTTTAATATGCAAATCTAAAGGTACAACTGTTAAACAAACATAATATCTTGATAAGTATGACCGAGAGTGGTGCCCCTTTGGAAAATGCGATAGCAGAACGAGTAAATGGGATACTAAAAATGGAATGGCTTAATGTAAAACCAGCAAAAACATTTGCTCAAACAAAACTTTTTGTAGATGAAATCATTGCGTTATATAACTATCAGCGTCCACATCAGAGTATCGGCTATTTATCGCCGGAAATAATACATACAACTGATATTAAAGCCGAACGAAAGTGGAAAAATTATGGCTTTGTTAGTAAAAATCAGTATGCAACAGAATTAAGTGATAGGTTTTTTTAGGCATAAAGCTACCAGCATAGCAGTGCAAAGGACTGCCTGAAAAGACAATCCTTTGCACTGCAATGCTGTATAGGTCAAACCTATCCCTAGCAGGTTGCTCCCCAGCAGAGCCTGTTTCTGTTTCAGCTTGACGCAACAAAGGTATAGATAATTTTGAAACAAAAAGCACGAAATATGAAAATAGTTTTATACCTTTGCCAAATACTGTCAAGCTATTTCAGGACACAGGCTCAAATGTCAAGTTATTTTAGGACAAAATATCCATAATCTGTAAAGTTTTTTTAGGACAATTCAATCAGAGGTGCAAGGTGCAAGGTATATATATAATATATACTTGCACCTTGCACCACAGATAAAAAACTGAAATACAGCAAATTAAAATTTACTTGTACATTCAAAAAAATGTCGTATTTTTGCCTCGTAGTTTTATGCAGACATGGAGTGGACAAAGGTGGACAAAAACAGTCTGAGATTGCGCTCTAAGTCGTACCCCAATAAAAAGAAATGATGGTGTAATTTGCTGTTTTACAAGCTTTTGTTTTAAAAAACAAAAACCGTAACAGGTTTTTTTGCATCTAAACTCGTCTGAGCAGTGGTTAATAATTCAAACCAAACGCCCACAAAGGAACGACGTTTTGGTAACCGTATTCAATGTCATCTTTCACGATGTAAGCATTTTTCAGGTTTTTGATTTGCTCTTGGTTTTTGCTTTTTCCGCCAACTTCAAATGTAATATTATTGATATTAAAATCGGCTTTTTCGGAACAGAAAACTTCGTTTTTTACTTTCATTTGATTGAAAAATACGGTTTCACGAACATTACCAACTTCCAAATGTTGTTCTGCAAGTGCAAAAATCAAATTCGTATTGTCTAAATAAACTTTATCAACCTTGCCAAGTTGCCCAATTCCTTCGCCCATATCGCGCAACTGCATAATCAAGCCTGCCATTTCCATATAGTAACAGTAATCGTCAATATTATTACGACTTGCTTCCAACATTCCTGCAATTTTTGTGAAATTGGGTTTAAACGGAACGCTTTGTGAAATGATTTTCAGCAGTTTACCAAGTTTTTTGCCTGTTGCCACATTCATATTAGCATAAATCGGAATATCTGTTTCCAATGTTTGAATAATTACGTTATTCAATCGGTGCAAAAACATCGTGTCGTTAATTCCAAACGGATAATAACCGCGCCGTAAATAATCCTTGAACAACGGCAACGGATGGCGAACAGGAAAATTATCGGTTTTATGTTCTAAAATATCTTGCAAACTGTACGTTTCGACCGAGATATTGTGAAAAAAGAACAGATATTCGCGAAACGAAAGTCCTTGCAATTTGAACATCAACGCACGGCGGCTCAAATCGGCACTGCCTTTGAGAATATCCAAAATTGACGAACCTGTAAATACTACTTTCATTTGTGGAAAATAATCGTAAATTGATTTCAGCGATTGCGACCAATTATTGTATTTGTGTATCTCGTCTATAAACAGATATTTACCGCGATTTTTGGAAAATTCCTCTGCAAGTTCAAGCAAGGTGCGATTGGCAAAATAAATGTCATCTGCCTGCACATAGAGCGTTTCATTCACATCAAGATTTTCCTTGATATATTGCAAAAGCATCGTTGTTTTGCCCACGCCTCGCGCTCCGACAATTCCAATCATCCTATCGCTCCACGCGATTTCCGAGTAGAGGTAACGCTTAAAATCAAGCGGTGTGAGCGACAATAAATCTTTAAAATTTTTGATTAACGCTTCCATATTGAACAATTTTTTTGCAAAGATACAACTTTATTTTTAATTACGCACTATCAAAAGTGCATTTATTGTAAGATATTGCACTTTGTTCAGTGCGCATTTTGTATGCGCATAAAAAACTCGCTCGGAAAAGGCTTTGCCTTTTTCGTATTATCAAGCAGGTTTTACCTGTAAAATCAAAGGCAAAATCCTAAAAAATAGAACAGACGAGGCTTTGCCTCGTCTGAACAGCTGCACTCTGCAAACTACACTCTACACTCTAATATCCCACACAACCATTTAAAACATTTCTGCGTAGCGGAAATGCTTAATTTTTCGTCGGGCGAGTGAATACCAATCATCGTTGGACCGATGGAAATCATATCCAAATACGGATATTTTTTCAAAAATAATCCGCATTCCAATCCTGCGTGAATGGCGCGAATTTTGGCTTTTTCGCCGAAAAGTTTTTCGTAATTTTCATCAGCGATTTTCAAAATTTTCGAGTCCAAATTCGGCTTCCAACCCGGATAACCTTCGCCGTGCGAAACCGTTGCACCGCCAAGTTTCAACGCCGAAGCAACTTGATTTGCAATGTCGTATTTGGCTGATTCTACGGAACTTCGCTGGCTTGTAGTGATTTCGATAATGTTGTTTTCTTTCATTTTTACCGAAGCCAAATTCGTAGAAGTTTCCACCAAATCGGGCATATCCATACTCATCGCCGCAACGCCGTGCGGACAAGCGTAAAGCATATCGAAAAGCGTGTCAGAAGTTTGTTTTTCAATTACTTGTGTCGGAATTTCGCACGATTCGAGTGTGAGTTTCATATCAGGCTCAATTTTCAATTTTTCGCCTTCCATTTCGGCAACAAAAACATTGAAAAGTACGCGTAATTTTTCTTTCTCGCCGAAAGGAACAACTGCAACCGCTTTTGCTTCGCGCGGAATGGCGTTTCGCAAATTTCCGCCATCGAAACTCACCAAATGCAAGTCGATTTCTTGATTGGCTTTCCAGAGAAAACGATTGAGAATTTTGTTGGCATTTCCGAGTTCTTTTTCAATGTCGCAACCCGAATGACCGCCTTTCAAACCTTTTACCGAAACCTCGAAAGCGAAACTGTTTTCAGGCGTTGGAATAGTTTTGTACGCGATTTGTCCGACTGTGTCAATTCCGCCTGCGCAACCGATAAACAGTTCGCTATCATCGCCTGCATCAAGATTTATAAGCGTTTTTCCCGTCAAAAATCCGTTTTCCAACGCAAACGCGCCGGCAAGTCCGGTTTCCTCCTCGACCGTAAATAAGCACTCCAACGGCGGATGCGCGATGTCGTCCGAAGCAAGCACGGCAAGCATCATCGCCATTCCGGTTCCGTTGTCTGCGCCGAGCGTTGTGCCGCGCGCCTTAATCCAATCGCCGTCGATGTACGTTTGTATCGGCTCGGTGTCAAAATCGAACGCAACATCGTTGTTTTTTTCGCAAACCATATCAACGTGCGCTTGCAAAATGACGGTTTCGCGGTTTTCGTAACCTTTTGTGCCTGCTTTTGTGATTAAAACATTGCCAATTTTATCGGTTTTAGTCGCCAAATTGTGATTTTTACCGAACGCCTGCAAATAAGCGATAATTTTTTCCTCCTTTTTTGAAGGACGCGGAACTTGGGTTATTTCGTGGAAATAAGTCCAAAGTGCTGTGGGTGTTAATGATTTCATATTTTTAAAAATTTTTAAATTTCGTTTTTCCCGCAGGTTGAAACCTGTGATTATTTATATTTTGCTCTCCGAGCAAGTTGTTTTATTCATTTTACTTGTTTCGTCAAATTTCCAATTCGCATTTTTCATTCTGTGTCGCGCTGCTTCGTCAATTCCTTCATCTTTGAATAAACCGTAAATATCTATATCATCATCTTTTTTATCATCTTCGTTTTCATAACGACTTTTACCACGAGTAGTACAGAAAAAACGCAATATTCTGATATATGGAACGCCTACAAAATATTTCTTAACTATTCCCTCTGCGTCATTCGGAAAAAGTAAACTTGTAAGATATATACTTTCGCCGTTTTTCATATCAATACGAGCAAAACCGTACAAATCGGCACTTCTAAATGTCCACAAGTTGCCGATATAAACATAAATTTCTTCAATATTCGACTTCAAATAAGTGATTTCTCTTCGTCTTGTCCGCACAATCATTTTGTCTGGCAATATTTCGTATTCCGTATTTTTATTCCGTTGATAATAATCAATATGCAATATTATAGCCGGTAATAAAAAAATCGTAGAAAACAAAAACAACCCCAAAAATATCAGCAGAAAAACATAAAAATAAAATGAATAATCTACAAGTTGCTCGGTATGTTTTATAAATAAAAAAACGACCAAACTTGCGAAACCAAAGGATACTATGGATAACTCAGCAACACCTAACGACTTCAAATGTTTTCTCAAAGTTATTTTTAAAATTTCGCCTCTCATTTTGCAAATGTACGAATTTTATTTTTGCAAAGATAGTATTTTTAAAAACAAACTTTATCTTTGCAGAGAATTTTAGACAATTATGAAAAAGTTGTTCATTTTTATCGTTTCGATTTTCGGATTTTTTGTACTTCTTTCGACCACGAGTTGTGCGTCAAGGCGAAAAACGGAAAATACGATTGAAAATCCGCTTATCGTTTCGGGAAATCGACCGCTGATTGCATCGCACAGAGCAGGTGCGGAAGTTGCACCCGAAAACACAATGCGAACGATTAAATGTCTTGTAAATGAAGCAACTAAGCACACAAGCGATATTATTGAACTCGATTTGAAAATCACGAAAGACGGTTATCTGATTTTGCTTCACGACAAAACTTTCGACCGCACTTCCAATTCGCGCGAACTTCTGGGAACAAGAAACGCGCGACCTTCGGAATTTACGCTCGAACAAATTCGGGATTTGAATTTGGGCGAAAATTTTCGGGATTTGAACGGCGATTTTCCGTACAGAGGATTGCGAGGCGAGCAGATTTATGATTGTTTGCGACCTGTTACGATTAACGAAGTTTTTGCGTTTTTGGAAAATGAACTCGAACTTCGTCCGCGCTATATTTTAGAGATAAAAGACAGCAAAAATTTGGGGCGAAAAGCTGTGCGTGAGTTGGTTAGCGCAATGAATGTTTACCGAGAAAACGGCATTTTCGATCGCGTTGTTGTCGGCTCGTTTAATGGCGAAGTGCAGAAATATATTGACCGCAATTTTCCCGAAATAAAACGCTCGGCAAGTATTGGCGAGGTTGTAAATTTTTATTTTCGATTTCTTTTCAGAATTCGTCTTAACGATGTAAATTACACGGCTTTGCAAATTCCTTACCGTAAATTTTTTATCAATCTCGCCAGTCGAAATCTCGTGAATTTCGCCAATCGACACGGAATTGCCGTTCAATATTGGACGGTAAACGACGAACGTACTATGCGCCGACTTATCGACATCGGCGCAGACGCAATTATTACAGATAGACCAGATTTGCTTTATCGGATTTTGAGTGAGGAGTGATTTAAAACGACTGCATATCAACGAACCTTTTATAATATCCGTTTTATTTCAAATCATATCTTTGCAAAAAAAATACGGAAGCAACGCTTGAAAAAAGAATAAACAGAACGCAGCGTATCAATTATTATGTTTCTGAATTGAAACGAAGCCAGCCCGAAGCGTTGGAATATGGATTGAAAACAATGTATTTGCGGACTATGGCGCAAAAACTTGATAGTTCGGTGCTTGTTACGATGCAAGAAATTGTAGATGAGGTAAATGCGGTAAAAAAAGAAGGTTATGAAAAATAAAACCGTATTTGATGTCGATGTTACGGATTGACAAATTAGTCGGCAGAAACCTTGCCGATTGCTATGGCGCGATACAATGTTTATTGATGACAATTTCGATAATATTGCAACGGCGCAAAAACTCGGATTTCAGACAATTCATTTGACAAAAGATGTGAATTTAGAGATACGGCTGATGCCGTCACATGAAAATAATAAACACCTTGAATAATTTTTCCATCATTTGTAAAACCTTCGACCGTGATTTTGAATTCGCCCGATAAATCGGATGTGTAAAAAGACAATTCAATCGGTTTTCCTGCGGTAATTTCCACAAAAGGATTCCAATACAACGTGTGCCGAAAATCGGGTTTTCGGGAATTTTGTGCCGTTTCGGTCGAATAATCCGCAAACTCAAACAAGGGCGAAAGCTGTGGCATGTTGTAAATAAGCAGCTGCGACTCGTCGCTCAACTGAAAAAACGGCAAATTCGCATCATGCGTAACAAAGGAAATGATGCCCTCAAAATCTCTTCCGCCAAACACATAATGTTCGTTGTAGATATCAATTCTTCTTATATGCATTGGATTATAGGCGAGAATATCCTCGTGGTCGAAAATCGGGATTCCATCGAGCAAAATTAACGTTCTTAAACTGTTTCGCTGTAAATCTTCCATAAAAAGACTGATTATCCGGCTTCTGTCTCTCAATCTGGTAACTCGAACGCCACTGACAAACTCCAATATCGTTTCGCTGATTGTGTTGAAACGAGTATATTCTTCCAAATCATAAGTCATAGCAGGCTGTAAAACAGAATATCTTGGAGTTGGAACAAAATTATTTCGGTCGCTGTTCATCCTTTCTTGAATTTGAACGCCGATAAATCTGTCCATTATTTGCTGTTCGTTCGGATAAATTTGCAATACAGGCAAAGTTTCGGGCAAAGTTTCGCAAAACGGACTGAGCAAGTCAACATGAAACAGCACTCTTTCATCGCCCTGCGAAGCGATGGCAGATGTTACAATTTGCTGTCTGCCGAATATTCCGGCAGTGTAAAAACTGATTAGTCCGTTTTGCGGGTTTATTTGTCCGTTAAAAAAACGAATATCATCACCAACAAAAGCCACACTTGCCACCAAATTTTCTTGATGTCTGGGAGAAAAATGCCCTGTAATGATGTGTCCTTCGTATTCAGGAAGCCACTCGTTGGAAAAAGGAAACGCATTCTTTGCCTGATAAAACCATTCCTCTTTGTTTACTTTCGGCACAAGTACAATGGAGTCATTACGGCTGACCGAAACAACCAAATTTGCCGTGTTTTCGGGAATATTATCAATTGAAAGAAGCACCTTTTCCCGATTTCCGTATTCATTTCGGTCAGTTTGTACACGCAGATTTATCGGTTGGTTTCTTGTCGAATGTGCGGTTCCGCGTTCTTCAATCCGAAATTCATCAACTAATTCAAATCGTTCTGCATCAAGAAATTGCTGAGCAGGATTTACAATGGCAATTTGTTTTCTGAAAAAAACATTTTTCCCTTCATTTCTCATATAGCGAGTATAAGCCGACAGTTGATAAATTCCCGTAGGAATATCCCGCGGAATGCTGATTACTCCCGCTCCTCGCCCATTTTCCAATGCCAGCATCAACTGCATGTGCGGTCTGTTGGTGTCGGAAATTTCCACATATCCGACTTTACTCAAAACCGATGGATGAAAATAACCATCGACCACGTAAAACTTCAACAATATATCTTCTCCTGCGATATAAGAATTTTTATCCGTATGAACGAAAACTCGTTCAGTAACTCGATTTTCTGCGTTCATCGAAAGGCAGAAAAACAATAATGCGATAGAAATCGGGTATAATATTTTTGAGTTCATATCTTTAAAATCTAATGTTATACATTATGAAAGGAATAGGCATTGCAAAAATGGACAGTTTATATCCTCTGATTTCGCCTTCTTCGGCAACGAAAAAGATGGAATGTGCATTTCGCCTGCCGGTTACGTTGTACACACCGAAAGAAAGCGAACTGTGCGTGAGTAAAGTCAATCGATGTCGTGGCTGTATATTGAACGATAAATCCATTCGGAAATAGTCGGGAACTCGGTATGAGTTTCTATCCGTGAAGAAAATTTGCGTTGTGCCTAATGTCGGATTGTAAAATTGTCCGGCAGGAATAGTTATCGGTCGTCCTGTGCCGTAGTCAACATTGAGCGAAAGGCTGTATCTGCGAGTAAATGCAAAATTACCAGTGAAGTTGAACATGTGCGGTCGGTCGTAATCTGCCGCGTACCAATTTCCGTTGTTAATTGGCTGGGCGATTAGCGCATCACTTTGCCGTAAAAATGTTCGCGAAAAGGTATAACTCGTCCAACCGGTCAATCTTCCGACATCGCGCCTGAGTGAAAATTCTATTCCGTAAGCGTGCCCCTCGGTGCTGATAACGTCTGTTTCAATGTGATGATTCATTAATATTCTTGCTCCGCCACGATAATCCAAATAATCGCGCATTTCTCTGTAATACAATTCCATAGAAGCCGACCAAACTCTGTTTGGCGTGTCGAAATACAAGCCTGTTGCCACTTGCCAGCCTCTTTGCGGGCGAATATTGGCATCGCTCAATTTCCAAGTATCGGTCGGCGACATAATTACGGTGTTCGACAGTTTATGAATATGCTGGCGCATGGTATTGAATCCGGCTTTTACGGAAAGATTACTAGCCAGCATATAACGAGCCGACAAACGAAATTCGGGTCCAAAATAGGTGTGAACTATTCCGCCCGGTCGCACCGTTACCGTGTCGATAATGGTAGATAAATACGGTAACATATCAGGATTATATCTAAAAAAAGTACGCGGTCCCAGTGCATTGAACATAGTAAAGCGAATTCCGGCGGTTGCCGAAAGTCTTTGATTAATTGTCCATTCGTTTTCCAAGTAAAGCGCCGTTTCTAACGCGCGTTCTCTTTGCAATCTGTCAAATTCCACCAACGAATTTTCTCCTGCCGGCTCAAAATTTCCCGGAGCAACTTCGTAAAGTATGGATTGAAGTCCGAAATTTATTCTGTGGTCACCTCTGTCAAGCATAAAATCGGCTCTTGCAAACAGCTGATTAATATCAAACGAAAGCCTATATCCTGCAGCTTCGTTCATGGTGTCTGTATTTGAAAAATCGTAACGGTCGTATCCGGCAGAAAAATTTCCCAACAAATGGTCGCTAAATGCTCGACGCCATCTGGCAGATGCGTTAAAATTGCTGTAAGTAAACTGCTGATGTTCATTGAATGAAAAATGATTGCGACTGTGATATCCGAAAACATTCAGATGATTTCTTTCATTAATATGATGGCTGAAAATAGCTCCCATATCGTAAAATCCTGCTGTTCCGCCGTGAAAATCACTTCTTTCGGGCAATTGTCCTAACAGCCAATCCGAATAAGTTGTTCGTCCGCTCACTAAAAGGGATGTTCTGTTTCTGATAATGGGAATTTCAAGTGTCAGATTGCTGGTAATCAAACCCAATCCGGCAGTTCCGGTAAATCTTTCTTTATTTGCTTCTTTGCCCGTAATATCCAATACAGACGAAATTCTGCCGCCGTATCTTGCCGGAACACTGCTTTTAAACAATTCTGCTTCCGTTATCATGTCGGCATTGAATGCCGAAAAAAGTCCGAAAAAATGATTCGGATTGAAAATAGTTCCGTTGTTCAGCAAAATGAGGTTTTGGTCGGTTGCTCCGCCGCGCACATTAAAACCGGTAGATGCTTCGCCAACAGTTGTTACTCCGGGCAACGATTGAAGTACGCGCAGTAAATCCACTTCGCCGAATGCCGTAGGAATATTTCTTATTCCTGCAACTTGAATTCTTTCCGTGCCGAGCTGTACATTTCGCACATTATCCAATCGTCGAGCAACAACGGTCAGTTCATCGAGTTGAAGTCTGTCTTCAATCAATTCGATATTAAAAATGCCATCCTCAAAAAGCATCAGTTGACGGCGCGAATCCTGAATATTCATTCCGCTTATGTCTAACTGGACACGTCCCGACGGCAACCTGATGCTGTAATTTCCATGAATATCGGTAATCACACCCACGAATGGCTCTCTCAAAACAAGATTAACACCAATCAACGGCTCTCTTGTTCGGGAATCAATCACTTGTCCGCGCAAAGTTACTTCTTGCGGAATATCTCTCCGATGCGGGTCGCCGATGGAATAAATCAAATTTTCGGAATAGGCAAAACTTGCTGCTTCGATTCTTTCTGTTCGTATTCGGAAATCAACAAATGTATCATCCGGTTGCTGCGTTTTTCCTGCCAGCACGGGAGAAAATTGAGTGTCCAACTCCGCACCTCTCAAAACAAAAAGATTGTTATTGTGAAAAGAAACTCTATACGGAGAATCTGCAAGCGCATTTCTCAATAATTGCAAAGGTTCAATGCTTCTGTCTTGAACAGAGACCATGAAAGAATTGTCAATTTCCGCAAAAATTCGGTACGAAGTATTTGTTTCCACAAAAGAGAGCAATGTTTCTATGCTGATACTGTCTTGCTGAATTTGCTGAGCATGTGCTCTTGAAAACAGAATACACGGCAAAATAAAAATACAGAGTAATATAAATCGTTTCATTAGCTGATTATGGGTTATTTACTAAGTTTGTTGTATTTATTAATTCTTCGCTGTAAGCGGCTAAACGTGTTAAACCTTCGGCACGATTGTATCTGAAATTCAATCTGTGTTGCCTTGAAAAACTATTGATTTCTCTTCTATGCTCCGGAAACAATCGGGTAAACGAACGCCTGTTTCTTACCGCTTGGTATTGATTGTCGTTGTGCCGCAAGAAAAATCGCACTTCATGGTAGAAATCAAAAATAACACGCTCGTGTTGTAAATTTCTTTGAAGAATAAATCTTTCTCTGCCAAACAACTGAATGCTGTCTCCGTCTATCAGCAATATATAAAAACCCGGCTCTAATCTGCTGTTACTCGGCGGGTCGAGCCACACAAAAGTTTTTCCGTGAATGTAAATTCTACTTACATTTTCGGAATGAATTGCAATCGGGTGTTGCCGTCCGGGCGGAAGCACAACTAAATGCTCTCGAAATAAATCCAAGCGGGCTTGCAGATTCGGATAGTAGTTGTTTCGGTAAACAACAGTTGCTTCCGTAAATTCAGAATTTACAAAGTACGGGAAACTTCTGTACATCGATGGATGATACATCCGTTCAATCCGTCCGTTAAATATATCGGCGTGATTATCAGCCTGATTTAAATAATTGTTGATAGAAGCATTTTGCGCACTAACATAAGTTTGACAAAGAATTGCCAAACAGAGAAACGATATGCACAGTTTGATTTTAAATAAATTTATTTGCATGATATTTATTTTTTTTTAATCTTCAATATTGTGGCAGTCTACAAGGAACATCAAGCCAAAAATACGGTCTATTCGTAGTCCCGCCATCTTCTCTGCAATCTACACAAAAAGCCGGTACCCATAGCATTTCATTGGGAGGAGGAATGCTACCATGTCCCCACGGACGAAATCCTGCGCGATAAAGACTGCTAAAGGAAGTAATACCGAATGCTCTAAAAGATTCAAAAGAGCGGGTATTATCTTTACAATATTCTATACGTTCAACCATATGAGATGCGTACGCCCAAGTTAATTCGCTATGACGAATCATTATTCTTTGCCGGCTGACATTTTTCAACGTATTGACATATCCCATTACTCGTCTCGAAGGATTGGTAATACAGCGAATATTTCCCAAAACTTCCGCTGGCTGAGGAGTGAATATCCCGCCCATGTCTTCATTTTGTATTTTCATGTTTTGA
>Ga0131853_10020730_pt1 | contig 11933 bp, 3 predicted proteins | sample TergutLab28metaG_FD_92764 | JGI IMG/M metagenome (GOLD analysis project Ga0131853, IMG submission 92764) | Labiotermes labralis P1 segment gut microbial communities from Petit-Saut dam, French Guiana - Lab288 P1 (version 2) (version 2) | ecosystem: Host-associated > Arthropoda: Insects >...
ACCATCAGGGGAGGTCCAGGTGTATTTATGAATGTTCCGGTGAGGGAACATCGTGCTCTTAACCACCAGATTTTTCGATGTGGCAAAGTTTACTATTCTAATCCCATTATCATTACTACCCTGATGGAGACTCTTCTGCCCAATTATTGGCTTGAAAATATCCTCTCTACCTACTTTTGCATTAAAATCTCCTAGTAAAATTTTCTTATGATATTTTGGGAAGTGATCGAACACCTGCTCTAATTCCTCATAAAAACTATCTTTTGACTCATCACTTTTTTCCTCACTTGGTGCATGCACATTTATAACAATGATATTATGCCAGCGACCTCTCAGCGCTGGGCCTTTGTCACGTAATCTGGGAACCTGAACTTCCTGGAATCCTCTGGGCACCTCGGGCCTATAATGGGACTGATTTACCTTTATATATGTATATATATAAGAAGTTAAATGCCCGAATGTAACAGTATGTCAAACCTACACTCTCCTTAATTTGTGAATTCAATTAATTCAGACTAATAAATATCTTTTATGCTTATGGCTTTCAACCATGTGACATTCCGAATGTTAAGCACACGATATTATAGTTTCGTTTGCAAAATTCTACAATACTTTCATTTCTTTTGACGTTACAAAGTCGTGGAATATATTTCAGTCTGCTCGGATCACCATACATTTATACCTTCAGGATATATAACGACGCGTTTTCTAAGACTCAGTTAAGTAACAAATTATAATATAAATGGTGTCGACGGAAAACAACAAAATATTTTATTTTAATGAGTGCACGTAAGTGTTTTTGAACATTAGCAAATTAATTGTCCTACTGCTTTAGTCTGTGAGAGTGGGAGTTTAAAACATAGGGTTATTCGAAATGATTGTCGGAGTTTTAACAACTTCTCATATGTAGGAGTATGTAGTTGCCCCGAAGGATATAGAAATTCTCAAAGTTTTCTTTTATAATGTGCGGTGTGCAGTAGTTATGCATTTCTCCGCTTGAAGCGTAGTTTACTAAGATGGCGACGAGCGACAGTGAGAAGGCGTTTTGTGTGCTTACATTTCATTATCGTGTTGCTGTTTGTAGAATCACAAAGGGTTCATATATAGAGCACCTGTAAGGTATGTTACAAAAACTTGGTGTGTTGTTCTATTAAATAAAAAAACATATATCCCTATCTCAAGTGTATTCTGTATGACAAGTTGTTAAAACCCCGGCAATCATTTCGAATAACCCTGTATTTAATCGCTACGCTACAGGCGTAAAGTCCCTGAAGGCAGTGGCGAAGGAAATAAGGTACTGCAGTATTTGATGTTCTCACAAATATATTACTGAAGATTCAATTCTTCTTGGATGCTAAGCTGTTCCGTTAGGCGGGCAGTTCCCTACAGTACTAAGGACTGTAACCTCTCATCTTCATGCCCAATATTAGAGTCGTCTTGGGGTGATTGATCCGGAAGATGAAGGAACTATTACATTAGAGCAGTAGGGAACTATTTACACAACGGCACAACGGAACAACGCAGAGGCTCTGAATCTTCAGAACGAACACCTCTCTGCCCGTGCCAGGAAGCAGACCTCGAAGTTACAGTCCGCGCTCCGTGTTCTGCACCGACCGAACTGTCCCGATTGCTATACAGTTGTTTGTGCTCAAGCATATTATGTCAGGTAAATACGTACAGGATGGGCCAGGATAGCTTAGTCGGTATAACGACATACGGGATCGACGGTATGGGGATCGAATCGCAGTGGAGATTTTCTGCACCCGTCCAGACAGACCCCATGGGCCGTCCAGGTTCCAGTTAAAAGGGTACCGCTTCTCCTTCGGGGAAGGAGGGTAAAGCAGCCAGGGCGTGGCTTGGTGTATAAATGCGAAGGTCATTATATATAGTAGAACCACACAGGTTTTGCAACGAAAGTCATTTGTACTGCCAGCCTTCTTCTTTGGACTTGATGTTAATTGGCCACCAATAAATTAATTATAATAAAACTAATCCTGCCAAGGATTATGGTATTTAATTGCACGGTGTAATAAATCATTTTCTTACAGGCTAGTAAATATACACAGTGCTACAAAAAATGTGTAATTTACATTTATACTTTACAAACACGTTTTAATTCACATTTAATTAAAAATTAGATTTAAAATTCATGTAATATAGGAAACATATTGCAAAGCAAAAATCTTATAACGAAACAGGCTAGCTAACACAAAAATGGGAAGCGTTTTGTTGGGTCTAAATTTTCTTGATTATAAGTGACAGAGGAACGTATTCGAAGATATGGAAAAAAAGAGGAATGGAAGGAAGTACGGAAAAAAAGAACGCAACGCGAAATATTGAAAAGGGAGCGAACAAGAAAGAGGAGATGGGTTAGTAGTGTAAAATTTAGGGTCCTTCAATCTGAATACCCAACAAAATCCTTAGCTGAGTTTTCTGCCACAAGGGACAGTATACTCACGAACGGACATCCGGAGTGAACAACTCCATGCTTAAGAGTTTAAAACTGTGTTTCATGGAATATTCATGTGCAATAATTTACGGTGACAAATGGAGGACCTACAATTTACACCAGGCACAATAAGAACAAGTGTGGTTTTTTGAGGTATTTAGAGTTCAGAGAATTGCAGCAGTCCGTGTCGCAGTTCGTCTCCATGCATCCTATTCTGTACAAATACAGAAATTTTCTTCCCGTCCTTCAGTAAGATTGTAACGTGTAGTCGTACCCTGCACCCAGATCTTCGTACGACAATTCATAGTCCTAAAATGAGCTATAATTTTCAGGAATACGTAAACACACAGGAGAACTACTGCGGGCTAGTTTTTTTTAATTACCTACAGATTTTCTGGATTTCACGTAGCGTCTGTTAAAGAGATTTTTTTGATTGAAGGCATCCCGGAATGTTAAAAGTTTAAATATTTAAAAGATAGAAACAATATACGTCAAACACATCATTTATTGTATGGGGGGCTACATGTTTCGACCCTTTATAGTGTCATCATCTGGCCTTCTTTTGGGATCAAGTCAGTGAATGCTGCGTACATGTATTCAGCATTCACTGACTTGATCCCAAAAGAAGGCCTGATGATGACCCTATAAAGGGTCGAAACATGTAGCCCCCATACAATAAATGATGTGTTTGACGAATACTGTCTTTATCTTTTAAATATTTAAAGTCTGTCAATGAGAACTTCGTGTGACTGGAGCGCCGATTATCCTGATGGATCTGGACAGTGTCGTTATCCGGTGGGTAAAAAAAATTGAAAATCCCAACAATACGAGGCATTAAGTATGTAACCGTGCACTGAGCGAGCGGCGTTGCTTTTCTTCTTTCATCATCTATTCTGAACCGTAACTAGCAATGTATAATAAAATATCAATTAGCTGTACTCCTGCATGACAATTACACGCCATGATAAAAGGTAAAGCTGTCCCGTCACAGGCCTGGACAGGCCCAGAGGGTTCCAGGAAGTTACAGTTCCCAGATTTCATGACAACGGTACCGGATGGTGGTAAGGTTGTCAGCCTTACGCACCGGTCGCCTTTACCCCCAAGAAATGCTACTGGTACTCATTTCTGTTAGAGGCTGAGTCGACCCCAGTGCCATAGTGCGATCGGAGGGATTTTATGTCACTGAAAAATTCCAATGACACCAGCTGGGATCGAACCAGCGACCTTCCGATTTGTGGCACAGCAACTTAAACACTGTGCCACCGCGCCCCCCCCCCCCCCCACGCCATGGGAATAATCCTACACGTTAAGGAATATTGAGGAGGATACACTTGATAAGCGTAACGGTGAAACTCTGAATTCATAAAGAGGACACAAGCTGGATCCAGCCTCATGTTCACTGAACAATGGGGGATACTACCTTGCAGGAAATTGAGTAGACGCTAGCATTGTCGATGGATACGATGAAGACTCCATTTCCTCATTTCGTATTCCTTTTACAGTGATTAATTACTTAAGGATCGGGTACACTTAACAATGGCTGATAAGCGGAAATTTTTCACCCCCAAACTAACATATTCAAGTAAATTATCTTATTAAAAATTACAAAGATGTCTTCAGGACCAGCATGTAACATAATTTAAAAATAAGTCTATCGTGTAAATTATTGTATAGCAAACGATGTACAGACATTAATGAATTATTTTTTTGTTAAATAAATACTCAGATAACAAGCTTATTTTTTAGCTAGCTGTATTTTTAATTCTGTTGTCTTTACTTTTCGTTGTAAAATAAGAAGATTAATTGTTAAGCTCTTCTACATTTTACGACACAATTTATAGCGTCGTCCCCGTGTATATGTGGGAAGACAGACTGCCGAAATAAGAGGATTTATGCCGGTCAGACCTTTCCTCCACTGACAGTTAGTTATACGTTGGATAGGCCAGTACTAAATCCTATATAAATGAGTTCAGTTCGCAAAGAAACGCGAACAAATTGAGATCACTAAGTCTCAGCCTTTCAATCAGAGTTAACCTTTGATCCTTTCGAAATGGTTCTACCCAGCAAATTTAACTTTATTGGGTGTCTCCTGCTTCAAACGATGCGATGTCAATTGTACGTAATACGACGTGAATACAGAAATATACATTGTGCCCTTGAGGGGTGTTTATGTACAGAGCAATGCAGTCACAACAGCTGGCAGTCAAGCTGAGAGCTGAAAAGGGATTCTTCTGTATGAATTACTGTTACACTAACTTGCCTGTAGTGCAGCGTGATCAGGATGCTAAGTGAAAACAGGCAGTTTGTTTACAGAAAAAATTTGTTCAAAACCAAAGTGCTGAGAAAATGACAAGCCCAGATGCACGACAAGCTTAGGGGCCGTACATTTCCTTGTGTTACGTAACTATATACATAAGCCTTACCGTATGCTAGTGTATATGTTGGACATGACTTTCCATTCTCAGACATGCTTGACACCTGGAGAACAGGTTATTAAGTACACTATGGTGTTGTTTTCGAGAAATTTCCAATACTGCACGGGAAGTTGAACGGCAGCTGCAGGGCTCACACACTTCCAGTCCTAGCGGCATGTGTATGGAGCATTGCATCATATCTGAAACAGTTACTAGTGAATAGGTGACACTTTGTACCACACAACAGTTACAGGTAGCAGATTAATTTTAGCTGTGTTTCAGATATGATGCAATGCTCCGTACACATGCCGATAGGACTGGAAATGTGTGAGTCCTGCAGCTGCCGTTCAACTTCCCGTGCAGTCCTGCCGCCCCAGACGGTAGAGTCCAAGGGACGACGAGATAAACTTTTCACATGACAACATATTATTTTCTGCAGTAAATAAATAAATAAATTTGGTTTTTTTAAATTTCATAATTACTGTCACGGGCGGCCATTATCATCACTCGCCCTGGGTGTCAAAAAGCCTAGCTACCCCACTAAGACATGGAATTATTCGCTTAGCCAGTTCAATCATTGTGGAATCTTACACAGTACCTTTATAATATATATATTCAATCCAATCAAACCTAGGACTCTCGTGTGTTCAGTTCCTTCATTTTTTCATCCGATGCTGCGTTAGGACCCCTTTCTCCCCACTGAATTCTAGATGCACATCTCTCAAATTTTCCTTATTTTGAAAATCCTATCTGCAGTAAATAAATAAATAAATAAATTTGGTTTTCTTAAAGTTCATAATTTCCGTCACGGCCGGCCATTATCAACACTCGCCCTGGGTGTCAAAAAGCCTAGCTACCCCACTAAGACATGGAATTATTCGCTTAGCCAGTACAATCATTGTGGAACCTTACACAGTATCTTTATAACATATATATAATCAATCCAATCAAACCTAGGACTCTCATGTGTTCAGTTCCTTCATTTTTTCATCCGATGCTGCGTTAGGACCCCTTTCTCCCCACTGAATTCTAAATGCACATCTCACAAATGTTCCTTATTTTGAATATCCTAACAATATTTTATAAGAAACGTACTTTATGAACCTCATAACTGTGAAATATCCTCCAGCCTGAAGTATTTCTTTCTATTGTCCTCGATCTTTCTTCCAGTAATTCGATTTTCTCGTCAGTGTTATATCACTAATGTTCCCTACTCATATTTCAATTGATCCACCATTGAAGCTATTCTCGCTACGGGCTGGTCGTTCCGGGTTTCGATCCGTAGTGGCTTCACGGGATTTCTTCACCAACATCCGTTCAGACTGATTATAGGGCTCACCCAGCCCCTTCTAATGTGCACGGGGTCTCTTCCCAGAGTTAAAGCGACCTGAGTGTGGCATTGACCACCCCCTCCCATCTAGCGCCAGTGTTAGAAGAGAGTAGAACGGCACTGTACTCCCTCTTTGCCCTCACATCTCGCTAGAGGGAGAAATTAACTTAAAACCTACGCTATAGAGCCGTAGCAACTGACATTGTCACACTTCTCTATCTCTCCCCATCGACTCCGTCTACGGCCCAATTTTCTCAGTAGCAGTATGTTCTTCGGCACCCCCAGTCTGTCGTACATGTTTCGTTCCAAGGGGTGAGAGACCAATGAGCTTACATTTATTTGTTTAGCAAAGCTACGAAAGAGACATAAGTTTCCTTTCAACATTCACGTCCCTCTGTTTGAGTTCAGTTTATCTGTGAATAAGCTTGGAATATCCTCTGATACTGGAGGGCGTGTCAGACATACCGCAGCTTCAAGAAACCTTTTAGAATACTTAACTGCAGCAGAGCTAAGCATCTGTGCTTACAATATAAATTAAGTGCATTAGTGGCCCATATTTTCATTTCCACTGAAAAGTGTGTGTTCGTGTATTTCAGCCTATAACTAAAGTTTTTCTTCATTTCATACACAATCATGGTCTTCTTCTTCTTCTTCTTCATCTTCTTCTTCTTCTTCTTCTTCTTCTTCTTCTTCTTCTCACACTTCAACCCTACATGTGGTCTACATTGGAATTCTGCACCAGAGCATTCCAGGCTTCCAATTTCTCAGTTTTAGCTTCTTTAAATCATTTATTACCTTCCTACAGACAAATTCCATTTAAATGACCGTCTCTGTTTAATATTACATCAAAAATCTTGATATAAAAATAATGTGTTTTATTAAAAGCTGTACCTATGAACACTATAGAACAATTATTTTGTATATAAAGGGACTATTAAAGAGTAATCAATTAAATGGCGAAATCACGGTTTCATACAAGATTATTGACGTAAGATTAAAAACAGAAGGTCATTTAACTAGTCCACGTTTTCCAGCATCCCTTCCACAGTAAATGTGCCACACCACAGTAGACAGAAGGACACGATATCGCAATCTACTGAAGGTCTTGTACGGCAAACATTGATATGTCATTACCTTCCCGCACAGAGATTTTCTCAAAGTTTTATATATTCTCCGTCACGAAGTAACTATATCACACCCATCTTTGTCTTTGCCGACATAATATTAAACAATTTTCAAAACTTTTTTCAATCAATTAAACTTCTACAATTTCACGTACCCCAGCAAGGTTGATACACGGGCAAGGAAATAATTACTGCAGAAAAACAGCTATATTCTGGCACTATCATACCATAGTTTTTCAGGACATATGGCTGCCAGTATACATGTTACATTGCTTCGGGACTTGGAAAAATGAATCTGCAGTGTGCAATATACATGAAACATTTTAAACTGCCTACCTCTTTATATAATAATAATATTTGTGTTTTTGGTATACCACGTTTGTTTCACCAACATCATAATCAGTTTTATCAAATTTATGTCAAGGCAAACAGATATCTTCCCATTTTTATATTAAGATGATTGTGTGGTTTTTGTTTAATTCTAAAAGATACATGGGCTGGTTATAGCCTGAATAGAAGGCCGAGACTAGTAACCATTGTAAATTATTGATGGTAATGTTGCATGCGGTCCGAGGATCAAGCCTCAGTAGACAAGAACTTTCAGCACTCATACAGACCGGCCCTCGGACCTACCCAGCCTTCTATACAATAGATACTGGGTAATTTCTTGGGATAAAGTGGCCGGGATATGGCGATAACCACCCATCCACCGTCTAACAATGAGGTTAAAGAGTAATTATTATTATTATTATTATTACATAATCACTTACTGAAATTGATTTTTCACTCGGTGGCAGTAGTCCTTACAGTAGTGCAGATAAAACAAATAAGAATAAATGTACATAAACACAGTACAAAAAATACACAACACAGTAAATATAAATACGCATGTTACCAAAACACCCACACAATTGTCAAAACACCCCCTCGTACACTCACAGTGAGTAGAGATGTACTTTTATTTTCTAATGTGCCTTTATGTTAGGAAATAGGGTGAAATTTACCTACTCTTACCTAATTGTTAATACTACATTTTACTTCTTATTGTAGTTTGAGAACATTTTATTAATGTACGTGTTCGTCCCATCTTCATATGTCATTTTCTGAGTAACTTTTATTACAGAAGATGGTTAGAGACTTTTGCCCTGATCTTCAGCACAGTAGTGGAAATACAGAATAGGCATATAAATAAATTTCCTTTAAATGGAGAATATAAGCGTCATATCGCAATATATCCCAGAACAAGCCCAGAACCTCAACATTTGGGGCCACGAGTCGCAATTCAGACACCCCTGTCGGATATGTTGTGTAGGTAGCACAAGGAATAGTTATGCAGGCCCTATGTATCGATTCTACAAACAAACTCCTGCCCGTTTCTCGAACCTCGGATTTTTTTTTAATCCAATGCCACCACATGTCCTTGTGGACTTCGTGGTCCTCCCTCCTGGGCATGGCAGGAGTGTAACCGACTTCTGAGGTTGGGACGCCCGTGAGGCGCAGTTACGTTGTCGCGATGATGTGAGTGGTAATATAAGAGGATGTAGTGCCAGGAGGGTCCTTAAATCTAAATTCTACCAACCTACCCAGACCACGGTCACCGCGGAAATCCTCCCCTTCAGGGAAAATTCCCACGGTAGAGCCGGGAATCGAACCCGGGATCTCATGATTAGTATTCAGAGATTCTGACCACTAGACCACGTGGATAATCGAACCTCCGATTGTATTTTTCATTTCTAGTGCTGAATGTCACATCTCAATACACGAGCAGATAACTCACAAGTTGGACTGAACAGCAAAATAATCTGATTGTAGGCAGTGTTATCATTCGGTTCAGAAAGTTTTCTGGACTCGAAAAGGAAAAGATTGTAAGACCAATTTTATATTTGAAATAATTCTCTGTACCCAAACATTTGTCTATCAGAGTGAACGACTGCTGGCGTCATTTGCAGGCAGTTCAGGACCGTCCGTCTTAAACTTCATTGTCAACTTTATTCGGAGAACCGTTGAGTACAGAGAACTTTACATAGGAAAAACAGTTAGCAGCAGATAAAGGAATTGGGTGACTAACGCTGACAATCGAGTAACAGAGCTGAGTGGGTAGGGTGGTGTATAGTGTTATCAGTTATTAAAAACAAAGGTTACTATTTCTGGAGGGAAGCGACGGTTTCTCTCTTTTCTCATGTGAGAATATGATTTTTGTTTTTTTAACTGGATAAGAGTAGATTTTACATCTCAAATACAAACAAATATATAAACAAATAGTGAAGGCTATGTGCGGATCCGATGAAACCCACCTACCGCACGGAGCAAGTCAAAGCAAACGAGAAAAGAAGGGTGATAGTGTATAGTGTACAGCGCCATTTGTCTTATAATTTTAAACTGCTTGAAACTCAAATATTTATAAGTTAAAACACTGTTCCAGTGTAGCTGAAACAAGACTTAATCGGCAGTAAGTCACATATTGTTCTAGGACAAATGATATACTGTATCAAGTATAATAAACTTTCACCCTTCTGCTTCTTAGGCGCAGATTTTTCTCTCATCCTAATTTATTAAATCCGAACATGAACCTATAGTAATAACACAAGATATATCATTATCATCATCATCATCATCATCATCAACGTACATTTTTCATGGAGTTGGGGCACTTGTTGACCCGTTCCGGTCTCACGTATCCAAAAGTATCTTCAAAGTTCTACAATGATTCCTTCTGCCAGTTGGGGAGTAGTATTTCATTACCATAGGTAATCTATTTGGAGACATTCTATTTACATGTTGTATCCAACTTCTCTTTTATTCCAGTAATTTGTGTTATTTTTAAATCCTTTGCAATTTGTACATTTGTTTTGTAATCTGTCCAAGTGTATCCTGCTGTTCTTCTCATGTATTTCATCTCTGCTGCTGTTATTCTTCTGGCGTCCCTTACTTTAATAGTCCAAATTTCGCTGCCATACAACAAGCTGGAAGGGCTAGTGTATTGTATAGTTTTATTCTTGTTTTCTTAAGGGTTTCTTGTGGTCTAAACTCTTTATTTAAAACAGCTGTAATTTTCAAAATTTATTTAATTTGTTATCAATGTCCTATACTTCTTTATAAGATATCACATTTCCTAAATAGTTATACAAATTTACTTGTTCTATAATTTTATTATCTATTACAATTTTAGTTCTCACTGGATCTCGCCCTTTAAATACCATAGATTTTGTTTCCTGTACAGATAATGCTAAAACATATTCTGTTATTATTTGATTCAATTTATGCGCAGCTTTCTGTAGGTTATCTTCTGTGTCTGCTATTATGACTTGGTCGTCTGCAAATAACAGCGTTGACAGTTGCTGGTTTTTTGAAAGTTCGATTCCGGTTGGGTCTTGATTTTGCCATTTAGTTATTATTTCGTCTAAATATATATTAAACAGTGTAGGTGAAAGAGGGTAACCTTGGGGTATTCCTTTATTAATTTCTACCGGTTTTGATAGTTTTTTATTATATTTTATCAATATTTTGTTTTGTGTGTAAATATCCACTATTGCCTTTAGCAATGTGTCTAGGATAAGTCTACATTTCAAAATGTCAAATAAAATCTGTCTTTTTATGTTATCAAATGCCTTCTCCTGATCTATAACAATAAGTGTGTTTCCAAATTAAGTTCCCTTTTATTTCCAATTAATAATTTAAGGCAAAATGTTGGGCCTGTGCATGACCGTCCTTTTCGGAATGCATTTTGTGTTTCTGTCATAAATACTTCTGAGTACTTCTGCAGTTTCATATTAAGAATTTTAGAGTATAACTTATAGAAGGTGTTGAGAATACTAATTCCTCTGTAGTTTTGGGCTTCCCTTCTGTCACCTTCCTTAAATATTGGGGTTATGACAGCATTTCTCTACTCATTTGGAATGCGATTTTCTCTCTCTCTGTCTCTCTCTCTCTATATATAAATATACTGTTTAAAAATTGTAGTAATCTCAGTTTAAACTCTTCTGGTGCATACTTGTATAGCTCTCAGTTAATGTTATCTTGTCCTGGAGCTTTACCATTTTGTGTTAATTTTAACACATTTTCTAGTTCATCAAATTTATAGAAGCGTGTGAGTAATCGGCTGAATTGTATTATAATTGTAATTCATTTATGTTTGTTGTGTTCCATAACTTTTCATAGTATTGAAGAAATACATTTCCGTCTATGCTTTCTTGAATACGTACTGTTTCTTTTACATCCTTACTAATTTGTTTTAAAATTTTGTATACTTTGGATTGGGTCCTGTATGTGTCGTGTTCTAAATTGTTAACAAATTTGTCCCAAGAGAGTCTTTGTCTTCTTCTTACTTCTCTTTTAGCCAGTGATGTGTTTTTTTGTATTCCAGTTTATCTTCTAGTTTCTTTGAATTCAGCCATTTTGTATGATTTTTTCTTTGTTTCTATTAATTGTTTTATTTGCTCATCCCATATTTTTAAACACTTTCTCCTGTTTCGACTCTTTATTGTTCCTAAACTTTCATTTGCTACTGATTTTAATATGTTTTGTAAGTTTTTCCATTCTTTCTCAATGTCTAGTTCATCTTCATTTTTATTGCTTAAGTGGAGTTTCACTCTTTGTGTGTACAGCCATCTTATGCT
>Ga0131853_10020731_pt1 | contig 11932 bp, 7 predicted proteins | sample TergutLab28metaG_FD_92764 | JGI IMG/M metagenome (GOLD analysis project Ga0131853, IMG submission 92764) | Labiotermes labralis P1 segment gut microbial communities from Petit-Saut dam, French Guiana - Lab288 P1 (version 2) (version 2) | ecosystem: Host-associated > Arthropoda: Insects >...
GGTTTCCCCCCCCCCCCCCCCCCGAAATTCCGAAGGCCCTCCAAAATCGTGCCAAATTCAACCCGACTGTGAAAACTGTTAAAAATTGCTGAAATTAGGGCGCCAACACCCCAAGATGTTCAGAATTGTTTTACATTAGCAATGACAAATAAATTGGTTGTCATCTTAAATATTCTTAAAGTACCAAAAGTTAAGAAGATTTTACTATATGAAATGAAATTTCTTGTACCAAATTACAGCTGCCTCCAGAACCCCTGACTAGGGGACTACCGCCCTGTTCTCTCTGTCCTCTGTCCTCAACTGAATTTGTTGAACCCCCCCCCGAACAAAATTCCTGGGTACGCCACTGTCTCTCACGCCAACCAACATATGCAAGTCAGGTACATCTGATACAAGGGGCAGTTTCAGCGCTTCCAAGTTTGTTGGGGTCACCAGACTGTGCTTGCAAATCATTACAAATCTTTTGCACATGATGTGGACAGTCCTCGTCAGTTGTGGGTGACTGCAGATGCTGAGTGGAACTATGGAACATAAGAAGTCTATGGACTCAGCATACCACCGTTTCCAGTTTGTTTTTAAAACAAGTGCTTCCTCCTTCTGTATGATGCAGTGTTCTAGAAGGACCTGCTTTGGCCGTCAGGCCTTCTGACTAAAGTAATTTAACACTTCCTTTATGTTCTGTGCAGTTGAACTCGGTGCAAGATTCTCGAAGCTGGCAGGCTGATTGTGTATTGACATCATATTACTGAAACCAGAAATTTCTAAGTATTCTGCCTATCTTAGCATATGCTTTTGGTTAAGAGGTCTGAAACAAAATGGGAAAGAAGTTTTTTTTTTATGGATTCAGATGAATTCCACAACTTGATACTCGCTGCCATCAGAACCTCAATTCTCACAAAAAAGGAATATTTATAATGTCAAGTATGTTGTTCTCATGGCAGTGACAATGAAAATAGCCACCTTCTGTTATCTAATGCCATGTCGTGTGGTAAATGTGTACTGACATTTTGAAGGAACCTGATGTTTCAGTCCTCATGGTTTCTTCTACCCTGAAGATGCAGGTGACAAATTCCTCCTTAAATTTGGAAATTTCTACCAGACTACACAATGTCACATCCTAGAAGGCAGTAGTCTTCATAATGACTGGTATGAGAACCACAAACATCACTTCACTTTGAAGTGCCCAAGGACTTAAATCCCAATTTGCAATGTCAGTGTATCCTGTACTCGTTAAACTGTTTATGAGTATTTGTTCAGACCAAAATTTAAATGTGATACATTTCTGTCATTTTAAATTTAAAACACATGGGAATTTTTTATTTAAATCAGCAAACATTCCAAAATCCAAGAACTGTCGTACCATTCTTAAAGTATGTAATTGTATACCAGAGCTTTGGCTTGAATAGAAGGCCAGATACCAGCATGGAAATTGTAGACACTTGCCCAAGTCATTATTCAAATGTTTCCAGCACATAGTTTGGCAGATCACAGGACCTGTGGTTCCAAATACATGACTCGTGCTACATCCTTACAAAGCTTCCGAACATCTCCACACCTCTGCCACACAAAAGGTCCTCGAAGTACTACTATGCAGGGACAATGTTCAATAATTTGCTTTGCAGTAAGACAAGCCAATTTGCATGGTGACCATGTCCACCAGTTAAATTCCTCTAAATATTTCAGTGGGTTCCTCTTAAGTACAGACTCAAGTATGGTGTTGTCATTACCAACAGCTATAGTTATATCAACTACCCTTACATTAACACATTGACAGAGTACATATTCAACCATTTCAGGGTTATATTCTAAGCGGAGACAGAGGCAGATCACAGACTTGAAACCAGGAAGAGGTGACAAATTTTCTTCAAATGCAGGAATTGATGATGTATCAGATGAAGTAATGTGGAGGCACTTTAGAGAAGTACACAGTTCTCCAATAGCTTTAACATTAATGGCACCAACATCACAGATATCCAAACACTGCAATTGGTTCCAAAATGTAATAAGAAGCTGTTCAATTTGTGGGAATTTAACACATGAAAGTCTGAGCATTTTTAGATTTTCAAGTCTTTTTAAAGCCGATATGTTACAATTTCTATCACAAGTCAAATTAATTGCTATGAGATTTGGAAACTTGTCAACTAAAAGACTGAGGTGAGAAGATGTAATTTCGCTACATCCAAAACTTAACAGCTGAGAGGAGCAGGTCCAATTATATCCAAAACCAGATGCTCTTTTATTTGCCAATCCATTCAGTAACCTTGTAACACCAAATTCAGATATACTGGTTTTCTCTACATTCAGCTGCACTAAGTGTTGAAATTTGAGTATGGCATCAACACTTGAATCAGTAACATAAATGGACTCATAAACATTAAGACATCTCAGCATTCTGCATGATTCTGAAATAACTTCCAATACATTGTCATCACAGTTGCACATGAAGGTAAATTCTTCCAGATTCGCTGCAATACCAGAAATGTTTACAAACCAATCTGTCCAGTCTACACATCGTAATTTCCCTATTTGCAATTTCTTCAAATTTCTCAGATCTCCTATAGTTCTGTAGACAAAAGGCACAATGAAATTCCACTCACATCCATAAGATAATGCGTGCAAGTTATCTGAACCGAAGCTGAGTTTTGTAACAGCTGGGTGAATTACTGACAGTACTAGTACTTGCAGAATTTCCTCACACCATGGTTCCTTGATCAAGTCATGTAAGTCAACATACAGATTATCTACTGATCTCAAAAGTTTGTAGGTAACCTCATTGGCTATCGATGGGGGTACTGTATCACAAAGGAGAGCTTTTAAAAGTTTACAAGTTTTTTCAAGTTCTCCGTGTGCAGAACCCTTGTGATATAATTCCATGAATTGCAGACAAAGCGTGCACACATAGTCTCCAAGTGCTTCTAATGCCAGATTTACAAGATTATCTGGTTGAATGTGCCGAAACATGATGGTTCTTTTTCTGAAAAACAGGAATTAGACTTTTCAGTAAAAGCCAGCAGAGGTATAGAACAGAGTGTTCATTCCCCACAATAAAAGCAATATGCACACACACACAGGGTTATGACTATGGTAAGGTGAGTGGTGCAGCTGTCCCAAACTGTGGAGTCCAAGGGGTGATAAACTTAACATTTTAAATAAAACAATCCAATTTTTTTGTTCAAAAATATTAAAACAAAATAATAGGAAATTCAATCAATAAATGTAAGTTTTTAAATGTGTGTAATGTCTGTTTGGGGTCGCCATTGTGATTACTTGGCCCAGGCACCAAAAAATTTAACTATACCACTACACACACAGATTTCCAAGAGTCTGTCCATCCATCCATATATTCCTCTTAGAAACCTTCTTAACAAATTGGCTGACTCAAAAAAAGTTCATACGAATATCATACTAGTATGGGGCACCCAAACTTACATTTTGATTTCTCACAATTAATCATAACATGGAAGGCATGAGAACTTCTGCGGTGTGAGTGACCCTAGCATCACTTAACACATGTTCCTGAGACTGGAGGTGATGATTAGTATTTAAAACTTCAACTTCTCTTGAGTACATTTTTCTAGAATGTAAAATATGCTGGCTTCATGAAATTTATGTTTGACTTTCCATTTTATGGTAATGGGAATGTTTATGTTTCCTTCCCCTTATACATACTGTTTTATTTGTTTTCTACCTAATTGCAGCATTTTGCAATAAAAGCCTGTGACTGTTTACATAATCCACTAGTTAATTAGTTCTGAAATACAAAACCTGGGACCTGTCTTGACAATACCCTGACCACTGCAGTACGGACGGGCCACTGGTTACGTAAAAGTGGGTTAGGAACGATCTGCAGGCTATAAATTCCGTAAGTGTATGAAGTTTAATGACTGTAAAACTTCAAATTCGGGTGGTCACTGTATTGTAGAGCCCTTGCCAGCCTCAAATAATCATTGTATACTCACAGAGTTTCTTCCCTTAAGCTTCTGATTGATTCGAATGTTAAATCGGTTTATTTCACACTTTCGCTGTGTAATAGTGCCAAAATAGTGACAGGCTATTAGGTCACACGTGTATAAATACCCTAACAAAGCTAGTAAAATTTGTGTCGAAAGGATACGCGTTTGAACAACAAGAGATATTACAGCATCGGAAGAGGCACATTTCACACTATAGTCGAGAAAATGTGCTTCGTTTTTTTGAGTCCACAGTTTTGGACACCTGATGTTGAACCTTTATTATACGGTGACAAGTGGGTGTTCGTACAACAGTTACAATTGTTGATATTTGTATCGTGATATGTTTTACATCCTTCGCCAAGGCTTATTAAAGATGTATAGAATTAAACAAATTATATACCATTATATGCGTCTTATCTCATTCAACATTCACCTAAAAATTACATAACCTACATCATTTACGAACGATACTGCAGACAAAACACATGCACGCCGTGCGATTTCCCACTTATTAAGTAACATACAATAAACAGGAATAAACTTTATATGGCGTTCTTTTTTTTTTTTAATTCTACTTAATTTTAAAATATACATACATTATATGAATATTTTACTTGTTTCATTATTTTATAATGCGTATGTTCATTTGAACCAATGTGTGCTTATGATCTTTTCCTTGTTATTTATCATGTTCTACAAATTTTATGTAATTTTGTAACTTGTTGCTTTGACTTGATTGCATGGTGTAATTAGCTCTTTCCATGACGAATTTCACATTTCAATCGGACTTACGCGGATGATGGATCTGTGAATGTATGTATGTACAAATGCATACGTAGTGGAAAGGGAGCCGTTACAACTGGGTACGCGTCATAGGAGCAGATGATTTGAAAGAGCTTATTGTGAAGATCAGTGCCCCTCCACTGGAGTGTGCCACTAGGCTAACACAGATGAATCATTATGCAAAATGAAATATGAAAATTAATTATGTAAACACACACAGAGGAAAATGTACCACAAACAGGACTGCCATACATATATCACAAGAAAAGAAGACACTTACCGACCATAAAAAGGGGACATATTTTATTTTCCTCACAAGTACATAAAAGGGACGCAGAAACAAGCGATAACACATGCAGAATTGAAATATGTCAGTTCTGGACACAAGCATGTTTTTCAGTGCATCCAATTTTCCTCAGCAGTGCAGGAACACAACAAATACAAGTTCATCCTAGAACAGGGCATGGAAGGCCCAGAGGGAGAGCAAAGGCATAGCTGTACTCTTTCTGTAATCTTGGGGCTAGAGGGGGCGGGTGGTAAATCTCACAACCTGGCCGCTGTACTCCCAGGAAAGAGACCTGGTACAAATCATAACACAATAAATATAAGTGTGAAACACTGTCTAATTGTGATGTGACCTCTTCTAGTAAAGAATTAATGCAGCTGTTTGTAGATTTAGTTATACTCTCATTTGCCAGAATAGGTCAGTTGAATTGGATTGGCCATGTTAACAGAACGGATAGTACAAGTAGAATAAGTCAAGTGTTTAACAATGATCCTCAGGGAAGTTGACTAAGAGGATGACCAAAAAGAGATGGTGGAATTGTGTACAGATAGTCATAAATGCAAAATTACAAATTAGAAAGAGAGGTCAAACAACAGAGCTGACTGCCACCCTTCTCCACCAATTATTCTTCCATCCACTCGCACCTCATCTTGCCATCTATTTCTTAGTCTACCTCTCAATCTTGTTCCCAAATTCATATATAATACCCTTTATGTTGGAGCATTAACATAAGAAAAATGTGCAACAAGTTGGTGTCAAATTTTATATATGTGAATCTCCATTATTCCTTGTTTTACAGCTGTGGTGAGGTAAGTATCCCTTATTTCCAGTGAAAAAACATTCATCATGACAGCAAGTATTCATTCTTGCCATTCACTCAGTTCTGTCATTCTCCTCTGGTGAATTTTCCTACAGAAAAATATGTTATAGGGCACAGTAAGATAAACATAAAAAGGGATATGTTCCAAAAAACCCTGTGATAAGACTGGAATTTCTGTAATGCTTTACACCAAGTACAAGAATGACACAAGACCAATGGTTCTTAAGCTTCTTACACCTGTGGCCCCATGCATTACAAAAATCCAGTTTTTGTATTGCAGTTTTGACATTATGTTTATAGCAAAACATTTTATTTATTGGTTAGTTCATCAGTTGGTCAGGTGCCTGGTTGATCATGTTGGTAATTTTAATCAGGTTACATTATTTATTTATTTATTTTGTTCTATCTTCCCGTCTAGTGTGACCCTAAATACAGTCATTTTTCTCACATCCCTATGTCACTCCTGTATAAATACTGTGACCATGAATAGGGAGACAATGTGACACGATCCAGAAGACACAGTCTGGACATTGATTACAACTCAGTGGCACAGTCATAATTCAGAGGGTGACAGTTGTTCAGCTGGTCAAGAACTTGCCTTTTAATGTAACCCAAACACTCATTACTCTACTCACTGTAGAGAAGCTGGTTCCTGTATTGACCCACATTATCAAATGCAAACCCGTTTCACCAAGATGCGTCGGATTATTACTCTGCCATACTAAATTTCAGGTTCTTATGACTGTAGGTACCAATCTACAATACTACACACCACACCCCAGAAGACAGTTATCTGAATATCTTCCCATTTCTCTTTCAATCTCCAGAGGGCTCTTAACCTCTTTAAGCCTTTCAACATAAGTTTGTACTTTGGTTTTCAAAGATTTTTGGATATTAACCAATTCCCATCTTCAAGGGCATGCAGTCCAATCATTCTTGGCAAGTCTTAACCATTTACATGTTGATGGGGCTTAACATCCCAAAAGACTTGAATCTTCAGTATCACTGTGAGTACCCCAACTCTCCTAAGTTCTTGTGCTGTACAGTTCATTTCACAGTAAGTTTAATCACACCACCAGCTTGAATACATATTCTGTTTCACTGTTCTATTGAAGTTAACTACCAAGAGCTGTAGGTTATTTTCATTTCTTGAAACATTTAAAATTAAATTGAATTCTTGTGTTTGAAGTGCAATCATATGTTATTTTGTTCACTTTACTGTAGGAGTTATGCACACACAGCTCTGGCAGTTCAAACACCCACAACTCCATAACCATTACAAAATGAACTCACATTCCAGCGACATTTCTGACTGGGAATGTATTTCAAATATACATGTTCCTGAAATCGTGACCATATCATGAAGTACCCTCCATTTCCCTTACATTTTCTTCCTCCCTTTCCTTACAGTCCCTATTATTATTCACAGTATGAGGTCTGTAACAAACCACTTCTTTTTTCACCCCTCAGAATGACAGGTCAATTTTAATGCTCCAGTAAAATAACAAAAATTAGACATAAGACCTACAGATACTAATCATTAAAAGAAGTGAACTCATCCTACTAACCAATCAGCTTTTAAGTACCAAAAAAAAAAGTGCCTTTCAGCAGTATTGGTTTTCAACACTTCCTCCAAAAACCACAAGTTAATACATCTACATGCATCCATGGCACAGTCACTGGTTAATATGGAAATCTTATCTTTCTAGTATCTCCATATTATGACACACAAATTCTGGTATCTTCTTATCACTTCATCTGTCACAGCTCATTTGTGATTTCATACAAGTGTCAAGTGCCATTTCATAACAAGGTGACGCTCATGAACTGGGAGTAGTGGTAGTAAAATGAGAGACTTAAGGTTCTTGGGAGTGGCTGTGAAGACCAGTGTCTTCTGTGGATTTGATATTGTGTAGTCTCATAGTAATTTATACACATTTTGGAGGAATGCTGGTAATTCCTACATGATATCATATTCAAATAGATGGTAACTTCAAACTAAAGTGAGTCTTGATAAAAATATAGAATGGCAATATTCATAATTTGTGTTCCCCACTACATCAATTTTTGGAGGTTTGCAGAGCATGCAGCACATTTGCAAGAGGTGGGAAACCCATTAACAATTTTAGAAAGAAAAATGAGACAAATCAGCTAGACATAAGATAACAGATTAGTAAATGGATCTTAAATAACTGTGTGATCTGGAGTCATCTCATACCAGAAGACAGGAATCTTCCTTTCTATTTAATCAACTCATACTTTATATTTTCTCTGCTGTATTTAAAGCATACATTATAATACCAACCAGCCATCATGTTTAGAAGACACAGGTATTTTCTTATGACTGATTGACAGTGTGAAAGGTCAGTGTAGTTGATGTATCTGAGGTTTCCTTTCAGGAAGTGTTTTTAAAAATTCATTAGCAAATATATAATATTAATCATTTATTTATTTTGTACTGTTCAAAAAAAAGGCATACTATATACAATATCATGAAAAGTGGTAGATCAGTAGATGAATGTGACCGAAGGTAATGACATCTTATGCAATTATCTGCACCACCAAATCTAACTGATTCTGGCATTGCCAGGATTTAAGTATGACTCAAAATGTGTGATTACAATAATTTGTATTACTGACAGGTACAACCCATATTCACATGAAAACAAGTATCCAGGCATTGTACTGAAAAACATAATATAATTTACCACAATTTCAAATATACGTAACAGGTTCAAGCTTTACCAGCCATACATTGTCTTGTTATAATGGCACAGTCCAGCTGGCTGAATGTTATATTTTCAACACAAATACTTTTACCAAGTTCAAATTTGGCTGCCGGCCACAAAGATACAAGAGATTTAAAACATCCTATTCCCAGGGAATAAATACACTGTTAATCCACGTTACAAATACAGCTGATAAGTCTTATACAATGCCTGGAGATGTCGAATTCTTCTTCTTTGATAACTGAAAGTAATTAAGGCATGGTCTTACACGGCTCAGAATTAAAGCATGTTGATGGTCTATATAGTTTCACCAATCAAGTGCTTATAATAAAGAAAAACACTTCTGCTGGTCTAAAAATGTCTGAGTTCTGTGCAATAATTTGGATTTGAATATGAACAAGCAAAACAGTTCCAATCAATTTACCACACCAGACTTCACCAGCCACACTTTCGTACAGTACCCTTACAATGACAGTACCTATACTTTATAATACACAGCACCATATTCTTATGTGTTACCAAATTCACATTATCCTTTTCAAGGGCACTAACAGTGTCATATGTATCATTTATAGAAATGAGAGCAAAAAGCTTGTCAGTCTTCCAGACCAACCTTCACCTTTAATTAGCAAACAGGATAACACTATCCCACTAAATGCACATCTTTTTTCATCACCCAAAAGGGAAGTATTGTCCCACAGTGGGCTTTTCAAGTGAAAAGTGCTCTAACCATGGCTAAGACGTGATATTTAAAAGGCTATACACTAAAGGTTACACTGTGGAAGCAGTTCAGCTTGTATAAACAACACATTCTTGGGAAACCAGACTCTTATAATCCTTTTCTTCCCCCATCAAAAAGTTGGCTGTCAGTTACTTTATCAACTAAGCCATCATGGCATGACCCATATGCCCACCAAATGAAAGTTATACTTTCTTCCCAATCTTAAGCTGTGGAGCCAATACAGTTCTGTGAATATTGTGACTAGGCTATGGGCTGCACAACCAAAGAGTGGATCAAGCATGAAGCTGACCAATCACTACAATCTAGTACTGAAGGTAAAAATGTGTGGAGCCAAAGTCCTGACCAAGATTTGCACTGAGTACTTCCTAAACTTAAATCAGAAGAGTTACAACTTGAGAACTTGCTTAGTCTACACTATGTTAACAGTTCCATGCATTTATGTGACTAGATCCAAACATGGCTCTATGATGCAATGTCATCAAGAATTGGCTAGTTTTTAAACTCTTGCTGTCCACTTAGCAATGAGAACATACATGCAAACCATCACCCCATTTTGCCATTTAAATTGTAAAAGAACATGATAGTTCAGCGACAGCCTGCTGCCACCATGCCAAAATATGTGAACACAAAACCTAAAAAAATGTTACAATGGATGTGAATTATATTTTGGACACCATTTCATCATCTTGGATTTCTTCAAATGCATTGTTTCAGAAAGGGCACATCCAAAGGTTCCTATACATTTGGGCTCCTAAGGGAAAGCACTGTCAGTCACTGGACAATGGTGGACCCCAATTGGCAAGGACCTTTACACCTGACAATCAAAACGGTTTCAGACACTATGTATGAAAAAAATCCAGATGACAGACAACATCCAAAATAACAGTACCAAACCACTGCAAGAAATATTTAAACATAGCTACAAAACAACACAACCAACATAAAACTTACTTCTTCCTTATTTAATCATTATTTTACACATTTATTTCTGTACTTCTCTACTTAATAGAGAGTGCCACCAAAAGTATAGAAGAGGAATGTACAGTCAGGACTTTTGTAGGTAGCTTCAGCAAGAAAAAGTGGGCATTCTACTTAGACAAATACAATAAAGCCTACAATTCACATTACAGAGACTTTAACTGCTAGAAAGAATGTAGGAAGTAAAATGTGGTGAAATGCATCAGATATGAAACAGCATTTAACCAAAACACTGCAGCATACAATAACAAACACTTATGTACATGGTAAGGACAAACACATTGCATTGTCAACAGATACTTATGAATAATTTAATGACACAGTCAACAGGTCCATGCTACTTAGTGTTATAGGATAGGATGATAAATGAGTAAGTAATGAAATGGAGATGACCTGGAAGGAAGTGATCATGTTCTATACAAAACACTATCCCAGCATTTGCCCGAACAGACTGTGAAAAACCACAAAAGACAGCTGGACCAAGATTTGGACCTGAGACCTCTGATGTGAAATAAGTGTGCTATTCACTCTACTATAAAATCAGTTACATCAGGCTTTAAACTGCAGCACTGCACCTCAAGTCACAGCTCACACTCTGTCATTGCAAAACTGTCTCTTCATTTCACAGTAAAAAAATCAGTCATCAAGGAACAGAATACCAAAAAAAACTACTAACATACAAGTTGTACTTGAATGAAATATCTAGAACAATGTATTAAAGGCAGACCTTGTTCAAGCCTGCCCTCCGCACTGTCATCTTGCTTTAATGTTGACATATTTTTAGTTATTTGACGTTCAGGTGACCATGCATCATGATAAATTCTTATAATAAAACCAGCTAGATGCACTAATTTCTCAAATATATTTTTGGAATAAAACTTTACATGTTTCGGACAGTTCCTCTGTCCACCATCAGGAGTTTTTCACTGTACACACAGTAATGGTGTATGTCATACGGGTTTGCCGACAGCTTGCGAGCAGAGGAACTTTCTGAAACACGTAGAGGTTTTATTCCAAAAATAAATTTGAAAAATTAGTGCATCTAGTTGGTTTTATTATAAGAATATTATCAGTTACCAAAGTGTGATTAATGCTGTCCAGATAAGGATTATATTTTTCTGGCAGCTAGTGGGTACTTCAAAGGTCACACTCCCAGGTATTTTAATTAATCATTACCGGGAAGAAAGCGCCATTCTATTCTTCATCACTCTACTTTGTGATTCTGAAGAACATACCCTTTAGGGGTACTACCAGTCCACCAAATATGTACAATGTTATAATATCAAGGGGGCAATCACATATTACAATGGTTAAAGGATCACTGTTAAAATACCGCTGTCTTCCAGGTTACACCACCATGTAATCAAAGGCTTAACTTGGCTAATAACACTCGGGGGGAGGAGGGGCAAAATCGACCATGGGAATTAGGAACTTTATGAAGCAGTGAAGTTGGAAAGAGGGGAAAGACTGGTTTGAACCAGTCCTTAACACACTTACACACCCTACCCCCCCCCCCCCCCCCCCCCCCCCCTTTCCCCTCTTTTTTTCCTTTTTTTTTTGTTTGGCGGGTTTGGGTGGGGGTGGTGGGGGGGCTCTGCCGCCGCGGCTACAGTTTCACCTCCTCAAACTACCCACCCGAAA
>Ga0131853_10020732_pt1 | contig 11932 bp, 4 predicted proteins | sample TergutLab28metaG_FD_92764 | JGI IMG/M metagenome (GOLD analysis project Ga0131853, IMG submission 92764) | Labiotermes labralis P1 segment gut microbial communities from Petit-Saut dam, French Guiana - Lab288 P1 (version 2) (version 2) | ecosystem: Host-associated > Arthropoda: Insects >...
CACCAAATTCCGTTCGAAATGCCGTCTGGCATGCTTTAAATGAACCTGTTTGCCAGTATTTACGAACGAGAAACCCGCGCTGTTCGACTGTATACATAGACAATATTTTGGGGCCTCTAGCGAGAGACTCACCATGTAACATTATAGGGAAGCGGCAGTGAACCATTCCAGCTGCTATTACAGTGTTTGCCCCAACGTACTGCGTGAAAGGCGAAATATCTTATTCAGAATATTCCATGTCCCAGAAGAAATCCGAAACCAGCAGTACAAGTTCAAAGCTTCGCCAGTACAGTAATGTGGTGCCTTGAAATTCTAGGCTATCGTGTTATTTATAATCATCATAGTAAAAAAAGGTAAAGCAGTCCCGTTACAGGCCTGGAGTGGCCCGGATGATTCAAGGAAGTTAAGGAAGTTAAGGTTCCCAGATTACATGAGAACGGCACAGGATGGCGGTAAGGTTGTCAGCCTTATGCACCGGCCGACTTTACCCCCAGTAAATGTTCATGGTACTCATTTCTGTTAGAGGCTTAGTCGACCCCAGTGGAGTGGCCAAGGGTGTTCCAGGAAGTTAAGGTTCCCAGATTACATGACAAGAACACGGGATGTTGGTAAGGTTGTCAGCCTTACGCACCGGCCGCATTTACCCCCAGGATATACTCCTGGTACTCATTTCTGTTAGAGGCTAAGTCGACCCCAGGGCCATAGTGAGATCGGATGGATTTTGTCAATGAAAAATTCCAATGATGCCAGCTGGAATCGAACCAGCGACCTTCCGATTTGTAGCACAGCACCTTAACCACTGTGCTACCGCGGTCCCGATCATCATCATGGTACTAATGCGTAATTTATAGGTGAGGTAATCATTTCACCCAGTGTAATGGCTGGTAAATAAAATTGTCATATAATTTACTCAGTGATATATATATATATATATATAAATATACATACATACACATGCATATATATATATATAAAATATATCTTAGAAGAATGAAATCTTTGTTATATATAATCATGAGGAACATAGAGAAGTCGAGCGTTCTAACGAGATTTAATATGGGGTCCGTGAGGCTCAAGGATCTTATTACTTCGCCTCGTTACAAGAATGCAAGCAGAAGACATCATCGTCATCATCCACTCGCGTTTCGGTTCACTATATGCTGATCATTATTTTCCGAAATATGTGATAAAATATTAGTAGTATCCGGAATATTGCAAAATTTTTGGGCGCGTTCGTAAAATTCCGAAAAGCGATTATTACCTTCGTCTTGTCTGTCCGCCCTTCTGTTCGCAAGGAAAACCTCGGCTTTCGCTAGAAAGAATTTTCATGACACTAGATCTTTGAAGACTTTTAAAAAATCTGTTTAAAAAAAAATCAAGGTGTGTTAAAATTATCGATAATAACGATACTTTATATGAAAACCCAGGAACATTTACATCTTGCTAAACTTTTCTTACAAGTGTTTAAGATAAAACCTGTAGGTGGAATTAAAATACATTTTATAGTCAATAATTATTTTTTTAATCATACCTTTTTGAGGTTGTGGAGGAAAATATGGTAGAGCCGGACAGACCACAGAAGACAGTATAATGTTGCGCAGAAAATTTGGGATTTGTATGTCGTATAACGAAGGCATGTGGGTAGCTCAGTCCGTATAGCGACCGACTGCGGGCTGGACGGTCCGGGATCGAATCCCGGTGGGGGCGAGATTTTCCGCCCGTCCACACTGGCCCTGGGGCCCACCCAGCCTCCTGTAAAATGGGTAACGGGTCCTTCCCGGTGGTAAAGTGCGGCTGGGGCGTGCTGCTGACCACTCACCCTCTTCTAGTGCCGCGGTCATGGAAGAGTAGAGCTATAACTCTACCCACCCTCTGGGCCACACCTGGCCTGTAACGGGATCACTTTACGTTTTTATAACGAAGGCATGAAAACAGACATGCACTAATTATACTAATAATTATTCTTATTACACAGCAACTATGGGTAGGCGAAAGAGTCCTAACATATCCCTTATACATACATTGCCTCTTCAGTTAAATTCGACTTAAGCACACATATGGACCTAAACATGGGCTGGGCATGTAGTACGTATCGGGGAGAGAAGAGGCGTATACAGGGTTTTGGTTGGAAACCTAAAGGAAAGAGACCACTTGGGAGACCCAGGCGGTAATTGGAGGATAATATTACTATACATCTTCAGGACGTGGTATGAGGGAGTATGGACTGGATCGAGCTGACTCAGGATAAGGACAGGTGGCGGACACTTGTGACTGCGGTAATGAATCTTCGGGTTACATAAAATGAGGGAAATTTCTTGGCTACCTGAGAACAGGTTGGCTTCTCAAGAAAGGGCTCTGCTTCACGGAGTAAGTAAGTAAGTAAGTAAGTAAGTATGGACTTACATAGTTTTTACTTTAGATGCCGGACTGCTGGCTAGAAGTCAGTACTCGGAAGGTCCTGAGACCGGCCACCTCGATACGGGTTTTTCTTGGTTTCCCTGTGTCTATAAGCAAATGCTGAGATGGTTCCCAAGATTCAAAGTTGCCACTACATGCTTCTCATGTAGCCCTCCCGACTTAAATTTATTAGTAACCAATTTAATATTTTGTATACATTTAAAATAACCACTGCCACCGGGTGACTACCCAATTGAAGTTAATAATAATAATTATTATTATTATTGTTGTCACAGTTTCTACAAGACATGATCACGTGATATACACAAACCTACTTTGCGCTAACCGAGAGTTGCTTGGTCGAGAGGGTCACAGTCCTGTTTCTTATTCGGAGGTATCATCTTCAGATAGCGAACCGGAAACATATTCCTCTCACTGCAGCATCTAGTGTTATTCCTCAACATAACTAGGAAAGTGACTGAGTAGTGCCCAAACATACAGCATTTCTACTGCGTGCTGCATGTTTTCCTATCTGTTACTCACGAATCGTCCTAACATTCTACGACATACAGTCACGGCAACAGAGAGCGTCGTTAAATAAGCCACGAAATACTAATCGTAGCATGATTAGAAAGCTGCATTACGGTTTGCTTCATTAGAAAGAAGAGTTACACCGCACATTATGACTGGTATTACGTAAACACAAAAAAGAATTATAAATGTACTGTAAATATGTTTAAGCACTAAAAACAATTCCAAAATGATTTTTTAAAACGAAATCCTGAAATCTGCTTTCCACTTAAAGAACCATAATAAAAAAACTATATAATATCTCCCCATCTCCATAAAGATCCTCCCATTCATTCTAAAGTCTGTTTCTGAAGAACACCGCACAAAAGGAACGCAGTAAATATCTCCACCATTAAATGTTAATCTCACAAAATAGCTGAACTGCTTATTTTACAACTGTTTATTAACATGAAAACCAATAATCCCAGACAAATCTAAGATAATATCCTAGCATCCAGACGCATTAGCGTGCCTCTTTAGGCGTAGCCACAAGTCTACTGGAATAGGACACTCTACTCTTGTGTGGGCAGTGCCCTAAAATTACAATGATCACAGTGCCTCCGGAACGTCTGTAACTATCCACCCAAAGACACAAAGTCACATCCAAGAAAATTCGGATCTTAAGAATACCCGCACATAATTCATATAATCTGATTTTATATTAGGAAGACGTTAATGTCTTAGAACAGTGTTTCTCAGTCTTTGTGAGACCGCGGCCCGGTAAATTATATTTTCATAAGCCGAGGGCCGGTCCCAGCAGATTTACTCGTAAATACCTTTCCAATTTTTTCAAGTTTATACATTAAAATAACGTAAGTGTTAATAATTAATTATGGCATAATCCTAAAGAGTATTAGTTCACTTATTTATACGGTGTGGCACGTTGACAAATATAAAATTACATTTAAATTAGTTATCAATCTCTGTACTAAAGTAATCTTGTAGCATATTTTAGTTTCCTCTGGTCAACATCTGGGTCTGAGCTTTTCGACACATTCGCGAATATTTTTCTCCTCAGAATATTTCCACTATAAAACATTTATTCATGAAAATTGCTTAGAAAAATAAAATGACAAATTCCAGGAGAACCTCTCGCGGGCCGGTATAATTGCTGTCAGGGCCCGGTACCGGGCCGCGGCCCGGCGGTTGAGAAACACTGCCTTAGAATATATATATATAAATATAAGTCGTCAGTCTGGATGGACGGTATTCCGCTCCGAAATTTGAAATGCGAATAAAATTTTTAAAAATCTTTACCGCTACAATAACCTGCACCGTGACAATTATACAGCCATGAAAACCACGCATTCAATATAAGCACAATGTCAATTAACTAGGTAACATATTTCGGCCCAAGGACTACACACAGACGTACAAACAGATAAGAGACTATCATCCGTTTAGATACTTGACACGTGCAGTACTTGTATATATTGGCCGTCAGTAAGTTCTAAACAACCAGCTGTTATCTGCATTCCCTTTACGTCTGTACGTGACACACCAAGATCACTGTTCTTGTCTTTTGATCAGACCTGTGCTCTGTGACTTCTAACAGTAAGGTAAAGGAAGGCTTAGACGTCTGTTGACTGCCATACGTCAACGTTATTCCCCCATAACGGACAAAACTTAAAGTGGGAAATTATGATATACGTATCGGTAGGCGCATCATCCCCGTTGTGTTAAAAGCAATTAGGGAGGGTGTTGGGTACGTCAAAACACAACTGTCTTGTATCTTACATTATTATGGTTGCGACGACATGTTTCGGCCACTGTGGTCCACCTTTAGGTTACAATAATGTATATAGAGGAAAATTATACAGAGTATGAACATAGCATAGGTGCATATTCGGTATAGTTTTCCTCTACATACCTTATTGTGACCTGAAGGTGGACCACAGTGGCCGAAACATGTCGTCGCCACCATAATAATGTAGGATAAAAGACAGTTGCGTTTTGACCTACCCCACCCCCTCCCTAATTACGATATACGTCATCATCATCATCATCATCATGTTCCTGAAGGGTTAGGCGTGTCTCCTATTCCTTGATCCTCAAGATGAAGTTGGTCCCTCCATCTCTTCCTCGGTCGTCCTATGTACCTTCGTCCTTTTGGTTTATATTGTAGTGCTTGTTTTGGTATTCTTTTAGTGTCCATCCTCTGTACGTGTTGTAGCCACTTTTTCTGGTACTGTTTTATTTCCTTTACTATGTTCTGTGCTCCCGTATTTTGCCTAATACATCGATACTTTTCTTTATCTAGATTTGGTACTCCAAGTAAGTGTCTCAAAAATTTCATCTGTGCCGCTTCTAAACGTTGTTCCTCTCTTTTCTTCAGTACCCAAACGTCACTTCCAAATTTCAATGCTGTTTTAGCTGTAATGTTGTGAATTCTTAACTTTGTTTCTTTGTTCATTTGTTTTCCAAAATGTCTCTGTATGGCTCCGTTTATTTTGTTATATATTTGTAATTTATCTTCTAAATCACTTCCGTATTCTGATATGCGATACCCCAAGTATTTAAAATCTTTTACTTGTTCAATAATATTGTCGTTTATCACAATTTTTACCCTATGTACGTGGTTCCCCCACGATATACGTACTTGAGATAAACAAGCAGTGATTAAAGTATGGAAACAGAGTTACAAAACGTAATTTAAACTTCATTTTCTTTTGTAAAGCACGTTAATTTTTTTGGACGTCATTTTATTTACGTGATTGCTTGGAGTTTCAGTACATTCCAGACATGAATCTCGACATCTCGACATACCTCCGCGTATTCCACATGCATTAACACAATCGCCTGAGCTCGGCTATTTATTTTTACTGGACTGCAGCCTAAAATTCGTTACCGATTAAATGACATGTACTAGTAAGTTCGTGGGCCGGGTAGCTCAGTCGGTATAGCGACTGGCTACGGGCTGGACGGTCCAGGGATCGAATCCCGGTGGAGGCGAGATTTTCCGCACCTGTCCAGACCGGCCCTGGGGCCCACCCAACCTCCTATATAATGGGTACCGAGTCTTTCCTGGGGGTAAAATGCGGCAGAGGCGTGACGCTGACCCCTGACCCCCTTCTAGTGCCGTGGTCAAGAAAGAGTAGAGCTATACCTCTACGGGATGTACGGCCTGTATAAAACCTCAGTGCCTGTACAAGGGTGCATTTTACCTTTCTACTAGTACGTCCACCATTAATTTTGGGGTCACAGTTAAATACAGAACAAATAAAAGACTTTTCAGTAATTTGCTTGAAAGTCACACGACATAACCGCTTTTACAATTGGTACAACTTGAAAAACATGTACATTAAAGGAGCATAATTGAAGGGTGTACAGAAGTGAAATATTTGAAATAAAAAATTTCTTTTGATTTGCTTAAAAGTTCAACAGATGCTCAAAAACATCACAGTCCTTACATACTCCAACGAATAATTTCGGACATCCTAAATAAATCTTAATATGCTTCTTGTAAAGTATAAAATTAAAAATAATTAGATATGACATCACAATTTAAGAAGGAATGCAAAAGATCTGGCAAGTTATTGTCCCACTCTACCGGCTACTCGATTCGTTTTCTTCAGTTAAAGGTTAACATTTTTTGTGCATATGACAAAGTCTTCAAGGCGAATTGTTTTCCATTCTTACAAATAGATTTACTGCTCTACACATTTGATAACGTACCACATATCTAAAAGATTAAATCTTTGCAACATTTTTCTTGAATATTAACCCTCTAAACACGAAGCGCAGACCGCTTTATTTAAATACCCAGTCCGTACCGCGCTGTAAACACTTTTCATCTCGGTTATAAAAACCAATCAGTTTATGTTGTAAGTGGCACAAGTCGCTGTTTGTTCTCAGATAAATACAAGACACATAAATACAGCGTGGGCAGAATGTACTATTGTTGAATGTTAAACCTGTTGGTGCATCACGTATCCAGTAGGTTTTACAATTATCAAAGTCGCTCAAATCGTGTAGCTGATCAAACGCGTTCCCAAGAAAGCACTGCTTTATACCGAGACAAAAGAATTCACTAAGGGATTTTTCTTTTTTCCAGTATTTCTAGACCGGCTGTGGAGCCCGGTCTTCCTCCTAAGCAGTACGTTTTGTGTCTTTTTTGGTCTGTAAACCAACCTCCTCCCAGTGCCGAGGCAATAATTAGTGCAGCTGTCACTCCACTTCTCCGTACGCCTTCAAGGTATGCATAGGGCCACCTTTACCTTTACAATTAACCTTACAGCCTAGTTGCTGAAATCATCTTCAATATATATAATATTATCTTTGACATCTAAATCTCCAAGTGGTATCTTGAATTCAGCTTTTCTTAACAAATGTATTGAACTATTTCTTGTATCTAGAATGCGTGCTACACTGTCCAGCGTCCAAGGAATTAACTGAATCACATTTTAAGCGGGTCGGGCCACAGACCTACGTGATTGAGTACGGACACAGTAGTCATTAGAACATTACAAGTTATCTTTCGTCGTGCTTCTCAGTTCGTTTCAATATCCATGGGCCGAATACTGTACAGTTCACCATAAGTTAACAGCTTTCTGTTGCAGGAACAGCGTTTGAAATATAACTTGTACTTTGTTACCTCTATGGAGATAAATTCTGTGCAATAGATCACAGTTGTATAATAATATTCTAAGAGAGGAGAACTTAAACGTACATAAATTTCTGCTCTTATTACTCTGCAGAATGATAGATGTTATGTGCAAAGCACACAAAATTGATTCACTGACACTCCTACGTCATCTATAAACCTCCTCCTTTGGAGCAGTCCCCGCATGTATTTCGCTCTATCTTTATTAGAAAGCTATACTAATGACAAGAATCTTCCCAACCTTACCAAGTGAAGAGGGTAGCAAGCCAGGGAACAAACGAGAAGAAGCTGAATAACGGAAGATAAAAAACGAACGAGTTAAAGAAGGCGGAAGGCAAGGAACATTTATACTTCCGTCAGCAGACAAGGGCTGCTTGGGTTGTTATGTTTTGTAATTGAAACCAAACCAAGCTAAGAACAATGAGAGAGGGTAGAGTAGCATTGATTGAGGTGGCTTGTAACAGTGCAGATGGGCAGACTTGAGTTCAACCTGAAAAATCTGAGAACGCTAGTGGAATAGTTTGTTACTGTTTCATCCAATATCAGGACCACGGCTGCAGCTCATGAAAATTTGACAATGGGTTGTTTTTGTTGTTTGCGGGACGCTCGCTCCATCTAAAAAGTACGTCAAAGAATCAGGGAGGTTGAAATTTCTTCCATTGAGTAGTACTGAATCATCCCACAGATGTATTGTTATAGCTGTGTGCACTTGGGCGTGCATGTCCACACACACACACAAACGCACACACATACATTTACACATACACACATACATCAATCCCAGTGTATTTAGCGCCAAAGAGATACTTCATCGCCGGAATTTTGATGCTTTCATAGCAATTGCAACGGCCCCAGCATCTTTGAAAGGGTGTGACAGTCCATTGTCAGACGTGTCCATGTGTGTATCGATTTTGATGGCGGATATTTTGAGCAACCGTTTATAAATCGCGACTTGATAAGCAATAAGAACTAAACAATAACTACACTCAGAGTGTGTATTTTAAATGCATTATGCCAGTTGCACGTAAAATAGCCCAGTTAAATTTTTAATCGGTGAATGTAATATTCCACTTAAACTAGAAAACCACTTTTTTGGGACATATTTTTGTACAAATGCTTTTCCTTTTTGGTGTGAAGAAATCACTTTTGAAGTCTGTACACGCATTTTGTCCTTAGATACATTTTGTACACACATACATACATACACACATACGTACGTAAGCACGTACACACGGACGTATACACATACAACCAAAGTTACATATACACACACATATACATACACACAAACATACATACATACATATACATACACACATACATACATACATACGTACGTACATACAAACATATACACACACACACACACATAATACATACATACATAACATACATACACAAATACGTACGCACGTACGTACGTACTTACATACATACATGCGTACATACAAACATACATACGTACGTACATACATACATACATATATACATACATACGTACATACATACATACATATATACATACATACGTACATACATACATACATATATATATATATATAAAACATACATACATACATATATATATATACATATATATATATATAAAACATACATACATACATATATATATATATAAAACATACATACATACATACATATATACATACATACGTACATACATACATACATATATATATATATAAAACATACATACATACATATATATATACATATATATATATATAAAACATACATACATACATATATATATATAAAACATACATACATACATATATACATACATACGTACATACATATATACATACATACATACATATATATATGTATATAAAACACACAACAATATGAAGTACTTGTGTGTTTAAAAATGAACCGAGCAACTTTACGCAGCGCGTAACAAATATTACAAATATTACAAATATTACTCTTAAATTTCCCTCAATGTTCTTTTCAATTTTTTGGCATATTTTTCACGTACGTCAATCAGTTCCCTTTCCTTATTCGGTCTTAAGTTTAAACTCCTTGTACACAGTAAACCATTACACAATAAGAACAAATCAATTTCGGGTCTAAACATACAAACTTATTAAGACGGCAAATATTAAAAAAAAATTGCAGGAAAAATTACTTCAGTTGGCGAAGGGGAAAACTGTTCGTGTGTTCTTAGTTCCATCATAAATCTAGCATTCTAACACCTTGGAACAATACTGAGAAAGTTTATATTTAATTAACTGTTTGCTGACGATGAGAAAGGGGAAGTGTGAAACAACTGTTGGAACTGAAAATTGCAAATATACAACTTAAAGCAAGAAGGAGCTCAATTTCTGCCTAACTACTCTCCCACCAACATTTCCAAGCAACCATCCAAACATGAAGTCATATATACAGACAGTTTAACTTATCATTCCGACGGAAATCTCTACTATATCCTGCAGCTGTCAACGTCACGATATAAAACGTTATGGTTTAAGTGATCGTGTGTGAATACATGCATATCGAATGCCATCTTGAAACATCCAGCTTAATTTATTTTATACTTATTTACTGTAGAATTTAATTTTAAAAATTTCACATACATAAAACTTTGAGTCTTCATTGCCCAATATCCTATCAGTGGTAAGTGTTTTTTAGCTATTAGCTATCCCTGTATACGCCTGCTTAGGCCCTGAGGGTTCCAGGAGGTTGAGGATCCCACATTCCAAGAAGATCAGCATATGAATTTGGTAAGGTTCGCAGCATTACGTGCCGGTCGTCTTTAACCCCCAGGAAATATTGATGGTATTTATTGTGGTTAGAAGTTGAATCGACCCCAGGGCCATAGTGTGGCCGGAAGGAATAAGTCAATGTAAATTCTAATGGCAACATCGGAAATCGAACCCGCGAGCTAACAGCTTGTAACGCACTGCTTGGCCCCTAAGTACTAGTCATAAGTTAAAACCCTTCTCTACTCTAAAAGTGATCGGACGTCACGATCTTCAGACCAAATGACGATACACATTAGGTGAAAGAAAAAAATACTATTTACACTAAGCTAACAAACCAAAAATACACACAGATATAATATGTTTTATCATATATTACCATTTATCGACATGTTTCCGTCGCTTCTGTGACCACCACAAGGATGTCACAAAAACTAAAAATATACAACTATTTCACACAATACATATGTTACATTGAACATCTTAAGCGCTCCATATGATCATAATATGTCAAATTATCTTTATAATTATGCAACATAAACCAACAAATTGCACATTTTCTAAATTAATGTTTTAATTCTCAATTTTGTTGTCTTCTCCATATTTCGAACACGAAGGTTCATTTTCAGTATGCAATTATGGTATGGTACGTTACATATGCATCAGTATAAGCAGTCCAGTAGGTAGACAATCAGTGGCGTACCGAGGGGGTGGTTTGGGGGGTTCAAACCCCCCCCCCCGAAATTCCGAAGGCCCTCCAAAACCGTGCCAAACTCAACCTGATTGTGAAAACTGTTTAAAATTGCTGAATTTAGGACACCATCACCCCTAGATGTTCGGAAAAAAGGTAGTAAAATTCTAAATCTACTAAGGTTCGCAATTGTTTTACATTAGCAATGACAAAGAAATTGGTTGTCTCCATAAATAGTCTTATAAGTACCAAAAATTAAGAAAATTTCACTATATGAAATGAAATTTTTGTACCAAATTACAGCTGCCTCCAAAACCCCAGACTAAGGGGGCTACAGCTTCCAGATCCCCTTCCTCTCTGTCCTCTGTCCTCAACGGAATTTGCTGAAGCCCCCCTCCCCTGAAAAAATTCCTGGATACGCCACTGGCAGACAAAAGTAGAAAGTGTAGAAGATGTATGTAAAACGCACTATACCATAATTGCATATACAATCATTTTCCTGAGGATGAATCCTCGGATTCGAAACATGTAGAAGACAACAAAAAATTAAAAATTAAAATATTAATTATAAAAATGTTCATTTCGTTAATTTAAACTCTATAATTATATGACAATGCTAGGTGCGAAACATTAAACATAATATTCAAACTACTTAGTTGTTAAAACTAGATGAACCTGAGTGCATTTAGGTTGCTTCTTAGCTGTATATAGTTGATATATACCCTGTAATAAACGTAGCACAGGTGTAGATATTGATCTATCAATATAATACACGACTGTGTACTTGTACAGCTCTTGTCACTAATCGTTATAGTTGCATGTCAGTGAATAGTAATATAGGATAAAATATGTTTTATCAGTATTCATTTGTTGGTTTTTATGCAGGTGTAAATATTCCGCAGTGAAAGGACATTGAACATATGTATGTGTATATATATATATATA
>Ga0131853_10020733_pt1 | contig 11932 bp, 5 predicted proteins | sample TergutLab28metaG_FD_92764 | JGI IMG/M metagenome (GOLD analysis project Ga0131853, IMG submission 92764) | Labiotermes labralis P1 segment gut microbial communities from Petit-Saut dam, French Guiana - Lab288 P1 (version 2) (version 2) | ecosystem: Host-associated > Arthropoda: Insects >...
GTCAGGTAGAGGTCTCTGCGACGAACTGATCACTCGTCCAGAGGAGTCCTACCGATTGTGATGCGTCGTTGTGTGTGATCTAGAAAAAACCTCAAGAATGATGAGGAGCCAGAATAAAGCAGGATTAACCGTTGGGCGACGCCTGCAGCAAACAGACAACGTAGCAGTTTAGGAGAGAATAAAATACCTAGTTAGGCTCCAAAGACTAGGTGGTATCGTGAAAGAGACAAAAAAAATTTACTGGACAACCACATATCGTGATTCTGTAGCTAATTTTGGTTTCACATCATCTTCGTGTATATTTGTGTTTCCATCTGTCACATGGAGACGAATTGTTTCACATCCTGACACAAATAACTGTTTGAAGCATGCAGACACGAAAAGTGAAGACGAAACAGTGTGTGTGGGTGAGGGGTGGGGGGTGGTAGTTGAATGCGCTGACGGCGACAAATATTCTACTCGGAATATTCACACGCTGTACCCGCTCGTCCATCTGAAGAAGGTAGGCAGTAGGCAAGGTATAACTTCTGGAAATAAAGAAGGTCAAATGATTGGAAGTGGGCTATTTGAGTATGCAGCAGAGTCAAGAGGTCGAAAAATTGGGCTGAATTTTTAATTTTGTGTTTGAATCGATGATTTATGAAGAAATTTTGATATCGTCGCGAGCGTTGTCTTTTCTTTCGATATTTCGAATTTAATAAACTTAACGCAACAAATATTTAAACATATTGTTCCTACCTCACGGAAAACACCCACAGTCTATTTCAAAAGCCAGTCGGTTTATTTGGTTTAAAGAAATAATCGCTGTTTTTTTGTAGGAATTTTACAAAACACATATCTATAATGCGCGAGAACACACAGAGTTTTTAATAGTTGTGTGGCTGGTGCATATATTTACTGCTGTTTTTCAAATGATTTAGCTTACTGCATTCGGTGGCACTTTTCTTTATAAAAAGCTATTCTTGCCGCCCCCCTTACCCCCAAAATACACACTACCGCCACTGTATAACGCAAATGTTTAAATACGTTTCTTGATTCCCTTACTGTGATCAATAAAATGGATAAGAACCCTGTGTTATCGAACAAAAAAAGTGGTTGGTATGGGTTCAAGAACATGACTTATTTTAAATCATTCGATTTTCACAGAGTTCACAGCCAGAATCACTCACGTCATCAATCACCAGCACAATAAGTCAAGTTGAATATTTCGAACAATCACGCACCATAATACTTTACATAAGTCCTCTAATTAATACCGTATAACCAAGGCCACTAATTTATGTGTACAACTTCTGTAAGTGCAACCCGCAACTGGGTGTGTCAGAATGTCCTTACATTTCTGAATAGCAGCTCCAGACCACGAACGTGGCCACTGTAGCTGCTTGTGTGTATTAATACCAACTTAAATCTGCTGTGTTTGGTTGGAACCAAACAACAGAACGAAGGGACTGAAAGATATTAACCGTTTAAAGCTGGAAATACGTACCACGTATTTTTAACACTAAAAAATTGAGCTGTAATACCGCACAGTAAACACTATCCGTCTCGGTTATAAAAATCAGTCAGTTAATGCTGTATATGGAAGTAATAATGGCTGTTTGTTCTGAGATCCATACAAAACACAAACGGATAAATTCCGATTCTCATATTGGTCTGTATTGCAGTAACCTGTGGGGCTTACGGGATAAATATTAATCCTTTAAAGATGAAGCGCAGAATTCTTTATTTCAAGACCCAGTTCGCATCGTGTAGTAAACACTTTTCATCTCCGTTATAAAAACCAATCAGTTCATGTTGTATGGGGCACAAGTCGCTCTTCGTTCTCAAACACAATGTGGGCAGATCGTACAATTGTTGAATTTTAAATCAGCGTCACGTAACCTGTGGACTTTAGAGGGTTAAGAAACTCCGTTTTTTTCCACGTATTGTATCAATGTCCAGGAACACAGCCATTATTTCTCCATACAGCAATAATCGGCTTAGGTTTCGACGCAGCAGTTTCTGCGCGGTACGAACTGCAACTTGCAGTGGTGCTTAATTATAACCTACAAGACAATCTGCATCTAAAACTACCTAAGTGTCGCTTGTTATAGCGGTAAAAGCTAAAGTGGTCCCGTTAAAGACCCGGTGTGGCCCAGATGGTGGGTAGAGGTATAGCTCTACTCTTCCATGACCTCGGCACTAAAAAGGGGTGAGTGGTCAGTAGCACGCTCCGGCCGCACTCTACCCCCGGGAAAGACTCGGTACCCATTTTACAGGAGGCTGGTTGGGCCCCAGGGTCGGTCTGGACAGGCGAAAAATCTCGTCCCCACCGGGATTCGATCCCGGACCGTCCAGCCCGTAGTCAGTCGCTATACCGACTGAGCTACCCGGCCCACTGTTATAGCGGTACCATATCTAATACAGGTACAATTCATTCAGAGCAAGCTTCGACAGACATCTTTCCTTCCATTTTCAGGTCAAGCTTATTTTCAGTAAATGCCGCCGGTTGGGATATTACCCCCAGATATTTTGCACGATATATTATACACTGATATTAAATTCAATAGGCAGGAATCGACGATATAAAATATAACGTTCATTTAATTACAAAATTTCTCCACTTATCTCAGTCTAATTGACTTTGTCGATACAAGTTGAAATTATGTTGATATGTAACCCCGAAATGCGTCGAATACAGCTCCTTGAGTTTGAAAACAAGGAGACTGGCACCGTGTCGCTGTGAGGCACAAGACGCCACCAGATGGTTACGTACGTACTCACTACGCTGGCACAATTTCATTTTGTCTTACATTTTCATGCAACACCACTGACATGTGCCATTCTTGCCCTGACATAAGGAGCAATATTTGTAGCGAGGCAAAACGAGAGAGGAAGCTTATCACCATGGTAACGGCAAATATACTTCGCAGGAAGAGACGTGCACACTGCAGGTGAGGCAGGAGAGGCTTAGAAAACAGGGCACGCACGGTGTTGGAGACAGTGCAACAGTGGAACATGGATACTTTCACAAAGGCGTGAAAAGAAAAGAGTTGAACGTCGGAGTTTTCTCAAGCGAATACAGAATTATAGCTTTCAAAGGGAAATATAAGGACTTCCTTCAATTCTTACAACATAAAAGACCAAATCAAAGTAAATTAATTCAGGAAACATTTTTTTTATGCGACAGATGATTTTTTCGTACTAGACTTGGATCCATTTTATAAAACCAACAGCGCTTGCATTATCTTTGCCGTGACTATCCGTCCATTAGCATTCCCTATGCGGGCTCTGCACGAACGGATTTTGATTAAATTTGATATCGTGGAATTAAATAGGCGGGCATGGGAAGGAACTTGTATAATTTATCTCGTCTTAGTGTTTGTGCTAACATGGCCGGACGCGTGGGGGACAAGGGAGAGTACGTAGTGCGTTCAATGGTGCGGGGTTAAACGACCTTCCACCTTCACGTTAGGCGGTTATTTGTTTAATAATCCGATTTAATGTTGCAGTACTACGTCACTGCTCACATTAAATCTGAAGTAATAAGTACTCTAATAAATACAACACTAACACTTATTTAGGGCTTTTTGCCCCTGAAGACGAAGGCACTACGTCCTTCGAAACTTTTACAACCATTCCAATAAAAATTAAATCTTCAGAACAAAACAAAATGAATCTCAACAACTGTGTGAACATTTTTAAAAATGCCTAAGACAAGCGTTATGCCCATTGGAAATTCCATAAGAAAGTTTTGTATCTGCGTGTTCACCCACATCAATGTTCTCCGGAAAAGCGAACGAAACCGTTAAACTTATTTTTATATAATAATATAAAGAGCCAACTAGATGCAACAATGATAATTTTATTAATAATTTCAAACAGCTCAACATGTTTCGGGCGATAATTTCGCCCATCCTCAGGAGCACTAGACTGTATTTACAGCTTGTGTTATAAAGCACCGACGATGCTGCCTGCTGGTGGTGGAACCGCCTCCTGGTCACCAGCAGGCAGCATCGTCGGTGCTTTATAACACAAGCTGTAAATACAGTCTAGTGCTCCTGAGGATGGGCGAAATTATCGACCGAAACATTGTAATTATTAATAAAAGTATCATTGTTGCATCTAGTTGGCTGTTTATATTATTGTATCAAGGATGCACGGTCACACAAATATCTGATTTTTATATATAGATGTTAGGAGTCCGAACGGACTGCATGAATAACGTAATGAGTCATCGAGGCCGTTGCACGATTAACACCATCTCTCGGACATAGACAGAAACATACGTAGGCTGTGAGAGTAAACAAGCTCATATCAAACTGGATTTTAGGTACACATAAAAATAAGTAAATTTACGCATGTTATCGACAGATACATCGAGGCCTTTCGACCATTAACGCTATCTGTGAGACACCAGGTTATTCACACGCTCTTGTCAGCTTATACACTACATGCAAATATGCCTACATTCAAGCATAGGCACAAACACGACACTGGCTTTTGTAAATATGATGATGATAATGATGGCGAAGGTACAATGCGCGCTAATTCATCAGTGTTGCCACTCACTGAACTAAAACATCATTTTGGTTTCTAAAATCAGCCTGCGCGTATGCAACGCGTTAACATTTCCAATACCGAGCTGTTGTTTCGAAAACAGGAGGTCAGTCAAAATTAACATGTGCTGCAATGTAAGCAGACCTAAATTAATCATACGACCGTATGAATTTGCGGAAACTAACTGCGTGCTGATCGCCTTATTATTAAAAGTGTTCAAAAAGATGGCGTGCTACCGACAGCTTTGCCCCAATGTCCCTGATTGCTACACCTATTGACATGTTCCTAGAAACTGAAGAAGGGCTACATCAAAGCGTCATGCTATTATTACGTAAGCAGTTTCGGTACCTCTCTGTCCCACGAACTTACATTTTGGTTTTACAAGACCTTTCCAATTAAGAGGTTTAAAGCTCATCTGCTTCTGGATCTTGAAACGTTTACCCAATTTTTATAGCACACCACATTGCACCTTCTTTTCCTTTTGTACAACATATAATTTTTAAAAGCAATGAAAGTAGAAGCGTTTTGTGGTAAAAGTATACAAAGGGTTGAAGCAGAAACCGAAAGTAAAATTGTAGGAAAATCCTCTAACTTTAATTAAAAGTTAGTTAAATAGGAATATCGGAAAATACAATTTCACTCTAGACCAAGTCACGAAAGCCCAGTGGGGGAGTAGAGGTACTCTTTCTTCAACCTCGGCGCTAGATGGGGGTGGTAGTCAACGCCACACCTGGGTCGCATTACTCCCCGGAAATGATCCGGTACTCACTGTATAGGAGACTGGGTGGGCCCCAAAGCCGGTCTTGAAGGGCGCGGAAAAACTCGCCTCCATCGGGATTCGATCTCCGGACCGCCCAGCCCTTAGTGAGTCATACCTACCGCTCTATCCCGGGCCGCAGTAGGGGAAAATATTTATATCAGATTACAAAGACACAACAATATTAATAGAACAACTAGAGTCATTCTGAGAAATATGTGGTGACATACGCAAGATTGCATGTAAGTATCGTTCCTTATGCAGCTTCGTATTATGATGAGGAGATTTGGGGTATAAGTTGGAGAGATGCCCTAAAACTGAAGTACTGGACTGGCCAAGGAAAGCTGTCACACGCAGTGCATTAAAAATTGACAACACGTTAGACAACATAAAATGGAATCAGAAGAAACGGAGAGAAAGCCCGAGACGAATGTACAGGAATCGTCCGCAGATACGTGTACTAGACTTTCAATACGAAACTTAGGGGTGGTTGGAAACGCGACCACCTAAATATAGATGAGAATTTTATGTTACTAATAGCCTGCATATTCTTACATACACTATATCTACCAACAAACGCACTCCATAAAATATTTCTTCAGAGGATATACACAGGCACACTCGCGCGCATTACTACACTATAATTAGATAAAATGATATTCAAACACGGAGTTAACCTGCTGCATATTTCGGTCTATTCTGCAATCTTCAGGGACGTATTAATAAAGAAAATACAAGTAGTTAATAATATCATAAATGTACACAAAAACTGAGTCCAAAATTGTGAATGTTAAAATGTTTAAAAGGTTATTAAAACGCACAGCACAGAATGTATATGGCAATACGAAGTTATTATCTGAACTGCAAAGAAACATCTATTGCACAAACAAAATATATGTTGATATATTTTTGATCAGATTATTGCACTGAAGATGGAACATATTAATATCTGTTAAGAAATTCGTCTTATTTTTCAGGGAATTTTTACAATAGATGTTTGTTTGCAATTCAGATAAAAACATATTAAGTACTTTGTCTTTTGTTTTAATTTTTAAGCATCTTAACATTCGTGTTTTAATTCAATCATTCTACATCTGTCCCATAAACAGTCATTATCCTATTATTTTGTTGAATAACTCACTGAAGATGGCCGAAACATGTAGGAGGTTTACCAAGTGTTTGTATATGTCTGTCAACGTCTAATTATGGTGCAGTTGTTGGCATGTGTATATATATATATATACATATGGTAAATTTTAAATATTTTTTGTATCTATTTCATGCCGATCCCAGCGGCCGCGCGGTCAAACGTGTAGGCATGCGGCTACTAGCATGCTGGGGTTGTGGATTCGAATCCCGCCGGGGGCACGGATGTCTGTTATTAGTGTTGTATGTTGTAAGGTAGATGTCCCTGCGACGGGCTAATCACCCGTCCAGAGGAGTCCCACCTACTGTTCTGTGTCTGAAAGTGATGGCGAAGCCTTGACAACGAGGAGGTCCTGGTCTCTCTTGCGCCAAGGGAGAAAAATCTCTTTAATATCCTAAAAAACAACAAAATCTGAAAATATCGAATGGAAGGAAGGGAAATGAACAGAACCTAAACTAGCGGGGCAATTCTAGCATTTTGTTGCCTAGTGAAACGAGAAGTAAAAAGTTTGACAAAAATATATCAGCAATATTTCAAGCATTATTTAATAACGCTCTTAATTGGGGAGGGGGGGCGGGGTTATACGGCGCCGGTGACAGAGGGCTGAATGTCAGTGCGAAGAACTGGTGAGATAATAATGAGATAACACTGAGAGGAGCGAACCGAAGAACTGGAATATAAAATTGTCTCAGTACCAATCTGCCCACCAGGTATCCCACACCGACTGGTCTGGAACTGACAGCAGGCTTCAGCGATGAGACAGGTGATGAACCTACCGGGACACAGCACGGACCTATAGACTACGATATACATTTATATAATTATTATCCGTGCAACTAAAATCCCTGTAATCTTTGGTTCTCGGTACTCGAATTTTTGTATATCTAACAACTACAAAATTATTCCCAGTATTTACGAGGCCTGTCCGGTAAGTATCCAGCCATTTTTAAAATCTCGAGAACCGGTCGCGTGGCCTTGATGTAACTTGGCAGCCAGTCAGAGGAGACCTTACTGTCCATCCGTGAACAGTCACTCCCCCGTGGGGCTAGTCAGTCGGCAGTGAGACGCCGTTAACTGAGCTTGTGTACTGTGTGACCGTCGCATTAAAAAATCTTCTAACTTTCAAAGGCAATTTTAGCTTTGAGAAAAACCAGAAGTCACAGGGAGCCAAATCTGGGCTGCAGGGATGCTGGCAGACCAGGGTGATGCGATGCTTTACCAAAAACGCCTGCGCGAGAGCTGTAGAATTGGCAGACGCATTGATGCCATTCGCTGATCGCTCGCTCGGTCATTGTGAATGCGACAGTCACAGAGTACATAAGCTCAGTCAACGGCGTCTCACTGCCGACTGACTAGGCCGACGGGAGAGTGACTGTTCACGGATGCGCACTGGCTGCCATGTTACATCAAGGCCACACGATCGGTTCTCGAGATGTTCAAAATGGTTGGATACTTACCGGACAGCCCTCGGACTATGTACTTCTCGCAGTCTTGTAACTGTTCAGGCGACAATTTACAGAAATGCACTTTAATCAGACACGAATGAATTTTAAACACTAAAATGAACCGAGAATAAAGCGCAGTTCGTACATCACAGGAAGCACACTTCGATCTCCCAGTCTGAACTGCATAAACGAATTTAGATTAAGTATATTTCGTTATTATAGGAGGCTATTCTTATATGAATTGCAACTGCTCAGATATTTCAATCAAGCAAACTTGAAGAAGCTGGTCTACATAATAAATAAAATTTCTTTCTTTTTTCCATTTTGTGACCGTGCAAAAACATCACTGTTTTTAAACACCAACTTGTTGCACTATTTATTTACAAGATAAAACACACGCTAAAATACGTACGTTTAGTCCATTAAAACTGCAGTGACTGAAATTAAATAACAAGGGGTTAAAAAAACTTATAATCGTCTATTACAATTACAGGCATGCCGCCCTCATACAAAAACTTCAATAGAAAGACTCAATAACTTCATATAAAGGCACTGCTTACTCCCTGAGGATGATCCGAAAGGATTGAAACATGTAGGAGTGTTTTAATAAGAATTTTAATGGACTAAACGTACGTATTTTAGCGTGTGTTTTATCTTGTAAATAAAGAGTGCAACAAGTTGGTGTTTAAAAACAGTAATAAAACTTCATATCATTTACCGTTTTCCACCCTGAAGAAGGTAACAAGAAGTTCCTTCAAATAATTTGTTCCCATCTACGTTGACTACACGGAGTCACGCCTCAGAACATCGTTACTTTCGTACCCACCGCAACGGTAACATCACGCCATCCAACGAACCAGCTCCCCAACCTCCCATGGCACCCCAAAAAATCATGTAACTTCCCCCGCCTTCGTGTAACATTCCGTTCCAATAGTTTCCTCACGAATCTGTTAGGATCAAATTACAAGTCGTAGAATTTAAACCAGAAGACGGGACGTTTAAACGCAAATACATCGCGGCTGCTGTGTCAACAGAAGAACTTCTTTCCATTCCAGAACTAATCTAAAATATTTATACACGAATCTGCTCGTTTCCGTAATTCCATTTCAAGGCATGCGGTGACATCTGTGTTTGAGTTCCAAAAGTACGGTCCGTGTACTGAATCGAAAGCAATTTTTATTTTGTTTTACTTCTGTTTTCTATCACGTACGTTTATTTTCATCAGCTATCGTTAGCGTCACACGGATGATTCCACGAATCGGCCGATATGGTATGTGAACCTGGCAAGTGTATTCGCGCGTTATTTTAAGACTAGTCCTTTCGATCTGTTTGCCTTCAAATTTCGTCCACTCAGAAAAAAAAACACAAAACTCTGGAATTAAAACTCTATATAATCGGACGTGGGGGTAGCATTATGCATTTCCTCACAAAAATTGTGTTTAAGATGCTTCGGATCGATTCAAATATAAAACCCTCAAAGTGGTACAATAATATATTTGGAATATCAATCATTATGTGGTTGTATGGAAACCGTGTTCTTAATTTTCAAATGAGACTTGCCCGTAGTTTTCAATAATCAATACAATATATATAATTGCACAGTCTAACACAACTTTCATTAAGTAATTACAATTAAAAGATAATTAAATCATTTAAAACAGCAACATGTTTCGGCTTCTCTTACAGAGCCATCTTCAGGCTGAGCCCTAAAAATTGTTATATACAATTAACAATGCTTTATAGAGCACGAGATCTCGTCTGCATGTTATTAATATATATTACTTACTCCATGGAGCAGAGTCCTTCATGAGAAGCTAACAGGTTTGCAGCTAGTCAAGAAATTCCCCGCATTTCACGGAACCCGAAGGTTCATTACCGCACTCACAAGCGACCGCCAGCTCTCCCTATCCTGGGTCAGTGCAATTCAATCCATATACCCACATACCACCTCCTGGAGATCCGTCCTAATATTATCCACCCATCTATTCCTAGATCTTCCCAGTGGTCTTTCCCTCCGGTTTCCCCTCTCCTCACCCATACGCGCCACAAATTAATTAAAAATTAATGTAATTTCAAATGTAAAATAACACAGATAGTAAGGTTAAAAGTTATAAGTAATAAATTTTAAAATGTAGGGAGAGTAATGGAGTTTTTTATGGTTCAGACTGAAGACGGCTCTATAAGAGGAGACGAAACATGTTGCTGTTTTAAATGATTTAATTATTTTTTAATTGTAATTAATTAATAAAAAGTTGCGTTAGATTGTGCAATTACATATATTGTATGGACCGTGGTCTTAACTTACGACAGTCTACCTGACACCAGCAATGTCATCCGATGCAATTACATTCGTGTTCTTTAGGATCTGTGACTTCGGTTTAGCTCACTCAGTAAAGTGTATGGAAGTCCCCAGCGACCCATTTTGGGCAGAGGTTAGTGATTTCTAGTCCCAAACGGTAAGCACATATGAATATTGTACAAATGGAAACTCGTTCGGGCAAAGTTTTAAGGAAAGGAATGTGGGTTGCTGAGAAGTCGTCATGGCGTTAAGTAAGGAATCTCACTCAGACACTAGTCGGGGTATCGCGGTCTTCAGTTTCAACTGCCGCAGAATGTCTTTGAGAATCCAACTATATCTCACGTAACCGAATGGTCCCAATTTATGGTACCGGCCTTGATTTGATCACCCAAATATTTGTTGAAAGGCTTACCCAATGTACAAATCGTTTCCAGCCGCTTTATTTCTCAAAATCTTGCTCCGAAACAGCCTCACTTTTATGTGCTTATGCTAGAGACCAATTGCATAACCAGAACTAAACAGGCAATGCACGTGCATTAACACTGAGGGGATTTCGCGAAACCACTGTTGCCGTGGAAAAGAAGTATCTCGTGTTCTGAGTGTGTGTTTGTAGCGTTAGGTATCCAACATGCAATGCCCATGCGCCATATTGTCATCTGTGGCCTGTGCGCCTCTACAGTATTTTCCTACCTTATCTAAAAATGGCGCGATTTAAAAAAAAAAGAGCTATTGAGCATAAAATATATTTTGATTTTCTCTACAACTTTTGTCTGAAAATATTTCTCATTCTATGAAAAACCTAATGAGATATAAACAAAAAATGTATGTTGGGCTTCACCCAAAGTACCCGTTATACGCATCAGATTTGAATGTAGCTCGAATTTTCTTGATAGATTTTCGAAAAGTACCTATAACAAATTTCAAGAAAATCCGTCCAGTTGGAGCCGAGATGTTCCGCACGGACGGACAGATAGGCATACAGACATGACGAACCTAACAGCCGCTTTCCGCAATTTTGCGAAGGCGCCTAAATCATATTCTAATGTTCAAAATGTAGATAGAACATAGGGCAAGTGCTGGCAAGTATTTCACGTATTTAACAACCTTTTTATTTATAAATTCATTTTTCATCCATTATTGTGTTGGGTGATTTGAGAAGTAAACAAACAATTTGCTTGCTAAACGGAATGATTGACGTTATCGTGTTGCCCTCTGTTCGGCAGCGGGAATATTGTGAAGCGCATTTTATGCAAGATGAAGCACCAACACATTCTGTTTTTGCTGTGCAAGCGTGGCTAGACAGCCATTTCACTTGCAGGTGGATTGGGCGTGGGAAACCATCAGACTGGACTCCACGAAGTGTAGGTCTTAATCCATGTAATTTGTTTTGTGTAGCTGTGCCGGGGAGAAGGTCTACCGATCAAAACCAGAATACGCGACGAACTGGAACAAGTTCGAAATACGTGGGCAATTCCAAAATCAACCTCCGATTGGTTGGTAAAAAGAAACGCGTTGTCATAGCGCCAAAGCGCACGCTCAGTAGTAACAAGTAACGTTTGCTATCGCTGAACGTCTACCCTCGTACATTTTCGCTGCGTGGTGTGAGAGTAATTACCGATGAAACATGGACACTATCATCGCCGCTCCCGCCAGCTGTGAGGTACTTATTCTGGGACCATAAGGGAATTTTGTTGACAGAATTCATGGCACCAGGGACCACAATAACGTCAGAGGTTTATTGTGAA
>Ga0131853_10020734_pt1 | contig 11932 bp, 7 predicted proteins | sample TergutLab28metaG_FD_92764 | JGI IMG/M metagenome (GOLD analysis project Ga0131853, IMG submission 92764) | Labiotermes labralis P1 segment gut microbial communities from Petit-Saut dam, French Guiana - Lab288 P1 (version 2) (version 2) | ecosystem: Host-associated > Arthropoda: Insects >...
ATAATAACAATTTTAATGTTTTAATTATTGGATTTTAACATTAATTGATATTGGTGCATTAAGTTGGAATAATAAATATACTAGAAATCAAAAATGCACGGTGAAAACATCAAAAAAAAAAAAACATCAAAAAAAATGTAAATAAAGGGTTAGAATTAAATGACTTGTTAGGCTGATTGGATAGCTATAACAGTTTATGTTTGGCCTTGTAACTGTTAATGTACCTCAAAATCAGCAACACCTTACTGTAAACTTCTCATTCCTGTGTGAAGAACCTTAATTTTTTAGAGTTGAGATCTTCTAAAAAGCAGTATTTTCACTATTCCTTGGCATCACAAACTGGTTGCCCTCCTATTTTAGTTGGCCTGCATGAAATTCTTATGTTTGTTTCATTGATTACACTTCTGTATACTTGTATGGTGTAATGCTTGCATTTTGTACCTAAATTCATTGAGTAGAGTTTTCCTTAGAAGTTGAATGTTGCTCACTTTGTGAAGGAATTCTCTGGGTTTTCTGTTTAACAAAGTTAATTACCTGTTTACAGTAGTCTGTTACAAGATTATCCTGAGATAGATGAATGCATTCCACACTACTACACCTTATTTTTTAAAGATCAATTGTAAAACTGCACTCCCTTCATCATGTAGATCTGCCATGTACTCGTCCTTTCAAGTTTTATGCGTAAAACTTTGGCTACATTTCCCATTTCCATATGCATAGTACATGCTCCATGTGTTCTATCTTTCTCAGTTTTGTTACCATAATATTTAAGAATGTAATTCACATAAGTAAAGTAATGCATTTTGGTAAAACTGTATGTATTGCATCATATAAAGATTTACACCTTAATGCTTGATGAAGAGTATAAATTATGAAGCTTCTCATGATGTAATTTTTTTACATCCTCTGCCTTATTTCCTTTGTCACAGGGTGAAATATTCTCCCTAGCATTTTGCTGTCAAACAACGTTTTCCATTAGGGTAAGAGTATGCCTGCATGTAAGGTAACCCTGCAGAAGATCAACTTTTTTCGTAATCTTTTTGATTTTCATGAAAGTACCTGTACAGAATGTGTTGAGCTTTATGCATGATTATAAGGCAACCAAACCATTTTTCAGATTATATTTTTGTTATATATCTGGCTAAATATGGTATTCAGAATATAGCAGTGATGTTGAATTTCAGGATGTGTCAAGTGACGTAAAGAGTAATGGCCATCGCCAAATTCCTTGCAAATTATATGCAGAATCAGACATTCTTCATCTTCGACAGGTAAGGCACTAGAATATTAAAAGTAAACCCTGTGAGTATATTTAGTATTATGAGTGTGTTACAGCAGCTGCTTCATAGTGGAGTGGAAAATAGTTTAGAGAGAAGTATAGACCTCTATAAGATATAGCTGGATGCACAAATCCTGGGAGACTAAATTTTATATGGTGGCACCTAATGTCATCAGCATAATTATTGTAGTTTTTTGTGTGAAAAATGTGATTATCAGTGCATGTACATTGAGCAGAACAACAAGAGTGAGGTTAGCAGGTAACTCCAGAATTTTGTGTTCTGAGTGTGGAACTTGTTTCATTTTACCATTCTGGCACCAAGAATTTGAAAGTGGCTCTTAGATATTTGGAACGGAACATGGAGTATGAACCCATCCTACAGATGTGGACTGACAGCGTGATACTGAGATATGTGTAGCACAAGCCTTTCACAGTCAGTTTCCCTGAGAAGTGTGAATGGCAGAATGGTTTCACACCAAACATTAAAGGGGGCCTGATCTGGTACATGGATAGGTCCAAGACCAATAAAGGCACTGGTGTTGAGTGTGTATGATGGGGCTCAAGAAGGGAGCATAGCATCAGCCTTTGGCTGCACATCCCACAGTATTCTAGGCCAAAATATATGACATTAAGGAATGTGTAATGGAAAATATAGAATAGGGCTACACAGTTAGGAACATGTATTTTCTTTCTGACAGTCAGATAGCTATCAAGACCTTTGACAGTTTCGAGATAAACTGTAAATTAGTCTGGGGCTGCTACCAGTCCTTGGTGAAACTTGCAAAACACAACAGTATTCAACTGTTTTCAGGTGAGACATCCACACTGTGTTTCACTAGTAATATAAAAATATAAAATATATAGTCTAACACAACTTTCGGTTAGGCAATTATTAAAATGCATTTTCAATCATATCTCTCAGCTACATGTTTCAGTTCGTCCATCTGGACCCATCTTCAGGCTGAACTTTTTTAATAAGGTAATATGTACAACTGACAATGTTTGTTGATTACGAGATCTTGTTTTACATTGCTGTGATTTAAAATTTAATATACAACAACCATCAAAATTTTTAAGGATGTGAATAATAAATGATGGGGGTAAGGTATGAGGGGTATAGTAAATACAGTGGTTGGGATTTTTGGGACCTACACTATTTAGATTATGGTGTAGAATCTTTGTTGAGGTGATATTGTGTCTTCTATTTGAAGATGTAATGTTCTGGTCTACGGATGCAATAGTGTTCCACTATAGTAAGTTGCAGTGAGTAGTATTTTTTCAGGAGTAGTTGGTATGATATTGTATGTATGTGCACCTGTATAATAGATGAAGATTCCACACCATAATCTAAATAGCATAGGTCCCAAATATCCCAACCACTGTATTTACTATACCCCTCATACCTTACCCCCATCATTTATTATTCACATCCTTAAAAATTTTGATGGTTGTTGTATATTAAATTTTAACTCACAGCATTGTAATACAAGATCTCGTAATCAACAAGCATTGTCAGTTGTACATATTACCTTTTTAAAAAAGTTCAGCCTGAAGATGGGTCCAGGGATGGACGAACTGAAACATGTAGCTGAGAGATATGATTGAAAATGCATTTTAATAATTGCCTAACTGAAAGTTGTGTTAGACTATGTGTATATATATATTATTTTTATGTATTTATATTAGGATTCAACTAGTATGGGTGCCAGGACACATGGGGATTGACTGGAATGAAATACCTGATCAGTTAGCAAGACAAGGATTCCCACTCCTCCTTACAGGACCTGAACCTGCCATGGGCATGTCTACAAAGACTGCCAGGGGGTTGATTACGTGCCGGATGATCAGGAAACGCAAGGGGTAATGGCAGTCCATTCCTGGACAAAGGCCATCCGCTGATAGAGCTGGGGATTTACTCAACCGAGCAGAAACCAGATGAGAGTAACGACAGGACCGCCAACAGGACACTGTCATTTAAAAGGACATCTACGTAATTTGGGCTGGTAGACAGTCCGGAGTGTAGTAGATGCAAACAGGCATCTGAAAAGGTCTCACTTGTTGTTGATGACTGTAAGGCACTGACTGTATTAAGCTTTAGTCACTTGGCTTTGCTCAATGTCTCCAGCAGCCCCGCATTTTGTTCAAAGTGCGGGGCTGCAGTATGCTTACGTGAGGGTTGCACAGAAGATGGGAAACGGTCGAGGTGCAAGTTCGCTGCGGTGCCCGCTCTAATGTACTCTAGGTTTTCGGAAAATATATGGACTTTAGTGGAACGTAAATGAAACTCAGTATAAATACCTGGTGGTAGATAGAAAGGCAGATATTTTAGAGATACAATATGTAGAACAAGTTACAGTTGTTTAGGTGGTGCTTATGGTGGCAGAATAAATAGCACAGTATTGCGCATGTTGTCCAGTGGTGTGAAAATTATGTAGTTGAAATCGCCTCTAAAATGGTTCAAGTTATTTGTGATTGGTGCCCCGGAGAATGCTGGGACGTTGCCTAGAAATAGGCCACATCGCCTCTTCCAAATCCTTACCTACTCTCCGTTCAAGATGATCGTAACTCCTTCAACGCTGCTGAACCTGGCTCTATAAATTTAATGGCTTCTACTCGTGTATCTTTGCTCTTTACTTTCCTTGTGTGTTTCGTTGTTTCTTTCCACCTACAGTTCTTGGTACAGTCGTTCCGCCTGAATTCTTGGCGTGAAGAATGGTTATGAATTGCCGTCATTTCTTTCAAGAATCTGTAGTTCGGAGTTTCTGAGCAGTGCGGAAGTTTCTTGTGAATTGGCCGGAAATGCGGTTGATCGTCTGCCTTAAAGGCTGGCCGTTTGGCGACAGGGGTAAAGCTGCTTTGTTAGCAGCCAGAGCTCCACCCTGCGACATTCGTCGTTGCCAGATCCGTGTAGCTGAATAGCATTATGTGGGGAGTCATAGCAAAGAAACAGTTGCATTTTGTAGACGTATGTTACTTTCTTCCTTTTGTGAAAAGTTGTGTTGCGCATGGTCACGTTCAACATTAGAACATAACAAATTAGGAGATGTTCGCAGAGCGTGAATTTTCTGGCGCATTCTCTATGTTGTATTCCGAAGAATTTAAATTAGTGACTATTAAAAAAAGCACACACTGAACATGATATTGTGTGGACTGTGATTTTCCACCTTTTACGTCACCCACAGTAAGTTTTCTCCGTGTCTTAGCAGCAGATATGTAGTTGATCGCGGTATCTCGTTAACGGTGAGATAAAATTCTCTTTCTCTTTTGAAGTGATGCATATCGTTCTGCTGAACGTACAAAGGCATGAGGTCTCCGTTTGTCTGGGATGTGGCGTCGCTTTCTTGGGGGGTTGTTGATCAAACTTTCGAGACAAAGTAGTGGCCCCATCTTCAGATATATTGATTCCTCTTGGACTTCTCGAACGTTGAAGATGACACCAATATGTTTCTCGCAGCGTCGGGGACCAATCGTTTATTGCCCCGGCGCCCAGGAGAGCGGTGACGTCGACTACACCGCTGCGGAAGCCTAGAAACCGCAATAAAACTTGCAAGTCATTTTAAAATGCTAATGAAGTGGGCACAACTAAACCCATTTCTATTGCTAGTAATTTTGCTTCGTGTTTCGACTGTGTGTTAGCTATCGTCAGACAACCGTGTTCAGATGCACAGTGGTAATTGACGTGCTGTGCCGCTTATCCAGTATTAACTACTGGATCCAAAATTTACATTCGGTCTGTACTGTACAATTTTCAAATGCACCGTAAAAATACACGTACAAGTACTGTTCCGATAATTGTCCTGCTTCTAGTCGTTTATTCATTTGGCTGTCTGTAGCACTCAGTTACTCATATTGTGTGTCACCCTATATGCATAATTTATCAGTACACCTTATACATCGTCTTGGCTGTTAATTTTATGCCATTTTGTCGTGGTTGTTGACGAAAGCCTTCTTACTTAATGGTGTCAACTTTATGTAATATTAGAGGCCTTATCTTGCTCCTTTGACACTTCTTATTTATTACAATCTTCGTGAAAATACAGTGCAACAAAAAGGAAATAGTTACGAAATATAATCTCGAATACTTGCGAGTAGATTAAAAAAATAAAAACAAATGTCTGCTTATATGCTCGTTTTGCTAGGCTCTACATGAAAACTTTAAGAAACTTTAATGTTATAGAATAGTGCAATAGTTAAGTAAAAAAGCTTTACACTTCCAGCCACGAAAAGAAGTGTTATAAATAAATAGCCGACATTAGGTATGCTGGTACAAACAGTGCGCTGGATGACACAGAGTATGTGTAATTGCGTGCTGCAAAGAACCAAGTGAATGGGCGAATGAATGGGTGAGTGAACAACAACGGGAAGAATTCAGACGATTGTAACATTTTTTGTTTAAAATTTTGAGACACATATTACAGTTGTAAGCTCGTGGTTCCATAGTAAATATTCTGAAAAAAAAATGCATTTCGTTTCGAGTAGCATTATGTATCTGAAGATGGTTGTCAGATTACGGCTAAGAGAGAGCCGAAACATGCAGCAAAATCGCTGACAACATAAGTTACCTTCACTGCGCCTACTTCTTTAATATTTGATTGGGACTTGCGTTTTTGTATTTGTGTGTTATACTTATCTCGGTTGGTACGTGTGGATCATCAACTTTTTCTTCGGCTTCAGGTCGTATGTGGGGAACACTGATTTACGAAGACGCGACGAGATATTGTCATAAATGTATAATACAGTGTCTGTCTTCTTGGTCCGCTTTAACCAGAACCAGAATAAAATACTTTATTATCCAACAGATGCACAAATATATGATTCATAGATACAATTAGAATTGTTATAAAATATTTAAAAATATTTAAAATTGCTCCAACATGTTTCGGATCACAAGGGATCCATCATCAGGGAGCTTTTTACAGTGCTTGCTTAAAATTACAGTAATGGTTCTATCATGTCCGTTGATATGGACGTAGTCGGTGTTATGGCAGCATATTTACTGTAGTTAAATATTTTATAATAATTCTAATTGTATCTACGAATCATATATTTGTTCATCTGTTGGATAATAAAGTGTTTTAATCGTCATTGATGCACGGTACAAACATGAAGACAGAACCAGAATATTTCGACAAACTGGTAAAAATCCTAAATATGAAATTTCACAAAAAAAATGCGTCTTGTGGCGGTGGAGCTGTCCTGTGCGGAGGGACGGGCATGGCGAGGCTGAGGCTAATTGTCGCTCTTCGCAGCTGCTTTGCGAACGAGCCTAATGACGGGAACTGCGGCTGAAGGCAAAGTGTAGACCGTGCTCTTCTAATAACAGTTCCGAAAGATTCGACACGACGTCTCAAGTTTCGCCTCTGAGTAAGGAGGACTGCACTATGCCGTATGTGAATTTGAGTCAGTTTTGTCACAAGCAGCGAAGCGCGTCTGGAGAAATTGTAGTGTGCTTGTTTGATGCGCCATGTGAAGTCAGTTTATCAGCGACTTCATTTTGTGATATGCGTAATTTTAGAAGAAATCCCTGAAGTGCTCTGTTCGACCAGCCAAGTCTACTGCTTTTTAAACACGCCCTTCCCATTGCAAGAGCTGGCTAAGCCTGTAAATACAAAATACGCAAATTAGTATCTACTTTCATACAATGCTCATATTCGCGACCGCTAATGTAACCACAAGGTTGCTCCATGTAACTTGCAGGGTTTGCACCGTCACCAATTTAGTAATTAATAATAAATTTATAACTACGTATATTTATTTGGATCAGATTTAGTTTCTGATGATGCTATATGTGTTGGCGTAGCTTATGTAGGCACGAATGGGACATAATTATGGATTATTATGTGGTCAAGATGTAGAAGGTAGGGTTTCTTTTCGTCATTTACTTGGAGGGAGGGCAATAGCACAGAAAACTTCAGCGGAGGATTGGAAGCCGACTCGAACCCGCAACCTCGTGAATACGAACCGATGGTGCTAATAACCACTTCACCCGTCTAAGGCTCATTTGTTTCAGAGAATAGTTTCTGACAACTTTAAACCATCAGAAGGACTTCCTTGAAAATTTATGCGAATGTAATATATTTACGGAACGTTGCACCTTTGTACTTTTTAGTCGATCGTCAGTAACAGTAATATGGTAAACATGCGAACTTCTGAGGTGGAGCTACACTAGTACTACTATGACTATATAAGCTTAAGAGTAGACAGGTGTGTGTGAAATCAGTTCTGTGAAAAATATGGACCTTTTCGTAAGGAAATATTGTGTTGAATGTAAACAATGACCAGACACGTATTTATTTATTTATTGGTTAAAGGGCGTTAACTACTGGACTGTGTGAAGTTTTTGAATTTTTGTGTGGAGCGATATGCGTATTGTACACGGAACATTTTTATGTTATCATTTACGAAAGCGGCAGTTGTACAATCTTCGCATTACATACGGCAATCTAAACGTATTTTGAATCTGTACTAGTGGAACTTAAGCACAGAAACTAAAATTTGTATTATTATATTATATTTTTCCTTGATGTCATCTAAGGGCTTAGTCCCACTGTTAAGATGATGAAGTGCCGGATGATGAAGTGGGCGGAATGTCTGGGTAAATGAGAAATGCGTATTGAATTGTAGCCTAAGAACCTAAGAGGAGAAACCACTTGCGAGACCTAGAGGAAAGTGGATTTTGGGGCGTGTGGATATAGCTACATGTAACTGGAAAGTTCGGGGTCTAGCTGAGCGACTGTCAACTTTTCAAGAAGGACCGTTCTGTATGGATTTAGGTCGTTGCACCGTTTCAGTCTGAACATAGCCGGTACTGAAGCCACTGTCGAAGCATATATCTGCTTGTTGCTTCGAAAGATGTAACTTAACTCCATGGAAACTTCCCACACTGTTAATTGTAACACAATATTGTGTGAGTTTAGTGCCCCATAACCCAATAATCTTCGGATTTATTTTATGACATCTGTGCAGAATGCAAAGAAATTGGCACTAAAATGCTTCCCACTAGTATTATTTAATCTGAAGGGTGTTTGTTTTCGAGGATATCTTGTATTTGTGCAGGTTCAAGGATCCCACCAGTGCGGAACGAGTAGGCACAATCAATCCGTAACAGAATGCTTTGTGCACTAAATGACAGGCTCTGTTTTGTATTCATAGAGTTCTTATTGCTATCGCCTTTAAAGTCGGCGGCACAAAACCAGCTGAATGCTTCAGAACGGGGAGTCTTGTAAGAGGAAAGAATTTTAGGCTTCTTCTGACGGCGGATTCAGTAATGCAAAGGCAAAACCAGAGACATACACATAGAGAGTACGGAGATCTCCTAACACTATTCTATTTCCCTAGTTACTCCATGGAGCAGAGTCCTTCTTGAGAAGCTAACCGGTTCTGAGCTAGTCAAGAAATTCTCCTCATTTTATAGAACCTAAAGGTTCATTACCGCATTCTCAAGTGCCCGCCACCTGTCCCTTTCCAGAACCAGATCGATATTATCTCTCCTTACGAAAGGAAATTCTGTCGAATAGCAATATTATGAAGGAGCGTAATTGGTACCAGATGTACAGAAGTGTTAATAATGGAGATGGTTAACAAGAAAGCGTTATAGAAGCCAGTAAGGTACAAACAACAGCAAGGCTGCACGTGATCTCAGCCACACATTCACGTTTTATCACTTACGTAGATTCAATACCATCGAATATCCAGAGCTTTTACAAATGCTAAACTGGTTAATGTAGTGATTGAATGGGCCGTGGCCTATTTTAAATTACTGTTGATGTGTTGGCCTACGGATACGAGAGCAAAGCATAAGGATCTTGAAAATGGCCTGCTTATGAGGTGAGATTCGAGTAGGAACCTCTTGAATGCTAGTGGGAAGTGGAAGTTCAAACTACATCACCGCATGTTCGGTCAAATGATTCTGTCGCGTCCGTCTGATGTAGCTGACCACCGAAATGAAAGTGCCCTGCTATCATTTGTACGCTTCTTTATTTCGGACAGGGAAATGTGAGCCTAATTTGACATTCGCTGACATTCTGCAGTTGTACCAGTCGTTTGAACTTAACGTTGTCCTGCTGCAGACTACTGGCCCAGTGAAAATTTCAGTTACGGCCTGATGCACACAGTTCGTTCAACTGTATCACTGAACAAAACGTGTTTCCCACTCATTCTCTCTCCATCCCAGTACTTGCCACCTCACTGACATCAATAATACACAACCGTTAATTATTCGCCGTAAAATGTATTCTTATAAACATTGAGTTGATGTTTTAATAGTGCCCTAATTGAAGTTTATCTGCTCAGGCGATTCAAGTACAGTTTTATTGTAACTTGCACTCACGTGACTTGATTGTAGTGCTGTGCCTTGTATTATAGTCTACTGCAGGCTTGTTCAACCCGTAGCTCGCAGTCATCTTGTTGCCCGCGATACAATGTTATGTTGCCCGCAGATTCATTTGGAGTAGGGACACGTCTTTTAACCTTTTCCTTGGTAAAGTTGAGATAGAAATACGAAGCAATTCTGAGCAATTACCATCTGTTACATGTATAGAGACATCCCTTACGTTAGTAATTCGGTTGTAAAAATGTGCTAAATCCGGCGACAACCTAGTGTAGGTTGTGAATTGCATTTTTTCGCATTTTTTTTATATTATTGTGTATTACTATCACTGTGTTTTTATTGCACATGGTGTATAGAAGCAGACACATACAGGAGATAGAAGGACGAAACTGTTCTCAGCAATAACTAGCTGCTTATTTATATGGAAATGCTTCGCGTTACAAATACATTTTGTAAAAAAAATGTGCTAAATTAGTGACACCGAAGCTTAGGTTGTGAGTGGCATTTTTTTTAACATTTAATATTGCTATCAGAATATTTTTATTGAACATGATGTATAGAAACAGACACAGGTGAAATTGTGCGTCTAGTTGCAGTACCATAAATCGTTCTTCAGACTGTGTATTGAATTTCATGTTGCCCGCATACAGACCAAGTATTGCCGAAGTTGCCCGCACCACAGAAAAGGTCGAGCAGGCCTGGGCTGCTGGCTAATAATAAGAGTACGCGCACAGTGTAGCGCACCGGACGGACGGACGGACGGCACGGGCAGAAATTATTCATTTTATTAATTATGTGAGATCGCACGCTGACCTGCACGGAACGCCAAGGTACTCTATTCATGTGCGTGTCACTGTGCGACGCCACGCTAAGTAATAATGTGAAGAGTAATCTGTCTGCCTGCCGTGCCTCTGTCCGTCCGTTCCGTCCGATAATCTCCATTGTGCGCTGAAGGTGTAGGCAATGTATTCGTCCGCAGCTTTGGTACACACATCGGTTTCCACTGTGTACCCTGGAGACAGTGTTTATCTCCACCACTGAGGAAGCGCCAAACGTTGTAATGCTGTGCTGCTGGTATGTGCAGCTACATTACTAGACAGAGCCTTTTCATATGCGTGGTGTGATTCATAATGCAACGACCTTCACTTCTCCTTGCCACATTTATTCTTTTTCATATATGTATTCGGTTGAGATACACATTTGAAATACATTTTGTTTTCAAAAATGGTCTAACCCAGGGTTAAAGAGTAAAAGTGTATGAGTGGAGAAGTTGAGGACGCTGAACAATTTGTGCAGCACACTTATTTGTTGCTGTAACAGTAACCATTACACAGTATGTTCCTCGAAAATGGTGCTATGGTGGGAAAGCGCAGTATATTGTGGGGACACAAAATAAATGCATTGTTTTTTTTTTATGAATTCGGGTCCTACAATAATTTATTTTCTTGTAAAATTTCTTCAAAGGAATTTCTTCTGTGTCTCTGTTCGCACTCGTCATTTCTTTTGCTGTCTCTTTTCTAGTCTACTTTCCAGTATGTGGTAAAAGGTGCCGAAGCTGGTAGGCCTTACCTAGATGCAAGGTGTAAAAATGTAGAGCGTATACTGTGAGAACCGTCACTTACACATTATTACACACTGAGAGAGCTGCCATCTTCCTTGGGTCACAGAGAAGTTATTTTGGCCATAAAAAGAAATTGTGAGATTCTCACGGTAGCACACACTCCGTTCAGAACTACTTAGTGTTTGGACTCTTTCCAGCGTTTCGCGTTCCAGAATAGTCGCACAAGTAATCACGGAATCTGTTAGTTTCCTCCGAACACTAAAGTCCAGAAATTGAGCAGTCCTCAATATCTGTTGAATTTACTTTCGAGAAATAGCGATCACGATTTGCGCACGTCGAAATGTTTTGAGCTGTAACTGAAAAAGTGGCATTTTTGTCGCGATGTTTTTGTTCTACGCCGTCCATTGCATTCGATGGCCATTTTAAGAAACAGTGAGTATGTGTGCTTATGGAAATAATGTGTGAAGTTTGAAATGCTCAGACAACGCACTTGATATCCCTTACGAATAAATCCCTTTCCGAATATCCAAATTATGCAACGAATAATTGTCCTGCGTATCCTATTTCGTTATTTGCCTTTGCTGGTTTTTGCGGCCATCTTCTGTTTTGCTTTCTTTGCTGAAAGCTCATGAAGTGAAATAACTGGTTAATTCTTCTGTTCCCGTGTTTCGTCTCCCAAAATATTGAACGGATTTCAATGATTTTGGGGGGGGGGGGGGAGGGGTGGGATTTGCTTGAGCGCCTTCGTACCTGGGGGTCCGGA
>Ga0131853_10020737_pt1 | contig 11931 bp, 6 predicted proteins | sample TergutLab28metaG_FD_92764 | JGI IMG/M metagenome (GOLD analysis project Ga0131853, IMG submission 92764) | Labiotermes labralis P1 segment gut microbial communities from Petit-Saut dam, French Guiana - Lab288 P1 (version 2) (version 2) | ecosystem: Host-associated > Arthropoda: Insects >...
AGGCTGAGTGGACCCCGTTCCAGACCCACTACTACTCAGAAAGTCTGGTAGCGCCGGGGGTCGAACCCGGGACCTCTGTATCTGTAGCCAGAAACTCTGACCACTAGACCACAGAGGCGGTCAACAGAAATGACTACCATGGATATATCCAGCGGTGTAAAGGCGGCGTATGGGCTGACGTTACCACCTTCACGTATCGACTGTCTAGAAATTCTGGGAGCCCCCAACCTTGTGGAGCACTCGGGGTCTTTCCAGGCCTGTAATGGGATAGCTTTTTACCAAATGAACAATTGTGAACTGGTAAGTGGCGTATGAAGAAGGCGTAAAACTAGGGCTGATTGTACGTGCGCTTATCGTCTTAATCTTTTACACTTAAAGTGACCTATTTGAAACGCCGAAACACGTCTTGTTGATTAAATAAAGTCGAAGTTCGTAAAGGCTGTCAGTTGTAATACGAATAGTATTATTGAAGTAATGAATGTTAACTGCTTAGGGTGTGTCCCCTTTCAACAGCGTCTTGTTCGTATGAATTTCACAACACGCATACATTATGGTATTGAATGATATTTATTTTCCTAAGGGGCGTGACGGAACATAATGCTGAGCATTGTTGATTGGTAGTCCACTTCCAACACCGCTCGTCGCACGTATACTGCCGTGGTTAACTAATAAAGGTTAACAGACTGCATTTCCACTGACACTTTTGAGTGACGCTACGCAGTTAGTCGCACAGGAAACCTGTCATGTCAAGAAGTAGACGAGGCTGTCGTAAGTTGAGTGTCTCGCCTTGAGCGATAAGTGTGTCAGTGGTGTGTTTGGCCTGAGGTCACGAGGGTGGGATGGACCACACCCACGAACCGTTACATAACTATCAACGTTTCCATTACTCTCATATCCAGGGACTCGAACCCATTCGACCTCGTGCACGTTATGTGTCCATAGTTTAATGAGACTACGTTTCATCATAGTTTCGATATCCATACATGACTCCATGGAGCAAAGTACTCCCTGAGAAGCTAACAGGTCCTTGGCCAGCGAAGAAATTTACCATATTTTGTGGAAGATTCAATACGGCGTACAGGAGCCGGCCACTTCACACTGCCCTGATCCAGATCAGTGCCGTCCATTCCTCCCGCCCCACTTGTTGAATGTGCATTTTAATATTATCTTCCAACTTGCGCCTAAGTCTTCACAGTGGTCTCTTTTTCGCAGGTTTTCTCACCAAACCCTGTGTGCTTCTCTTCTCTCCCCCCTCACGTGCGCAGTTCTTCTTGATTCCATCACCCAAATAATATTTGGTGAGGAGTACAGATTATAAACCTCCTTGTTATGTAGTCTTCTCGCTATTGTAACGGAGACTCATACATCATTTGATCATAGCAACGCCGTATTAGACAACAGTATTTTGTATATAATAATAACATTTTTAACTACAATCTGCCGTATTGACATCACAACAAATATTTATTTATTGTAAACAGTTTATTGCTGTAAGTTTAAAGAAATTTTTGTGTAAGCTCCCTGAAGATAGCGACAATGCCGAAACATGTAGGAGTTAAAAATAGAAAAATGCGTAGATTGTGGAATTGTGCGTTTGTTGGTGTAACCAAAGTTTTAATGTTCCCCAGTGTACATGGTGACAGAAAAGTAAATTAACAATAGTTGCAACATGCTAAATACCGAGGGTCGAGTGACTATTGCGCCACTCTGTATACTGTGTTCTATATCCATGAATTTCGGTATTTGTGTAGTTTCTGCCCACAGGGTGCATAAAACAAATGCACAGTGGGTAGTTATTGCGTATGTATGTCTTTCCATCCGTACCCACGCGCCGGATGTCGATGATAACTGGTATTGCGATTCGACAGTGTGTGTTAATTGAATTTTTGTTACGTGGAGACTGTAGAGTGCATTCAAAACTTTTGCTCGGGATATCTGAAGGAAATGTAGCTTACCGCCCGGAAGACGTGGCATTAGGACGATTTTATCAAATGGGTCGTCAGTTAAGTGGGGGTGAGGATATGGGCTGGGTTCATCTGGCTCAGGGTGGGGTCTAGTGGCGGGATGTTGTGAACTGGGTACTGGACCTTCCGGTTCCTTACACGGCCTAGAGAGGGAGTAGCCGATCGACTGTCGGATTCTCAAAAAAGACTGCCCCTTGGAGCTATTTATCGGTCCAACAAAATACCTGCTTTACCAGACGCATGGATCCGACCTTAAGATTTTCTCATAAACGTCATGTCGTCAGAAGGATGCGGGCGTTACGTAATGTAGGCTGTATATCTCATTAGAGTATACCGTATTTTTTTAAAACATTTAGCTGCGTGGTGCATATTTGTGCAAAACAAGACAATCGTACCCATTATTTAATATTGAGGCGCGTTCGTGCAACCATTGTTGCAGTGGAAAGCATTAGTATTACTTATTCTTAGAGCCGTAGGTATCCAGCATGCAATGCGCATGCGCGATATTGTTACCTGTGACCTGCCCGGTTCTAGAAAAAATTTTTTTTCCCACATTGTCTCATAAACGGCACGATTTTCGAAAACAATTATTGAACATGAAATGTTTGTTTCGATTTTCTCTGCAAATTTTATCTGAAACATTTCTCATTCCAAGAAGAAATTAAGGTGTGATTAAACATGTATATTGGTCTTCATGTAAAGTACCCGTTATTCTTGTCAGAGTTTAATTACTCTTGAATTTTCTCTACAGATTTTCTAAAAATACTTATATCACATTTAATGGAATTCCGTCCAGTGGAAGCCGTGTTATTTCATGTGGAGGGACGGACAGACGGACGTGACGAAGCGAATAGTTGCTTTTCGCAAATTTTCAAACGCGCCAAAAAACCAATTTTTATCTCTGCACAGTGTAAGCCAAACTCCTGCAGTGTGGCGTATGTTTGTAGCACTGTTTTTGTATCTCCATTGATCGATTACGAAAGCCAGCCAGGTAAGACTAAGGCATTGGGAGAACACACAACACTCATCTGGAATAGGATCTTCGTATGCAGGTCATTTTACGAGTATTAACCATTTCCTTCCGTTGTATGGCCCGAGGCATAATTGATTGCACTGAAGTCCATTTAGGACAGCTTGCTTCAGTTTCAGGTAACTTGGCAGTTTAACATAACCTCATTTTGCGGTCGTATTCATGTACTTACTCGGTACATTTTGTGACTGAACACTGCATGTATAGTTTGATTGATGTATTTTGTTTTGAGTATCTTCCAACAGTAGGTGGATTTCCGTTATTTGTGTCATCTGTGTTTATCTGTTGCTAGGCCTATATACAGTATATATATATATATATATATATATATATATATATATATAGATAGATAGATAGATAGATAGATAGATAGATAGATAGATAGATAGATAGATAGGTGTTGGGCCTAATATTTATTTAATATTGAGAAAATAATACAATCATTTACAGCTTCATTGAACATAACGTATAATTAGGCGCTGGCATGTTTGTTTGAAAGTACGTAAATTGTCAGTAAGTTAAATATTCTTTTTTTTATAAAGAAAAAAGTACTTAAACGATCAAAATTCCGTACGGATGCTATTTGAACATGAAAATTTGTTATGTAGGTACATCTCCTGTTCTTTAATTTCTTCTCGTATTTTGTTAGATTTCTCGCAGTATCGAAACAGCAGTTCACATAATCGTCATAGGCCTTGCTGCTTTAAGGCGGCGTAGAGAATTAGCAACTGCCTGAACGACGGAGGAACTGGGGTTCGATTATCGGCAGGAGCAAGAGATTTCTTGCCAACTCCACATCATCCCTCCCAGACTTTTATCCAATGATACCGTTGGCTTTTTCCCTAATTTGTAAATCGGCGGGGGCCCGATTGTGACCAGTCACCAATCATCTTTGTCTTATTTTATCCGTTTTCCATCCAGAAAATCGAGCTTTCCATTATCTGTCTCAGTGTTTATCCTCCCACGATCATTTCGGCTATCCAAGTGGGTGCTTCCACTGAACGAAAAGTCGTATGTATTTTTTGTTTTCTCCATCCTAACAGTATACAACACCCACAGCAGTGTTGTATATGTGACTGTTCTAACAGGAGCCGCGATAGTGCAGATTTGAAGCTGTGGAGTTGTACCTCCACTCTCTACATATGCACGGCGTACTGTGCATTTTGTATTTTACTTGAGAATGAGACAATCAACAAGTTCTGTTTGAGCATCTTGCTAAGTAGAGTTCACATTTGTCTGTCGCAGACTAACGGTATAACCTGCATGAAAAAAGGAGTTAGAATGAAGGGTTAGTTCAGATGACAAATTGTATTCGGATCTGTTTCAAAGATGAATGTTCCACTTCGACCAAACAAGCTGTAACAATCTGTTTCTTTTAAAATTTCCCAAGCTCGTGCGTAGTAGGTGTTCTTAGGTGAAGCTTGACCATGGAATCCATGTAAATAGTAGGGCTTTCCAGCTGTGGGGTTGGATGTCCCTGATTATTACCTTTTTATTGTGGTGTATCATCTGTGATTATAAGCTGTAGATTAAAGGGCGCGGACTACAGAGCACGGACCACAACGCGCGCGCTCACCGGTGTGTTTTGTGCAGCCTGAGTGCATTTCTGTGCTGTTGTGCATCCTGTGCAACGAGAAATGTTTAACATTATCATTTGGATAGTTCTTTTGAAGTAAATAAATAAAGAAATGACAAGCAGAGTTGTCGGTAAACTTGAAGGAATGAACGACCTGGATGTACGGACGATAATGTTAAAATGATGGAAATGTGTGGGCTGAATTTATCTGACCCAGGATTGGGATCAATGGCGGGCTGTCGTGATCGTGTCGTGAACCAAGAGGTTCCATGAAGTATGGGGAATTGGTACTTCATTAAGCATAGTTGTAGGTTTTCAAGAGGCAACCCGCTGCGTGAAATGAGTGAATTAGCTGTTTGCATAATCAGCAAACGTCTTGTATAAATTGACTGTGTTGTGTTACTTTTTTCGTGATAAACAACAAATTAGTAGCATTCTTCGTACGCTTCCTTGAAATATCAATAAGTTATCGTTATTAATGAACCGGCTACTTGCTTGTCGATAAGAACAATTGTAAGTGCTGCTTGGAAGACTTGAGAATTGTATCTGCAGATATGCTACTAGCCATTCAGTTTTTCCGTCCACTGATGTATCTTGTTCACCAGTCAGTTAGTCAGTTTGTCATATACAGTCCTTGTTCACCAGGCAGTTGTTCTTATCTTTCTCTTATCCTTCTAGTTCACCAGTCATTGGTTGTTTGTCTGATATTCGTCCACTGACCGGTCTTGTTTACCAGCCTATGTATTACCTTGATTGCAAGTGTTCAGCTCTTATATTCCACTTTCCCCGTTCACTCTTTGTTCACATGTTAACCGTGTCCGTTGAAATTACGTAAGAAATCCATTCGGTTTATTTTGTACCTATTTGTATTGTAAACAGTGCATATTGACATTTAATTTCTCTTTGTTCGTGAAGCAGTGCTTGCCTTTTTACTATGCTGATTTCTCTGCTCCCTGCAATTACACCGTGTAGACGCACACTGCAAGTAGCAGTTAATATGGGCCTGTATTGTACTCCAATATTGAGTTAGATCGTTAACATTTAGTGCGGGTTCCCAGTACCAAATTTAAGTAGGCTGACTCGATCTCATCTTTATGCATTCATTTTACGTTTTTTCTTATGGCTTGGGAGCTCAGTGGGCCTAGGCCTCTTCTGTGAGAGTCCTCGATCACACTCAGGTACACCGCACTCGGTAGGACTCCTCTGGAGGAGTGATCGGCCCTTCGCAGAGATTTCTAGCTGAAATCACAGTGCACTCACAAGAGACAGACATCCGTGTCCCCGGCGGGATTGGAACCCGCATTCCCAGCAAGTGAGCGGCCGTAGACCCACGCCTTAAACCGCGCGGCCACTGGGATCGGTATGTCCACTGAAAAAATAACGCATTAAAAATGGTTTCTTGGTCAAACCTTAAAATGTTTGCAATTTTTTATTTGAGTATGGAGTCGTGAGAAACGCCTGAAATTCATCTTGGCGTATTTCACGCCGGAGGATTACTGTGCAGACTAACATAATTTGCAGTGTGACGACGAGGCAGAGGAAGAGGGCGTAACTGAGTCACGTCGGAAAAAAATGTTGAAAGCGAGACATTTATCTCCTAAAATGCGATTGTGGCCAACATTGGTTCACTTGGCATATAGAATTAATTTTCTTGCTCTCTGAAATGAACCATATGCGTAGGCCCACATTTGTAAGTATAAAAAGCAATTAAAGACGCCAAGAAAGAGATTAGCTAGCTGGTCTGGAAGCAAGGGTACACTTGTGACATACCTTCAGAATTTTTCATACCACTCAACGCGGATTTGACACGGTCTTCTTCAAGTGTTCTTTCCATTTCTGATAAATTACTGGCGCAATTACCTACAGAATAATTTTGTGCTCTAGTGTACTGCTTCTCAGTCCAAAATTCGCCTGCTAATATTGGTCCTGGAAAACATAGGCCATCGTTACATGAAGCGTCGTATAGTTAATGTATGAATGTTTTTTCATCCGTCAAAAATAGATAGCGCTAGTTGCTATTTAGTTTCCAGTAAGGGGATCGAATTGCGTTGATAGTACATTAACTGCCTTTGTATGTAGATTATAATTAACGCAAGATTCAGCATTTCATCGTCGTATTAGGTGATGCAGAGCACCTTCGTGTTTTGTCAAGAATTGAGCCTTCAACACTGATGTGTCTGACAAATCTCGGCCATGGCACTGGATAACTAAACACATGTTTTTCGAGGCTTTCTTTAGTCGTACCGTGCGAAAGGTGGGGTAGTAACTCGAAGTAGATCAGGGTCGATACTCTTCCATCCCGTGCATGTCATAGTGCATAATTGTTACATCGATGTCAAGTTCTCCACTTAACTGTGACTTATAGCTGCTTAGCTGGTTTCGCCGTCGCTTAAGGAGGCCAAAGCTTCGTTGGTGTGTCACAAGAGCTGGCCATTAGACTTTATTCTGCCTCAGTCCAGTCCAGAGTAATTTTAATAATATCGTGCATTCTGCAGTAAATTATGCCAAATTGTGTTATGGATTTGATCATCTTAGTATTCTATGAAGAGTACACGTTAAGAATTTACTCGTTACGCTGTTTTCTCAATTATGCTTGTGCAGTTAGTATAACGTCATTATTAGTGTATCTTGTGTACAGCGCAAATTTTCTGTGAGATTTCAGTATCCGGGGGTGGACTGTAATTGGACAAAATGCGTGCAGGTTTTCGTTCAAAGAGTAATGTGCTCCTCGCTTTTCGTTCTGTGATCGGCAGTTAGATCATAGGCGCCACTTAGCTTCAGCACGTCGCAGATTGTCTTGTGATCAGCAATCAGATCATTGGCGCAACATAGCTTCAGCACCTTGCTGATCGTTTTGTGATCAGCGGTCAGCTGATGGTCTCCACATAGCCTCAGCACCTGGCTAATCCTTTTTTAATCAGCAGTCAGATCATGGGCATGTCACGACTGGTTTGTGAAAGGCCAGCCATCAGTATAAGGTGCTGTCGCGATTATGCTTGAAGTCTGATCTGATTATGAGAACACCCTATCGGTAGGTCGTGGTCACGGGTACAGTTTCCGTTAGCCTTCGACCGTCCGGTACGGCATTTTCATGTCTTTATAGCAATTTCATATTTATGTATTTAAAATCAGTTGACATTGGGGCGTACGAATTTTAAGTTACATGCGTGTGTTTGGTTTTTAAGGCTACTAAAAACCGTTTTTCGTTTGGTGTTGAACTGTATTTGTACATCGATCTGTTCCCTGATTTATTCACGGGAAATACGAGGACCGGTGTCTTGAAACTTGATGTCATTGCAATATTTTCTTTTGTTGCGTCGCCTTTGTTATCTGTCTTCGTACTGTACACTCTTCTGTCTTGCCCATTATTCTCCCCCTGTGTTTTATTATTATATCGATCAGACACAGAAGAAAATACGCTCTCAAATTTCGGTGCCTGCAGTCGGCTTATTGTCCATGACGAGTCGTGGAAAACTTCGACGAACTCTTCAGGATGTTTGGATGTTAGCAACGACTATGAATTAACGATTAACGTACAGGGGTGCTTATAAGTCCTTAGCCCGACCAGGAAGGAAACAAGCTAATGTTTCTGTCAGAATGACGTGAATTTCCTTCGGCACCTTGCCTTGCAGGAAAAATAACTTGATGACGGCTCGCGCCTCGATGTTGTTGAAATCACGCGCGTCCCTGACATGCTTCCGAGCTTGTTTCCTTCTTGATCGAGCTAAGGACTTATAAGCACCCCGGTACAGAGGTCGGCGGATGAAATGCGATGAAAGAAATTAAATGTAGCGTTCCATTGACAACTTTTTGTTTTCCCGACAATGAACCGGGTTGTTCATTAGTGCTAGGAAGTTATTTTACGACGCGCCGCCCGCCAATTTCGATTACTATGATATACTTGTTGACATTTACCATGGGTTGGTCATTTGCATGCGTCAACCGTGCCACGCTGTAATTGAATGTTAGTGTCGGCAGAGCTGTATGAGAACTGGAGATGTCAGTCGGTACAGCTGCTTCTTGTTTGCCGTGTTTGGTTGTCATGGTTACGTTCCAGGCCGGTAAAGCGATAAGGCAAGTTCTCTGCAGTCTGTGTTACACGAAGCGATGACGAAGTGCCATGTATTTAGCGAAATGAAATTAAAAAAATAATAAACCAGTCAGCTCTACACGAAGAAATGTTTAAGTTTCCAATGTTGTAATACGTGTTATCGCCATATTTTGTTTCAGTATGACGGCAGTTGTAAAGTGTGGTGTGATTTAAAACAAAACCGCAAAATTCCAAGGTGGATAGTACAAAAATAAATGTGAGATTTTAATATTTTAATTAATTAATTAATTAATTATGGATTAATGACTGAATGTACTGCTCCCTAGAAATTTATGCTGACTGACATTGTCTCCTTCGTGTTTAACCGTTTAAACGCCGAATTAAATCCCATCTGTCATTTGCTAGCATTATTAGGAGCTCACCATATTCTCCACGTTAGCAGGATAAGGGTTAACCGTTTGACCATGTGCACGAAATGGATGGAACGCGAAATTCGCTATCAGAATAAAACACACACTGAGTCGTGGGGTTATTACTAGAAGAAATTCGAAACAGAATGTTACTTATGTTCTTCTGATTCGTTTTTAGAAGGAGACTCTCCTGTATATATTCATCGTTATTACAGCGTACTTCTCACGTAAAATGGTCACAAGCTATCACACATAACACACACACATTCTAATGTAAACGTGTAGGAGTGTACTGGAGGATTGTAAAGTTGTTCACCTCTACAAAAAGAGGGATTGGTACTTGTGAGCGACATTACAGACAAAAGGAATGTTTCAGGTTGCATAAATAGCGTGAAAAGCTCAAAGCAACTTTCGTTTTTTAATGCCAGCTGACAAAGAGAAGAAAGTGAAGTTATGTGGGCCTGGTGACCAGGTGAGTGACGGTGAATATTTAGATGCAACTATGAAATGCGTTGTAACCTGTAAGAGTGCCTAGTTTATTGTTCCCAGTCCATTCTACCCGACAGATCACTGTTTGCAGCGATACCTGCTTTTAAAGATTAAGTGAGAGCACTTTTTTTTAATCCAATATTCCCCGATTTCCGCAAAAGGACTGCGTTTTGAAGGCTCCTGTGCTTAGTCAGTTTGTATTCCTAGTAAGAGCAACATGTAGGTGAAGATGATAGTGGAGTATAGAGCATCTGTAGAATGACACTGACAGGTGAAATCCGAAGTACTCGGAGAAAAACCTTTCCCACTGCCACTTTGTCCACCTCATATCTAACGCGAATTGATGTGGAATTGATGTGGAATCGAACCCGGGCCTCCGCAGTGAGAGTCTGCTGACTGATCGCGTGAGCTGCTGGTTTCGAAACCATGATCCTTTAATCCAGTAATCAAATGCACACTTCAGTTTAACCGCAGCGCTACTGCGTTACGGTTAAGAGCTAAGATTAACCGTAATTGTATTTAAGTTTCAGCTCGTACCGCACAGTGAATAGTGTGTCGGGTTATCGAAACACGTTAATATTGTACACGGAAATAATGACTGATCAGAGAACCATACGAAAGCTAACAATACACTCTGTAGGCAGAACGTAAAAGTGTTTAGACACGTTCGCCAGATTGCGAAAAGCGACTGCTAGCTTCGTCATGTCTGTCTGTACGTTCTTACGTCTGTCAGCGTCAAATACATGGGCCCCCAATGGGCGAGTTTTCGTGAAGTTTTATATTTGAGGATTTTTCGAAAATCTGACTAGAAGATTGAGGCTTGATGAAAATCTGACGGATATCTTACATGAAGACTCTGTACATTTATGATAATATCTCGCTGAATGAAAATATGAGAACGATAAATGCTTCAGATAAAAGTTGTAGAGTAAATCAAAACACGCGTGTTATATTCAGCCCCCCCCCCCCCGAAGGTCGGCCCGTTTTTAGAATATTACCGTAACCCCAGACAAGCCCCAAGTGACAACATAGCGTGGTGCAGGAAAAACGCGATTGGCATGTCGGGTAACGAAGGCAAGAATACAGAAACACGATCATGATATTTAATACTTATTGCTTAATAATTTGCTTAATTACGTCTGATCTCGTAAAAACATATTACGGCAACACTTGCAAAAATTGAGAAACTGCGCAGCAACTAATCTGTCATTACGGCTAGTTTAGCCAGATTGTGTCTAAAGAAGGCCATGAGCAAGCGAACATTCTTGTGTTTAGATGCAGCATCGAGCACTTTACATGAAGGCCTGTATGTTTTTTTTTTATTTTGGCCGGCAACGTAAATTTTCCTTAAGGACACTTTTTTTGCAGCACTTTGTATTGTTATCTAGTTGACAAAGACATGTGGCTCAACAGCGCACGCACGCACACAAACACCACACACACACATGCACGCACGCACACACGGGCGCGCGCGCACACACACACACACACACACACTGCATTGTTGCGGTTTCACAGCAGCATTGGTAATGTTGTCCATCCCTTTGATGTCTTGATGCTAAGGTTACATCCAGTAATTACTGAGCCTTACAAGGTTAAAGAATTAATTTAATCGGAGATAATGGCCATAATGACTGGCGCCTGACATGGAAATGTGACTCAAGGAGTCAGGACGTAACGGCCGAATCAGCACCGATCAAAATATTGGACTAGAGGAATAAATGTATTTGGCACCTTGAGAGGCCGGAGAGCGACAGATTTCATAAATGAGTGATGAGGCGCTGAGCGACTGGTACGAGAAATCAGTGACAATCCTGGAAGAGACTATTAGTGCAACTGAAGTCGGAACAGGCCAGCGAATGGCCCAGATCTCTTCCCAAAGCCTAACGATCATCTGATTGTCAGAAGAAGCCAGCTGTGTACAGTCTGCTCTGATCCAAAACTCGTTTGACCGCTTGGCTTCTGCCTCTAATATGGTAGTAAAAATAGAGTTTTCTCCCCTCTGCGTGCTTCCTATTGAGGGCCTACCGTCTGCTGTTTTCTCGGAGATAAGCGGTCATAGCGTGAAGCTGACCATCCATCTCCATCTGGTGCCAAGGTCAAGAATGACTGGAGCGGTGCATTTCTCCCGTATATGCCGTCATAACTTCCACAGGAGCAGCTTCTTTCTTCTTCCACACGAGTAGGTTAGAATTTTTCCATATATACAGGGTGTTTCGCGACTTTAGGGCATAACTGCAGGAGGTGATTTCCTAGGTCTTTGTGATCAAAAAAGTTCATATAAACACGTGTCCGATTTTGGACGGTTACGGAGTTATGACCGTTTGAAACTCAGAATAGAAGGTAACGATTACTGACAATAAACGGAACAAAATAATAAACCAGCATAATACATGATACACTTAAAGTAC
>Ga0131853_10020740_pt1 | contig 11930 bp, 9 predicted proteins | sample TergutLab28metaG_FD_92764 | JGI IMG/M metagenome (GOLD analysis project Ga0131853, IMG submission 92764) | Labiotermes labralis P1 segment gut microbial communities from Petit-Saut dam, French Guiana - Lab288 P1 (version 2) (version 2) | ecosystem: Host-associated > Arthropoda: Insects >...
TTCTATTACATTTCCAAACGCTGCATAGCTACCGTCTAGGTGCGGAGAATATTCGTGCATTATAAAAAATTGACTTCCAGCTGAATCAGGATTGCCACTTCTAGCCATAGAAATTATACCTTTTTCATGCTCAAGTTCGTTATCAAAGCCATTTTCTGAAAATTCTCCTTCTATGGAGTAACCTGGCCCACCTGTACCTGTTCCTTTTGGGCAACCTCCTTGTATCATAAAGCCTTTTATAACTCTATGAAATTTAAGCCCCTCATAATAGCCTTCATTAACTAAGTTAATAAAGTTATTAACTGTGTTTGGTGCAATTTCAGGGTAAAGTTCAATTTTTATTTCGCCTCTTTTTTCAATTTCTAGTGTTACTATTGGATTCATTATTTTTTCTCCTTTTAATTTAATTAATCTAATCTTATTAATTTTTATGTCATTCTTTGACGCAAAACTTCATAAAGAATAATTCCAGTTGCAACGCTTGCATTTAAAGATTCACTTTTCCCAACAATAGGAATGTTTACTGTTGTTGTAGCTTCTTTAAAAACTTCATCTGAAATACCTTTCGCTTCATTTCCTATTAATATGGCAATTTTTTCTTCAAATGCTTCTTCATAATATGTTTTTTTAGCATTTGGACTTGTGCATACAATTTTAAAATCTTGTAGCTTTTTCAAAGTAGAAACAAGGTCTACTGAAAAAATTGGCAAATTAAATATTGCCCCCATTGTAGAACGCAATACTTTTGAATTATAAATATCTACGCAACCATTACTTACAAAAATAACGTCTACACCTGCACTTTCTGCCGTTCTTATTATAGTACCCATATTACCTGGGTCTCTAATATCATCCAAAAAAAGATAAAAAGTAGCATTTTCAGGTATTTTATAAATAGGTCTTTCACAAAGTGCTAAAATTCCTTGAGGTGTTACAGTTCCTGCAAGTTTTTTAAAATTGTTCCCTGATATTATATGAACTTTGGCTCTGTTTTTATAATAGTTTATATCAAAATTTTCTTTTTTAGATTCATCTATAAAAAAACATTCAATGCCAATATTTTCAGGAATTTCATGGACAAAAGACTTCCCTTCAATTATGAAATGCGTTTTATCTTTTTGCAGTTGCTTTGCAATTTTTAAAATACTCATCTTAAGATTATACCACAAATATGTTGCACTGTAAAAAAATTTGTGGTATAATGTTAGAAATTTGTTAGAAAAGAATTTTATAAAAACTTAAGAATACAGCTTTTATTTGAAAAAGGAGAATATTAATATGCACCAATTTATAAATATTTTGATTTTCCTAAATATAGGGATTTCTATATTGTTTACAATTTTATTTTTCTATCAATTTATATATATTTTTATCCCAATATTTACAAAACGTAAAGATGTTATCCAAAACATAAAAAATTATAGGTATGCCATACTTATAGCCGCAAGAAATGAAGAAGCTGTTATACAAAATCTCATAAAAAGCATTTTATTAGGGGACTATCCCAGAGAACTGATAGATATTTTTGTAGTTGCAGATAACTGTATAGACAATACAGCAAATTTAGCACGTAAACTAGGGGCATTTTGTTATGAAAGACAAGATAAAAAAAATCAAGGTAAGGGCTACGCCTTAGATTTTTTACTTAAAAAAATATTCTATGAGCATTCACAGAAAAATTTTGATGCTTTTATTGTGTTCGATGCAGATAATTTACTTGCTCCTAATTATATAACAGAAATGAACAAAACTTTTAATGAGGGGCATAAAGTTATAACTAGTTATAGAAATTCTAAAAACTATTCTATAAACTGGATAAGTGCTGGAATGTCGCTCTGGTTTTTATTAGAATCCCAATATATGAATCGTTCTAGAATGCTTTTGAAAACAGGTTGTTTAGTTTCTGGTACGGGATTTCTTATTTCTAAGGAAATAGTAGATAAAAACGATGGTTGGCCTTTTTTTCTTCTTACGGAGGATATAGAGTTTTCTGTACACTGTGCAATATTAAATGAACGTATAGCATATTCCGAAAAAGCTATGTTTTATGATGAGCAACCTTTCACTCTTAAGCAGTCATTTAGGCAACGTATTCGCTGGGCAAAAGGTTTTTATCAAGTGTTTTTAAGATATGGTTTAAAGCTTTTTAAATCTATATTTATTGGTAGTGGTTTTTATTCCTTTGATGTTTTGATGAAAATATTACCAGCCAGACTTTTTTCCTCATTGGGTATTTTGATTAATATCATAATTTTAGTATTTTCACAAATAATAGCTATTTATTCCTATAGTCTCCTCAATTTTGTCCTATTTGTTATGTTTTATGCATATATAATATTATTTATCCGAGGATTAATAACAATAATAACAGAATGGCATAAGATACATTGCAAAAATATATTTAAAATAACATACCTTTTCACATTTCCGATTTTTGTTTTTACATACACTCCTATATCGTTAATTGCTTTGTTTTCACGCACTATTTGGAAGCCTGTAGCTCATACAGAAAATATAACTATCGAAAATTTACTTAATATAAAAAAATAGGGGCTTATTAATGAAAAAATCATTAGGAATATACATCCATATTCCATTTTGTACAACACGTTGCGGATACTGCGATTTCTTAACTTTTGCACATTGTGAAAATAAACATGAACCATATGTAGAAGCATTAATAAAAGAAATTGAGAGTTTTGAAAAACTTAAAGATTACGAAATAACAAGTATTTTTATAGGTGGTGGAACGCCAACAGTACTATTACCTTCTCAAATAGAAAGAATAATGCAAACAATTAATAGTTATAATATTAAAAAAAATGCTGAAATAACAATAGAAGCAAATCCAGGCACTTTAAATTCTGCAATGCTTAGAACTATAAAAAATTGTGGAATAAACCGCCTTAGCATTGGTCTTCAAGCCACAGAGCATCGTATTTTAAGAAAAATAGGCAGGAATCACACTTTTGATGATTTTTTAGAAAATTATAAAAATGCAAGAAAATTAGGATTTACAAATATTAATGTAGATTTAATGTTTTCATTGCCAGGTTTCAGAGATTTTAATGAAGCGTTTAAATCTTGGGTAGAAACTTTACAAAAAATAAGCGTGCTTGATCCTGAACATATATCGCTATATAGCTTAATATTAGAAGAGGATACTCCTTTTTTCACTCAATACGAAGCACAGCCAGAAGAAAAAGATAGAAGAATGTATCACTTTGCCCAGAAATTTCTATCTAAAAAAGGTTATGAACATTATGAAATTTCTAATTTTGCAAAACACGGCTATCAATGCAATCACAATAAAATGTATTGGCAACGTGGAAGTTATAAAGGTTTTGGACTAGGTTCACACAGCTTTTTTGAAGGATGCCGTTTCAACAATACAAGAGATTTGGGGCAATATATAGTTTCAAATGTTGTAGAAAATATAAATGAAATTTCAGAAAAAGAGCAAATAGAGGAGTTTATGTTTTTAGGTTTAAGGCTCTTACAGGGAATAAATATAGAGGTATTCAAACAAAATTTTTGTGTAGACATTATAGACGTTTACGGAAAAGTAATAGAAGAAAATATAAAAAAAGGTTTATTAAAACGAATAGGCAAAAATTTAAGTTTAACGAAAAATGGGCTAGATATTTCAAATCAAGTTATGGCAGACTTTTTATTATAAGTCGCAGGAGGTTTAAAAAAAATGAGTTTATTAGTAATAAGTTTTGATGCGGTAGCAGATTATGTTTTTAATGAAATGGCGACAAATGAAAAGTTATATCCGAATATAGCGAAATTCAAGAAAAGAGCATATTATCGTGACAAAGTAACAACAAGCTTTATAAGTAACACATATCCTATTCATACAACGATTAGTACAGGAAAATCACCTAAAAAACACGGAATAATAGGCAACAAATTAAACAATGGAAGAGGTCCATGGGCAATGGAAGGAAAATTAATAAAATGCAAAACTATTTGGCAAGCAGCGAAAGAAAAAAAGTTGAAAACAGCAGCTTTGTTATGGCCAGTAACTTGTGGAGAAAAAATAGATTATCATTTTCCAGAAGTTCATGTAAATCGCGGTGAAAATAGACTTTTAAGACATTTAAAATATGGATCTCCATTATTTCAAATAAAAGGGATGCTTAAGCACGTTAAACTTTTACAAGGTTTTTCTGAAGATAGCATGGGGAAAAACAACATAGCAATAAATTTAGATAGATTCACAACGAATGTTGCGGCAGATTTATTTGCAAGTAAGAAAAAGGTTGACTTAGCACTAGTTCACTTAATTTCATATGACACTATATTCCACTACGTGGGAAGTAAAGGAGCAACACTTGCACATGCTAAAAAAGCATTAGATGAAAATTTAGGAAAATTGTTGAAGTTTTGGCGTGGTAGCATTTTAATCTTTTCTGACCATGCTCAGCTAGATGTTCAAGAAACTGTAGACCTTCATAAGCTTTACGGAAAAATAGTTCACCAACAAGGTGGATCAGCTTTTTTTAAACGCGAAGTAGAAGGGATAGAAAAAATGTCTTGGTTTGAACGTTTTTTAACAGAAGATGAATTAGATTATGCGGGATATAAAAATCACATGGGGATAGCAGCTAAAATAGGTTATTCTTTCGTTTCTCAAAACTTTAAAGGAGATCACGGCTACCCTGTGGACTATCCAAACTACAACACTTTCTACGCTTTTTATGAAAAACATGGAAAAAAAATAGATGAAACGAAACTAACAGGGCACATAACAGATATTACTTATATAATATCAAAAGAACTAAACCTAAATATGGATATAGTAAAAGAAAGAGAAACATAATAGACTATAATAATCACAAAAAAGGGGCTGTTGCTTTTAGCAACAGTCCCTTTTTTATATTTTTATAGGGTATACGGAGGGCGGCGTACCCTACATAGATTGATTTACCTAAGTTTAAAGAATGAAACTAATTCTCGCAACATCTCTGCTTGGGAATTTAGCTGCTCAGATGTGGAAGCAGATTGTTGTGCTGCAGCTGAGTTACTCTGAACTACATTTGAAATTTCAGTTACATTATTATTAATAACAGAGAAATAATCCACTACTTCATTTGAACTTTCAGCGATTTTAGCAATAATTTCTGATATTTGATTTATATCGCCTATAATCTTAGTGAAAGATTCTGCCACATCTCTTGCAGAATTAACACTATTTTTTGTGTGCTGTTTATCTTCTTCAATGATTATTGTAGTACCATTTGTAGATTCTTGACTTTTTCCTGCTAAAACTCTTACTTCTTCAGCTACTACCGAAAAACCTCGCCCGTGCTCTCCTGCTCTTGCCGCTTCAACTGCAGCGTTTAGTGCCAATAAATTGGTCTGAAATGCAATATCAGATATAACTTTAATTATTTTTGAAATACCATAACTGGATTCTGTTAGTTTATCCATGGAAACTAACATAGTCTTCACTACTTTTTCACCATCTTTAACAAGCTCTGCTGAAATAATAGCACGTTCATTAGCAGTAATAGCATTTGACGCACTTTCTACAACTTTTTGATTAATGCTATCCATAGAGGAGGTCAACTCGTTTACTGCATTAGCTTGCTTGTACGAGCCATCTGCAAGGTGCATAGCACTTTCTGAAAGTTGCCCTGCTCCTGTCAACACTTGGTCGGCAGCGGAATTAATCCCAGAAATAGCTTGATTTAAGGAGTCTAGTATACTATCTAGGGATTGCTCAATAGGTGCATAAGAACCTATATAATTTAATTTTACTTTAACAGTCAAATCGCCTTGAGCCATTCGACCAAGAATATTTGCTATATCATTTATATATAACAAAATCGTTTTATCTGTTGTATTAAGTGCATTTTTTACATTTTCAAAAGTACCTTTAAATGATTTGTTAATCTTTGCATTTTCAAAATTACCTAGTTTCATTTCATTTAAAGATAGCTCGATGTCTGTAAGAGGTTCTGATATTGCAGTCATTAGTGTATTAAGGTTTGTAACAATATTTGCCCACTCACCTTGTTGTGTGCCAATATCAGCAATGACATCAAATTTACCCTCTAATGCACTATTAGTTAGTTTATTAACTTCACTAGTTAAATGAATGAAATTGGCACGTAAATCGTTCATAATCTTATTAGCCCATGCCCATTCTCCTTCATATGGGCGTACATTGAATTCAAAATCTCCGTTACCATATTTTTTAATAACATTTATAATTTCTATAGTATCCTCTACATAATAACTAATCACGGAATTCAATTGCTGAACTAAACGTAAATTTCCTCCAGTATATTTTGTTTCATCTATCGTAGCCTTATATTGCCCTGCTAAATGAGATTCCGACATTTGTTCAATATCAGTTAATAACGATTTGAAAGAGTTATACATTTCTGAAAATTGATAATATAATCTGGCTGTTATCTCTTTAGAATTTTTATCTATATCTCTACAATCAAATTGGAGAGATATATCAGAAAAATTAGAACCTATGTTTACAATTCTTCCGAAAGATTTTTCCATAAAATGTATAATCAAATATCGCAAAATAATACCAAAAAGTAATGAACCTATCAGTACAAAAATAGACATAATCATGGTGAAATTATTGGTAGCTCTAATCACACGATTTGCACCAATGTCTGCACCTACAAGTCCTATTCCTTGTCCATTGTGGTCTAAGATAGGTGCGAACCCACTAACGAGATGACCCCATCCTTGTGCGTAAGCCATCCCATCTGTAAATGTATGTCCACTACGTAGTGCTTCAAATACTTCAAGACTATATACATCTGGAGCTTCAACTTCAAGAAAATATACCCATTCCTCTTGACCTGGTCTTACAGCTGAAGCATAATAAGCAAATAAATTATTTCCATAAGGCACTATAATGTACAAGAATTCCAATGAATCCACTCGAGTAATAATTGTATCTATTTGTCGTTTTACATAATGCCAATATTCATCAGGTTCAGCATTCAAAATAGAATCGCTAAAAAGTACTGGGTCAATAATACTCGCAACTGTATCAGCAATATTTATCACTTTTTCAGAGTGGTATTCAATAGAAGAATTTCGATATATAAAATAACCGAATATAGTTATAGTAATGCCAAGAAGTAGGGTCATCGTTATGGCAGATATGTTAATACGCGTCGTTGTTGATAGTCTTTTGTTAAATTTCGCTGATTTATGAGACATACTACGTAACTCCTTTATAATAAATTAAGCCTCTTCTAAAATATGACTGTATTGACAAAAAGAGAGGAAAAAAATCCTCTCTTTTTTCTAATTATATTTACGCTTACGAGCAGCTTCAGATTTTTTCTTACGCTTCACACTCGGCTTTTCGTAATGCTCTCTCTTACGAACCTCACCCATAATACCTGCTTTTGCGATATCTCTCTTAAATCTCCTAAGGGCACTTTCCAAAGACTCGTTTTCTTTTAATCTAACACTAGACATTTCTTGTTACACCCCCCTTCGGATAATTGTACAAAGGAAATTATAGCATAAATTAATTACAATGTCAAGGACTTTTTCAAAATAATTCAATAGATTACTATGTCAAGAATTTTTTGAAATTTTCCAAATTTTATTCTTCATCTAATTTTAATACACTCATGAAAGCACTTTGCGGAACTTCTACGCTACCAATTTGACGCATACGCTTTTTCCCTTCTTTTTGCTTTTCAAGAAGCTTTTTCTTACGTGTAATATCACCACCATAACATTTAGAAAGAACGTCTTTACGAAGAGCACTAACAGTTTCACGGGCAATAACTTTGTTTCCTATACTAGCTTGTATTGGTATTTCAAATTGATGTCTTGTAATTTCTTTTTTAAGTTTTTCACAAATTTTGCGACCACGCTCATAAGCACTTGATTTATGAACGATAAAACTTAGAGCATCAACAATTTCACGGTTTACTAAAATGTCAAGCTTAGTAAGCTCAGAAGGAACATAACCAATTAATTCATAATCGAATGAAGCGTACCCTTTACTTCTACTTTTTAGAACGTCAAAAAAGTCATAAATAATTTCATTTAAAGGAATTCTATACACTAAAGAGGCACGTGTGCTGTCTATATACTCCATGCTTATATATTCACCACGTCTTTCTTGGCAAAGCTCCATTATTGAACCTATATATTCTTTAGGTAAAAAAATCTTAGCTTCTACTATTGGTTCTTCTATTTTATCTATTAAAGTTGGATCTGGTAAATCCATTGGATTTGAAATTTTCTTCATCTCTCCATCAGTTTTGTAAACGTCATAAATAACTGAAGGAGCAGTTGTTACTAGGTCTAGATTGTATTCACGCTCTAATCTTTCTTGAATGATTTCTAAGTGAAGAAGTCCTAAGAAACCACAACGGAAACCAAAGCCTAGTGCTACTGATGTTTCTGGCTCAAATTGTAGTGCTGCATCGTTTAGTTGAAGTTTTTCTAATGCTTCTCTTAAAGCTTGGTAAGCATCTCTATCAGCAGGGAAAAGACCACAATAAACCATTGGATTAACTTCTTTATAGCCCTTTAACGGTTCTGTTGCTTTATTATTTGCATATGTTACTGTGTCCCCAGTTTTAGTATCACTAACATTTTTTATACTCGCAGTGAAGTAACCAACTTCACCAGCTTTAAGGCTCTCTGTTCCTATAAAACGTCCAGGACCAAAAAATCCAACTTCTATAACTTCAAAGCTTTTATTAGTCGCCATGAAATGAACTTTTGTACCTTTTTTTATAACACCATCCATAACTCTAACGAAAACAATAACACCTTTATACATATCATAAAAACTATCGAAAATAAGTGCTTTTAAAGGTGCATCATCATCTCCTATTGGTGCTGGTATAGTTTCTATTACACTTTCAAAAACTTGTTCTATATTAAGACCAGCTTTCGCTGAAATTAAAGGTGCGTGTTCAGCTGGAAGTCCTATAGTATCTTCTATTTGATGTATTACTGCTTCTGGGTCTGCACTAGGTAGATCAATTTTATTTATAACTGGCAAAATTTCTAAATCACCATCTATTGCAAGGTACACATTTGCAAGTGTTTGTGCTTCTACACCTTGTGCTGCATCTACTACTAAAATAGCACCTTCACAAGCAGCCAAGCTTCTTGAAACTTCATAGTTAAAATCTACATGTCCTGGAGTATCTATAAGATTTAAAATATACTCGTATCCATCTTTAGCTTTATAAACCAATCGAACTGCTTGTGCTTTTATCGTTATTCCACGCTCACGTTCTATGTCCATGTTGTCTAACACTTGACTTTGCATTTCTCTTGCGGTCAATACGCCACTTTTTTCTATAAGCCTATCTGCTAAAGTACTTTTTCCGTGGTCTATGTGTGCTATTATTGAAAAATTTCTTATTCGTTGTTTATCTATCATATTAAAAATTTACTCCTATTTTGTTTCCTTCTTGTAATGATTATTACAATTATAGCATAATATATCCAAAATATCAACTAAAATTCCTCTTAATTTCTAGCTAAATAATAGACGTGTTCTTTTGTAGGCTCTAATATATCTAATCCATCCTCATAATAAATTTCATTTGAGATTTCAACAAAGATCCTATTTCACATAATCACGCCAAAAATGAATAGGCTTCCAACCTAACATATTTTTAGCCTTTTTATTACAATAAATAGGTTGGAATTCTTCAATATTTGAACGTATATCTGTTAAATTTGGAAATTCAGCCTTTACCAAATTGATACTTTTAATATTTTGGCAAGTGTCATCAGCACCTATATTCATAACTTCTACACCCAAATCTTCTACTTCTATTGCTAGTCTACAAGCAGTCGCTATATCTCGTGCATCGATATAATTCCACAAATTACGCATACGAATATATGTGTCATTAACAAATTTAGGGAAAATTTCATTGTACATTTCAGGCGTTATTATATTCCCTAGCCTAAAAGAAATAATTTGAGTTCCTGCTCTCCTATGCATACCTTCTGCTGTAACTTCTGCTGCTATTTTAGCAATACCATAACAATCTTCAGCCCACACCGGGTGTTTTTCATCTACTGGCACATATTCTGGAACTAAATCTTCTTTTGCAAAGCAAAGACCATAAGCACATTCACTAGAAGCAATAACGACTTTTTCAATTCCAAGTCCAGCACAAGCTTCCATAATGTTATATGAACTCATAATATTATTTTGAAATGTTTTTTCATTCGGATAAATATCAGCTCTCGGAATCGCAGCTAAATGAACTACACCATAAGCATTTTTTAACATACCATAAACTTGCCCTAAATCGTTAAGATCTACAGTCCAGTGCTTAGTTTTAAGAATTTTAGGCTCATTAATATCGACACTTAAAACTTCATAACCCTCTTCTAAGAAATGATCCACAACATAAGGACCTAACAAGCCTGCCGTTCCTGTTATTACAATCTTTTTTTTCATATTTTTATATCCTTCACAATGTTATATTTTTCTGATTGTATAGTCGATTCACTTAAAAGTCATTAAAACCTTTCATCAGAAAAACGCTTGAAACGTACGTATTTCTGATTCAATTTTAATTGTTTTTAAGTAAATCGACTATACATAAATTTTATAATTTCCACTCAGTGCAAGTAATGCAAAAAAGTAAAGCAAATTATCGTAATATCTTCTATTGCCTATACGTGGTTCACTATCCCATAGTTTTTGCAAAAACTTATCCCCTAATTCACCTTCTATGATTATTGCTGATGTTGCAAGAGTTGCAAGCAATCCTAAAGGGTGTAATACCCCCAGAGGTTTGCCATCTATTTCTGTTACTTGCTCTTCTGGTGTTGCAGGTGTTCCATCTATATGACAAACAATGTCCAATCTTTCTTCCACACTAAACCAGTTTAATATGGCATTTGCTTGTGTTTTGTGAAATTCCGTAGCACCAAACCACAAAGCATCTAAAGATATGTTTGCACCTGTACGGTAAGCATCGCTATAAAATAGGTGATGGTTACGCAAGTTGTATGGTCTTCCATCATAATCTGCATATTCTGCTGATAAACCAGTCTCTGGATGGCAAGCTTTTTTCAAATATTCGCGACTTGCTACAGTTGCTTCTTTGAAAAAGTTTTTATCTGCTTGACTTCCCCATAATGCGAATAACTCATAAAAATGTGGCAAATGATAAGAAGGATCTGATATTTCCATGTTTGGAACAAATTTTATTAGCTTGTTATCAGGATTAAACATTGGTTCTTTGTTGTGAATCATAGCGTGTAGTATGTCTTTTGCATCTTGGGCGTAGTCAAATTCATTGCTCTTCCATCTATTGGATGCAAAAAGCAATGCCATTGCAAAAAATTCTTCACCATCTGGAGCAGGTCCTGTACTATTTAGCGTGCCATCCAGTTGTGCACTCCATCCAAAATAGCCTTTATTATCGCCCTCTTTTATAAGCATGTATTTTTTCGTCCATCTCCATATACAATCAAACATATGTTGCTTGTTCATTTGAAGAGCTATCATCATACCATAGCTTTGCCCTTCTGAGCGAACGTCATGATTCCCTGTATCTACCATATAACCGTAGTTATCACCATCTTCGTGGTATATACGGTCTTCGCTTAAAAATATTGTGGAGAAGTCTTTTTCTAGGCGTTTTTGTACTTCATCTTTATTTTTACCTATTCTCTCGAAAAAATTGGGGTATGTTAGTTTATTCATGTTCATATCTCCTTTTAGATTACTTTATTTAAAATTAGGTATATAAACTATTTTGAGGGATAGCATTTAGATTGTCATAATATTTAAAGATTAAATCAACTTCAATTGTTTAAATTGTTTAGGTATTATTTTTGAACTAACTCCAGAATTTGTTAAATCATAGTTTACTATTAAAGCCTCAAGCATAGAATTTCTATTCGCTTCTTTTGCTCCTATAAAATAAAAA
>Ga0131853_10020743_pt1:2500-11929 | contig 11929 bp, 8 predicted proteins | sample TergutLab28metaG_FD_92764 | JGI IMG/M metagenome (GOLD analysis project Ga0131853, IMG submission 92764) | Labiotermes labralis P1 segment gut microbial communities from Petit-Saut dam, French Guiana - Lab288 P1 (version 2) (version 2) | ecosystem: Host-associated > Arthropoda...
CTTTCTTCGCTTGGAAGTTGGTGGAAAATTCTTGTAGTCATGTGTTCATGATTGTAGTGTAGTTGCTACACATGCACACCGAGTTTTTACTGTGTGAATGCTGTTAATACATGGACACTTTGGGTTTAGATAGATGTAGTAGTACTGTACCAGACGAAATATGTTAGTTCCATTGCTTCATAAACAGGAACATTAAAATGTATTTGATACATAGTTTGATATAAATAATCATTTTCTGCTATTAATCCATCTAAGTATCCAGCTCACCCTATCGAATATGCGCCCCTATTCAGATGCTAATATTTCAGCAGCTCTCCGCTTATTCCAGTCGCGAGCCAGATAAATCCACTCAGCATTTTCACTTCTTGTTCCATTACCAACCGATTTAATATTGCCTTTCCATCTACGTCTATTTCTTACAAGTGGTCCTTTTCCGTAAGAATATCCCACCTAAACCCTATGTGTATTCGCTTCCACCTGTCCCTCCCATCTCATCATTCATCAGATCTTTAACTATAAATACTTGGCGATGGGTGCACATTGTGAAAATCCTCACCTTTCAATCTTCTCTACCTTCCTCTTCATTTCTCTTAGCTCCAAGTATTTATCCAATATCCCATTCCAAATATTCACAGTCTATTTTTCCCTTTCAGTGTTAGAAACTGCAAATCCATCTTTTGATGCAAAATTTCTCCGCAGTAAAACATTAAAGTTAAATCAATACTGAAACACATGAGTTTATATTCACATATGAATAAGGCCCATAGTTTATTTAGCTCATTAACACATGTTGTGACATAGGGGGCTTAACATCAGAGTGCATACAATGTTCAAACTGAACCATTAAGCTCTATGTAAAAAATTTTTCTTTTGCATATTGTTGGTAAAAGTTTGCAAAATGTAGTATATTTGTTGCATGGGAACCTGCAAAAATATATTTCTTTATAAATTTCCACAAATATTGGGTCCACATAAGTGAACATATGTGTATGTGTGTGTGTATGTGTGTGTGTGTGTGTGTGTGTGTATGTATGTATGAGTGTGTATGGGTTTGGGATTTCTGTGCACAAAAACCAAATAATATTAAGACTCAAATATGGGACTAGATTCAGTGTTTACAGATGTGGTACTTCTACTTTATACAGAGCAACCCACAGACACTATGATAGACCAACACTTAGAGGTCCTATACAAATAACATATTATACAAAGCGACCCACAAACACTATGACAGAGAAACACATAAAGGTCCTATACAAGTAACACTTTATACAAAACGACCTACAAACACGATGATAGACCAAAACACAAAGGTCATATACAAATAACATTTTATACAAAGCGACCCACACACACTGTGACAAACTAAAACATAAAGGTCCTATACAAATGACACTATACAAAGCGACCCACACACACTATGACAGAAAAACACATAAAGGTCTTATACAAATAAAACATTATACAAATGGCCCACAGACACTATAATAAACCAACACATAAAGGTCCTGTATGAGGGTGTACTAATAAGTCCTTAGCCCGACCAGGAAGGAAACAAGCTACAGCGACCAAACTCGGGATTTATTCAACCTAATCCCCACGAAGCTCAATACACTTCTTAGCCTTTGCTCTAACTTTTGCAAGCCACTCAAAAAAATTCAGAAGTATGTCCGTCCAACTACGTCTCCGCGGCTGCAATGACCTCTGCGTCGGACGAAAAATGGCGAACCTTTCAATTGTTTTTCAGTCCAGGCAACACGTGGTAGTCCGACGGAGCCAGATCCGGAGAAAAGGGTAGGTAATTAAGGCATTGGAAGCACAGGTAGGCCAGTTTCTTCGGGTTGCAAATGCCCGGTGAGCCAGGGCATTGTCGTGCAAGAACAAGACCCCCTTGGTGACATTCCTGCGGCGTTTTTCCTTCAAAATGTCCTTCAATTGCATCAGCAGAGATAAGTAATACTCGGCGTTGATAGTTTGGCCCTTTGGAAGATAATCAATGAGGAGGATGCCGTCTTGATCCCGAAAAATCAAGGCGAGAACTTTTCCAGCGGATTTTTGCACTCGGAATACTTTGGAGGCGGGGTGAGCCGCTATGCCGCCACTCCATTGATTGTTTATTTGTCTCCGGGTCATAGTGATATAACCAGGTTTCGTCCATGGTCACCAATCGCAACAGGAAATCATTTGGATCGCGCCGAAAAAATTCCAAAATTTGCTCATACGACTGGCATCGTTGACGTTTTTGATCCGCGTTACGGCATTTCTGGACCCACTTCGCGGAGAGCTTCCGCATGTCCAAATCTTCATGAACGTTGGACCCAACCCGCTTACGTGAGATGCCCAGGTACTCAGCTATTGATTTAGTCAAAATCCGGCAGTCTTCCAATATTAGCACGTGAATTTGACCAATAATTTCCAGGATGGTCACTGTTTTGGGTCGTCCAGGACGAGGGGCATCACAGGTGGAAGAATCTCCACGTTTAAACTGGGCCACTCAGTTTTTGACGATGGCATACGATGGTGCATGTTCTCCTAATGCTTCTGTCAGAATGGCGTGAATTTGCTATGGACGCCTTGCCTTGCAAGGAAAAAAACTTGATGACAGGTCGCGTCTCCATGTTGTTGAAATGGCGCGCGTCGCCTGACATGCTTCCTTTCAGCCTCTGTAACAAGAAAATACTTGGAATTCCGCACATGAACAGACCCCTCTTTCCAACGACACTATCGATTCCATCCTACGACATCGGGAAGTAGGTCGGGCCAAGGACTTATCAGCACCCACTCATACGAATAACACTTTATACAAAACGACCCACAGATTCGATGGTAGACCAAAAAATAGAAGTCCTGTACAAACAGCACTCTATACAAAGTGACCCCCCCCCCCACACACACACACAAACACACACACTATGACAGACCAGCGCATGAAGTTCCTACACAAATAACACTTTATACAAAGCGACCTACACACACACACACACAATATGATAGGCCACACGCACAAATGTCCTATACAAATACCCACGGCCCTAGAAATTCCAACTGACTGGGCACGACACTGTAAGACTAATTTCGTGACATTATTGGAAGAGGCAGCATGTATACTTAATAATGAAATCGCAGTATTAACGCAAATTACCGTGACACAGCCTCCTATGTGTTTGAGCATATATAAAAGTTAATTGAAACAAATATCACAGTACCAGATATTCTGATAAAATATACAAAGCCCTATGCGAGACAGGTACAAGTTTATTTTATTATTGTATTTTTACACCACAATATTCAAGAGACAAAATGTTTACATGAAGTTTAACACCTGTCTTTTCTAAACATGTGGAAACCCTGATGACGAGCAAACGTGGTGTAAATATGTAGGATTGACATAAGTAAAACATTGCTGTTACACATGTATGAATATATATTTAGGTGGTTTAATATTGATTGAAGAGGACATATACGGTTAGTGTTGGTTTAGTGTAGTATTAAACTGAAAGATTATTATGTCTACTTTGTACGTGTGAATTTTGTATTATTTAAAATTTGAACTTGAGATCTCATAATTAATCAATTTTGAAAGACAGTTCTGTATTCATAATATTGAATCTGCTATTCTATACCAATTTCACGTCTTAAAATGACACATACTTAATACGTTTATATGCTTAATTCATCAAAATATCTTTAAACTTGTAGGCTGCGTAAAATCTGTTGCGAATCCTGCATAGACCTCCCCTAGATAACCACAATTAGAACCGTGAGCTTTCTGAGTAGAATTTCTGGTTGTAATTTTTTCATTTCTCTTCCCATTTCTTGTTCCGATTGCTTTCATTCTCTTAGGAACCATCTTTACTTCACAAGTATTGTTAAACTGCATTCAAACACAACGTTTAATATTTATATTGCTAAGAGATGTTTCTACATAGCTTGTTTTAACGACTACATGTTTCGGCCTCTATGTCGGCCATCATCAGGTTGTACACTTTCTTATTATAAAACAAACTATACAATATGCAATGTTTTGTTTTTGTCGACTGGATCTCGTTCACATCTGTAAAATTTGCATTTAATATAATTACAGTAGTGGTAGAATTAAAAAGTTATTCCAATGTAGTTGTTAAGACAAGCTGTAGAAACACCTCTTAGCAATATAAATATTAAAAGCTGTGTTTTACTGCAGTTTAACGATATTTTTGATCCTATCAACACAACGGGGATGCTCAGCTGAAAGTTAATCTTTACGTTGGTCAAATCTCTACTGTGCAGCTTCTGATGCAAGTGTACTTAAATTTCTTGGTTTCTGCAGCCATTTTAATCTTATCTAGGATTTAAGTCCTACTTCGGAAGTATGTCGCAGAAGTCTGTGAAATTGTTTTCAGGAATTTCAAAATTGTAATTGTTCCAAAATTCTCTAGACTATCTCAGCAGGAGCTTCATTACTTGGATGTTCTGAACATTAGGGTAGGCGAGTGAATTCCACTCGGTGGCGTGGAAGTTTGTATTTTCTGTTGCATCGTTCTGAGTAGCTGAATGCTTCGACATACGGAATTTCTATCTCCAAGCAATATCAAATTTTTTAATTATATCAGAATGACGTGCCAATTGGAACACTTCGCGGGGCCCACGTGATACACAGCAAACATACTGCTTCCCCATTACTATATAAATAGTACAATGCTAAGCATAAAAGAATTCTTCGCTTTTGGGGACTCGAAATTGTAACAGTAGTGCTGCTGGTGATCCGAGTCGTCTGGCATATGACGACGTGTTGACTGGTGAGTATTGTCAGCAAGTGTTTACATTGGACAAGGCGTCATATAATATCCCAAAAAGCTTGAACCGTCTGCCGTTTTTATCTCATAATTTCCATCTGATTAAATCTGTGTAGGGACAGGATTGACTTTTGTTCAGACAGTGAAAACATGCAGCAACTTCGGCTGTTAAAGCTGACGGTGCATATACGGCAGTAGCAATTGGAGCGCTGCATGCCGTCCAGGGTTAGCAATACAGCCTCCATTTCACTCAGAGAGGGTGAATTATATCTCGTCTGATTCTCGCAGAAAATATCCAATATTTCTCAGTACACTGGGTGGCCATTCTAAGCTCAACAGGCTTTGTTCCCTTAAGGTACGAACTTAGTCATTATATAAGCCTATAATGTAAACTGATTTTAGTCTTCAAAGTGTTTATACATTTACTTTTCGAGATTTGCTTGAGTCATTCACTCTCTTGAGTTGTAACTTAGTGTTGGTTAGTAGTATTTTACTGGTTTTGGGACAGCATATCGGTCCAGGTATCAGGGGGCAGATAAGTAAATCCGAAACGTCAGTAACCAGTCACCAATAAACGCTGTGTAACAACACAGAAGAGCGAAGACGTCATTTATGTTTTCCCTCTGCCTGCGACGCTTTTCCGATACATTACCTTGCCAATTTTTGAAACCAGCACCCCCCTGCTGTCGGTTTAGTTTCATTACTGTTCTGCCTTCCGCCAACGCAGTGCACATGTTCCACATGATCTCACAATGGACACCGCTTTCTTTCCAAAGCAGTATGACCCGACTGGGCTCTGAAATGGAGACGTAATGGTCGGTGCTTTCGACGTGTGCATCAGAGTATACGCCAAATACGGTAAAGGTAAGAATAAAGTTCACCCCAGAACAGACCTTGAAAGCCCAGAGGGGAATAGAGGTGTAGCTCCACTCTTTCTTTAACCTCAATTTGTGCCGAATGACATCTTGTCCGCTTTGCCACTGGGAAAGAAACTTGATGCCCATCATACATGAGGCTGGGTGGGCACCAGGGTCGGTCTTGACGGGTGCGGAAAATTTCGTTTCCATCGGGATTTTGTCCCCGGCCCTCCAGCCCGTAACGAGTCGCTATACGGAGTGAACTGTCCAGGCCCTACGCTAAATACGGGACATCACAGAAGTGAAAGTGTCCCTCTGCACGCCATTAAATTATGTGAGAAAATGGCTGTGTAGCTCCACTCATTCTTAACCTCCGCACTGTTTGAAGGCAAATGGTGTACTTCACGACCCGGCCGCTTTAACCAACGCAAGTATCTCCCGCAGGCGTGCTGTAGGCGCCGAAGATATTATACACCTTCCTCCCCTGCCGGGAATTGAGTTACTTTTGTTCGAATTTCCGTCCTGCAGTCCAGTCACTGTACTGACTGAGCTATCCCAATTCCAGAATGAAGCAGTCGTGGCCTATTTGAGGAACTAAGGATAGCCACGATAAGTCTCATGTAGTGTAGCCTGTATGTCCCTGCTGAAGTATGAAGCAGCAACCTGCTAAAACAAGACATAAATGTTACAGCTTATCCTTTACGGTTCTTTAGCTGTTGTTATATTACTTGCTTTGTGCATTAGAGTCATAGTTGGAAACATTGCTCTTCTTTCACTAGTCGCGTATGATTTGGATTTGGTAACCTTGTCGAAATCGCTCGAAGTTTTCTTTGTTGTAGATTCAAAACACACTCCGTTTTGCAATTACAATATATCCCTCTCCTCTCCTCTCCTCTCTCCGCCCCTCATTGACGTCGGCGTGCCTGTCTGAGGTGTCATGTACATTAACCAACCCACATACCGACTTCGTGTATCATACCATCACATTCTGGCTCCTTTAAAGCCTTTTGTCTTGACGGGATTCCACAATTCTAAATAAAATGCCTAACATTCCACTAGACATCTATCGGCGAACACCGACAGTAACAGTAACAGTAACTAAGTGACTTCACCGAACATAGGACTTTTTCAGAAGCTCGCTTTTCAAGAATTTCACTAATATAATGAACCCGACGGTTCATTACCGTGTTCACAAATGCCCGCCACTTTTTCCTGTTCTCAGCCAGATGAATCCGGTTCTCGCTTGCCATCCCGTTCTGTTTCTTTAAGTCACTGCAAATCTGTACGTTTGGCATTCGTACAAAGACCTTTGATTACTTTTTTTTGCATTTACTCTAAAATATTTGAATATATTTTCTGTAGGAATTTTGGTAAGGCATGGCCTAATGAAACAGTATATCCCCGGATCAAACAAATTCTAGTTGCCATGAAAGAGTCTCAGTTCTCTGAGTCCCGATTTTTGGAGAGTCTTTATCGACCGAACGGATGTGCTGTATTGGCAAAGGTCGTTTTCTGTGTTTCGTACAGAATTCAGACGAAATGCATATGTCCGTGTGCACACGTGTCTCTCAGGCATGACTATACTTGCTGTAGCCCTTTTACACGTATTTATCTCAAATTGCGTCTAAAAATAGAGGGAAGGATGTGATTTCTCGACAGTGTAACTTATTGGTACAGTCTGTTATTATTCTACTGTTATACTACTCCATTCGTTGATACTCTTAAAAATGCCATGTGCATACTTTGCATTAACAGAATTTGTATACAGTACTGTACATGTAATGGTATGTCCCAAGCTGTCGTCATAGGTAGAGTCTAGCGACTATTATCTTCGTCATGTCCTTTCGTCCGTCCGTCCGTCCGTCCGTCCGTCCGTCCTGTATGCAACACATCCGCTCCCACTGGACAAACTCACATTAAATTATATATTTTTGTATTTTTTTCGAAAATGTTTAGAGAAAATTCAAGTTTCACCAAAATCTGGCAAGTATAACGGGTACTGTAAATGAACACCCATGTACATTTGTGATAATATCGCACTGCATTCTTAGAATGAGAAACGTTGTGAACAAAATTTGTGGAGAAAATCAGGACACACATTTTATGTCCAATAATTTTTTTTTCCGAAAAATCTTGTCTTGTGTTAGATAATGTAGAAAAATGTGGTATAGCCGGACAGGGCACAGTTGGCAGTATAATACGGCGCATGCGCATTGCACGCTGATAAAATAAAACTACAGACACACAATCAGAATATGTGATGCTTCCTGCTTTTTCACGGCAAAAAATGGTGACCAGAACGCACCTCAGTATTATGATTGTGCGTACATTGCATGTCTCGTTTGTAATTCGAGGCAGCCTCGTTCCCTTTCGCCTTTTAACTACTGAGATTCTGCTGTGTTATCTGCTTGGGTAATTTATTTAGAGTTACAGAAATGTGTTTGAAAATTAACGGAATATATTCGAAAGAAATATTTATTTAAGGAAGCCTGCCTTGCAATATTTACTGCACGTCACTTGACTTTTTTGTGTGTCTGTCTTCATTGTTTTCACTGTTAGTGACAATGCGACGAAGATTAATTACAACTGCTGTTACTTTAAAAATTACGTTTGTGTAAGATTTAACTTCAAAAACAAAAAGAATGTCTGTATAAGAATGTAAAAAATAAATGATCCTAAGTAACAGAATACAGTGACAAAGTAGACTGGAATAGGTTTATGATCGTCATTTTTGAGCGAATACAAAAACAAATGTGTACATGCCTCACAGGCAATAATATTAAGACATCTATATTGTTCGTCTACATTTATCTTTATATTGACAAGATACATATTACGGATCTTATACAAGTACACGTCTTAATGGTACATGGCTTCGTCTTACGGGGTCATGCAGTCTTCTTGCCTGACGTAAAAATGAAGGTACTTCAATCTACCGACATATCGGGAAACACCCAGCGACACAATGTCGCATTCAGGAAGACTGAATCTTCAGCAACATGTGTGTGAGAAATTAATATTTATGTATGTATTATATATATTAATTAATCCTACTTCTTTAAGAACACCTTTAATATTATCTTTCCATCAAAGTTGATTTCCTCCAAGTGGTCTTTTCCCTTCAGTTTCGCCCGCCAGAAACCTGTATGCATGTCTCATCTCCCCCTCTCCGTGCTACATACCCCACCCATCCCACTGTACTTGATAACCCGAATTACTTTCGAGTCGAAGTACAGACATTGTTGCAATCAAATGCAACAAACGTTTATTCAATTAATCAGTGAATGCTACATATTTTGGTCTTACAGACTATGATCAGACAGTGTAATACGTAGGTTTGCGTGAACCTCAAACATTACGAAGATTCTTGGTTTGTTATGTCTGCTGTACTTCAAAAATGCTTTCACTTTGTTGAATTTCGAAGTACTTCATAGAAAAATAGGAAATGAAAGTAACCTCGAACAAACAATCTCGCTGCAGATGGTCTGTAGTTCATTGGTTCTGCGTACATCACTTATTTATCGGGCCTGTCAGAGGAGAAACATGTGGCAAGACGAAGGGGCGTGGTCCCCCAATTATGCGTGCAGCGTTCCCTTAAAAAATGAATTAATAAGAAACAGGTGCACACACACACACACACACACAAACACACACCACACACACACACACACCACACACACACACACCACACACACACACACACACACCACACACACACACCACACACACACACACACCACACACACACACACACCACACACACCACACACACACACACACACACCACAAACACACAC
>Ga0131853_10020748_pt1 | contig 11929 bp, 6 predicted proteins | sample TergutLab28metaG_FD_92764 | JGI IMG/M metagenome (GOLD analysis project Ga0131853, IMG submission 92764) | Labiotermes labralis P1 segment gut microbial communities from Petit-Saut dam, French Guiana - Lab288 P1 (version 2) (version 2) | ecosystem: Host-associated > Arthropoda: Insects >...
AGTGGTCGTACCGCACCGCTAACCTCTAAAGTTGCATTTTATATATTTATTCAACAAATATAGGTACCGAATATTTTAAACATGGTATATACTCTCCTTTTTTTTTTCTTCAAAATGCAGTTTGTTTCATAATTCTAACGTATTTGGTTCCTGTATTATTCACATTTTCTATACAGGGTGTGCTAAAATTTTAAAAAAATAATTCCGGCGCCAAAAGGTTAATCAACTTATGAAACCAGCCTTACATGCACTGAAATATGTACACAACAGATGCGCAAAATCTCCCCCTACATGTTTCGGCACTCCATGGGTGCCATCCTCAGGGATTGCCGAAACATGTAGGAGGAGATTTTGTGCATCTGTTGTGTACCTATTCCAGTGAATGTAAGGTAGGTTTTATAAGTTTATATTAATATAATACGTATCTGATCGAGATTTATTAGTATATTTATCACCTTATACAGGGTATTTACAAAAATATACTTTAAAATACGTTTCTATGGCATATAATGCTGCATCTGTTCTGTAGTTACAGTATATGGTTCATGTAATGTTACTGCCCGCGATAAACGTTTTGTACTTTTACATCAGAACTTTCTGTCTCGAGCTTCCCAGATATCGATTATTATTACTATTATTATTATTATTATCATTGTTGGCATTAGTATTATGTGAATAGTTGTTTATTCTCTTTGTTTACTACTCATAGAGTTGAAAGCCAAACTCTTAGTGAAGTGATTAAGTGGATTTTTCCCCCGAAATTGATAATCAGACAGATCGCCAACTACAAAGCTGACACTCCTATCAACAGATCATTTGACGGTGTATCACTTGTAAAGGTCGTTTTGTATCATGATAAATGTGTACAGTTAAAAGATGCGGATGGTGAAGAGGATAGTACTCCATTGCCGAGGAAAACCACTAAATTTCTTCCGATGCAGAGATAAATGTTTCCACAATTGTTCTACAGAACAACAGTGAATTGTAAGTCGAAGTACATGAAATGATTTCGAGGCTTCTGCATGGAGCGGTAACGATCCGCAGTCCAGCGGTTGGGAAACACTTCACCATCCACTGCCAAGCATTTAATCCATGCAAGTCTTCATACATCACAAGAAACCGGACTTCCTCTTCGTCATTAATATTCATGTTACTGACGTCACGGCACATTGATTCAGTCACAGAAATGTCATGAGGGATGTGATTTACCAGGAATCTATTGACAGAATAAATATTTCAATCGGGAAGATGGTTACTGTTTTAAGGGATGCGATGCCGTTGACTCTGCTACAGACGTTTCGGAGTAACTTCCTACTTCCTCTGACATGCTGCTAAACATCTACAACGCTACACTCAGATTAGTCGCCAGCCTTTCACCACGAGGACCCGAGTTAGATCCCGGGCCACTCCATTTTGGACTTGTGGTAAACAAGGTGGCGTCGGTGCAGGCTTTTCTCCAAGTACTTCAGCTTTCCCCAGCTTTCCCCACTCATTATCAACCCACAAATGCTCCACATTCATATTTCATTCATCTGCCAGGGACGACACACGAACTTGGCTACTGACAACCACGTTAAATAAAACACTACTCCCCACATGGCGTCATATCCGAGAAGAGAAGTACTATTCATAGTCACCGCCTTCAGAAAGTCAAGTCTCGAGCGAGATAGGAATTTGCATATAGGATATTACAGGGTGAACACATAAAATGTAGATGTGTTAATGTCATATTGCTCGTAAGTTGAAAACACAGGACTGAAAAATAAACGTAGCATACTCAGGTAGGTAAAATGATCAAGACTCGAAATTGCGAAACTTGGGGGCACCCAACGTTTTCACCAGTGACCCTAGCACTGCAGTCAAGTGTGTGCTCTGGTATCACGATATCGAAGTCTGTGGTTGTAATGAAAGGAGGTATCATGCAAAATTTTGTACAGACCCACTAACGAAAATGCGCATAAGATGTGTCAGTGAGGTAGTTGCATTTGTAAAGAATAAACGCACGGTAAATGACCACTCACTGAAACTAAGGTGAATGTAGTTCGAGGGTTTTTCTTTTTTGTCACAGTACAAAAACGCAAGAAGACAACCTACCCGACAATTAAACATGCCACAATCGACAGCGCATAAAATTCTGGGAACTAATTTAGAACTTTAAAGTTACGAAAACCAAACGTGCAACATGTAACACCCCAAGAATAATTTCGCTAAACGTTTTGCTGTCACAACATTTTTACAGCTAACATTATGTTCAGTGACGAAACCCCCTTCCATCTACCCGGGCATAATTTACATAACGTTAGAATCGTGGGGAGCAACAATCCCCATGCAGTGGCTCAAGAAACTACAAGGGACGGTCCTAAGATCAAAGTCTTTTTTCATTCTATCCAAAGAAATAAGTTCAGGCCCTTCTTTCTTGCCGAAGGCAAAGTGACTGGTGTAGAACACCCATCGGCGGCCAGTCCATACAGCCTAGTTAGGCGACCGCCTATGGCGCCACTGAAGTGGGGCGACTAATTCGAGTTAAAAAATATAATACTATTCTAATTTCACGATGATCATGAATTTGTAATAACAAATATTTAAGTGACATTTTAATGCATTTTATTTGAAATCCGATCTGCCTACCGCATTTTCATCTTGCAACCTTGGACTAAAAAGTTTCCAAAGAAGTGGATTTGCAGAGATGGCATTATCACTGGGCCGCCCCTTTCCCCTGACTTTACACCGCCTGATTTCTTCTTCTGGGGGTACATACAAGATCCTGTATATGCTTCACAATTTTTCATCCCCTTGGCGGGATTTGCTGTGAGGTTACGGGCTCCTTAACTGACGGCACGGGGATGTGTGCCGGGCTACTCCTAGTGCTCTTACTGAATACCTGTAAACTGTTGAAGTGCACGTCACAAAAACTTCATCATATAACCTACCAACATAAGTTTACTTTTCATTCCTGTGGCTCTTACGTCTTGGGCAATACTACAATAAAATCATCCGCATTAATGTACCCAACTTGTGTAAGTAACCTGGCACCAGCACGATCTTTATAGCAACCCTAGCACAGCAAACCGCAATGTTGTAGATGTACATGAGATATCAAAATGTACGGAATAAACCACGTACATGCCTGAAACGGATTTGATCTAAACGTAAAAACTTAAAACACCCTTCGCCCAATCTAATACAGGTCATCCATACTGCATGTACAGACTACCGAAATAAGGTTACCTCCACAGCTAAATTGCTTTGCTGTGAAGCGTACAATAGTGTCTAATAGTGTCAATAGTCAGTTTGCTATAAAACATAGAATAAACGTATGGTTAATGTTGTTATTTATAACTTAAAAGTATAAACCTACCACTGCTGTTGAAGTTCTAGATTGGTTGAAAAATGACGTACTCCACACACCAACTGGAATGTGAAATCACGCAACACTGCACAACTTTATAGGAATCACATTTAGTATTACACAAATCTTTCGGTGACATTGAACCACGTTTGTTTGAAAACCTCGATACGAATTAATTGACGCGTTACGCTAAAGAAATGACAGCAATCACTTGTTTTTAACTTCACACGATCTTCCACCACTGACTATTAATTCCAGAAGGTCTTAATACTAAAGTTCAAAGAGTAGCACAGCATAGCACAGAACAATTGGCGCGGTGTAAGTTCACAAAATCAACGCTAATGTCGCCAAATGTCACATTCACAGAAACAGGGAATTGGCACCATCAGAGCAGGTTTGAGCTAGTTTATACAAGTGTAATAAAGAACGAAATCGGTTCATAAGTCTTGCGCAATGCGCAATGCGAAATAAGACTGTGACAATATACAATACTGACTAAAATCATCTACAGTTACTCCGAAATTTCTATTCAACATAAAAAGCGTGGAAATATCGGCAGGACATAACACTTCTGATGCGTTCGCTCTGTTATTGCCCCAGTATGTCATATTTGTAAATATTTTCCAGCAAAACACCGAGTTTTTTAACCGTCATTGTAAGTTGTCCTCGGATCCTAGCAACAGCCTTACAATCGATCTCGACAAGATATCTTTGAGTGGAGAGACTTACAAACGGTATTTCCTAAACCTCGACACTAGACGTTTATAATTAATCACGCTGGATGCTCAACTGTTTCTAAAGCCTCAGCTCGCACCTCACAGATAACACAGTGTGCTTAAAAGTTGCTCCTTCCACCCGAGCACCCACGACTCATAGAACATTGGCTAATTTTTAAAGCCCAATTACGGCGACAGATCATAACCTATGTATGGCTTCAAGCAAACTTATTGTTGACTGATTGTAACCAAAATCGAAATGTGCCAACAAGTTGTAGTAAAAACCCCAAGTACGAAATTCGTCGGGTGGGAGTCGTTCTGCTCCATGCGGAAGGAGAGTCAAGAAGCTAATAGTCATGATCTGCAGAAGCTCCTAAAAGCGTTCTCTACCTCGTAATATTATAGGCCTTAGCACCGTCTATTTGAAAACGCACTCAAAACGTTTCGTGTACTGCCTTATACTGCTCTTTTCACCGTATTATTTCTGGGGGGGGGGAGTATCCATGCATGCAAAATGCGGGTTTCGACTCAGTTTAATACTGTCGACTTACGTAGGTTATTCAATAAAATTAATTTTCGTTCGAATCGGTCGAATATAACACCCTCATCTGCAAGACTTTTTAAACCCAATTTTGGCCTATAATTTCTTCAAGAACATAGCCATCTTCACATAACTCACAATAAGGCATAAGCCCGAGATCTGTGACTTTTATTTGAAATATTTTTCGGTATATCTGACGACATACAAGAAAGTAACTTCACAGTCCTAGGCTGCCAAGTTTCAGAATAGCTTACATTCTTCTAAAAACTTATTTAATTCAGCATACTCGTATGCATTAAGTGGACACGGAATGCGAAATGCGCGGGACATGCAGCACGTGTAGAAGATAACGAAACGCAATGAAAATTTTTGAGACCTAGGTGCAAATGGAAGGACAATATTAAAATGGTCCTCAAAGTAATAGGGTATGAAGATGCTGACTGAATTGATCTGGCTGAAGACGCGTTCAGTGACTGCGTGTGAATGCGGTAATTATCCTTCGGGTTGTATATAGAAGAAACATTTATTAACTATCTGGGGAGGGGGTGTTTTCTTTTTTAAGAACCCTGTTTCATGCCGAAGGATTTATTACATGAATGCACAGTTTCACAAACACCGCGTTTAATATGGATCCCCTTCAAATTACAAGCTGCTACGGACTGCCCGTCAGTTACGCCAGTTGCTAAGAGGAAGGAAGAGACAGAAGACCAGAAAATCTGCGTGAGGGATTCACAATTCGGACTTTCCACTTCTTTTATTACCCAACAAATGCACATTGCACGGCATACACAATTTCAAGATTCCCACTTACTATTTTTACAGTGATAACACTCAAGTAACAGGAGGACATAATTAACTCTACAGAATACATAACAAGAGAAGAAATAGAGCCTGTCAATGCACAACTGTATTGTAGCAATTATTAATGGCAACCATTTATAACTGAAACAGTAGAGTTGTGCATTGATGGGCTATATTTCTTCTTTTATTGTGTATTCTAGAAGCACAACAGGGTACCACAGCTTAAAATAACTACAGGATTTTAATTATCAAAAATAAAATAAACAGATCACTTTGGCTTAATTAAGAATTAAATTAATACCCATTCAGACCAGTAGCAAGCTCCTATGAACAAGGTAATAAGCCTACAGGTTCTTTACAAGATGGGAAATTCCAAGACAAGTTGTGTGATAATTAGCTTCTACAGAAACACTCTGTTCCATGGCATTTCTTGTACCATGGTCTCCTTCCCCAAAGGTTAAGCAGTCAGAGCGGCCATTAAGTGCTGAGATTGCATACGAAAATGTACCTCCAGGCCCCTATATGACGCAATCATGATGGGAAACTTTCGTATGAGAACATTATAAATTTTGAAGCTTCTGAGGCAAATACATTCATTAAATTGTTCAGCCCTCATCATCAGAATAGAGCAGGTCTCTGAAACATTGGTGTTTAGCCTACCATTGACATGGCTGCTAGCCCCAGAACAACTCAGTAAATAAGAACTTTACTAATTTTAAATGATTCGTGACCATACAATGATGATACATTATGCAAAACAAGACCAACAAGTGCATATACAGATATGTAAATTCACTATAGTAAAAACAACGTAGCCTCCTACATGTGTTGGCCAATTATTGTGGCCATCTTCAGTGGTGTTTTTTGAAGAATATACTATTTATATATAAATATATTACATATAAACTTAACATTATGTATTTGTAAAATGCTTTGACATTCTATGTCATACAACCTTCAAAGAACACCTCCCAGAAGATGGCCTCAATAGGTGGCCAACAAATGTAGATGGCTATGCCGTTTATACCACAATAAATTTACATAACTGTATATGCACTTCTTGGTATTGTTTCTCAAAAAGATCTATACTACTTCATTTTTTACTTTCCTTATATAATGGCATTGGTGCAATAAAAGAGTTTGCACAAAAGTATGGCATCCTTTCACAGCTTATGAAAATAAGCCAGTAATTTCAAGAATTTGGTGAAGGAGTACAGTCATAGACAGTAAAACCACTGATTGTCCTATAAACCTGATTTTACTTTCCCAGAACCTCCATATATAGGAGTAACTGCCAATGGGTTGAACAACCAGTTATGGATGCCATCAGCCTGGGTATCTAAGAACTCCTCACTATAAACAAATTTACCAGAACACACAAAAAACCTCAGAATTATACAGCTCTTACTTTAGCAATAAAAAATGCCATTAAAGACTTAAGAATTAAAAAGTCTATCTGATTCATCTAAAAACTGATTCATAAGAACTGGTGACAAAAGGGACCATAACAGTATCTGTGCTGACAGTAATACAGCTCAGAGTTTCCAATAACCCAGGGTTTCATGAACACCTGAACATATCTTAAGTAGTCACTTGTAAAAACTTAACGCAACTGTGACAGTTGCAGGGTATTGCGCACCAATTATCTCATATTACAAAAAATTTTTTTCAGATGTGGAGGCTCTGTTTGCAACTGGTGGCCATTGCAGCCCTCTGTCTACATGCTCTAGCTCAAGTTCAGTCAGACTTATTCCAGTTATCAGACAAACAAAATACAAATAAATACTGTGGTAGAAATCTAGCAAATATGCTACAATATGTTTGTAATGGAAAATACTACCCTATGTTCAAAAAGGCAACTCAAGGTAACAGTACAGTAACATAATGCTCATAATCTAGAAGTAGGAAGTACAAATTCCTGTAATAGAAAATAAAGCAATTCAATTCTCACACGATTCAACTGAAAATAACAAAATGACGAAAAACTGAATGTTTCCCTCTTGCAACAGTACCCACTGCCCTTGAACTTCAGGGTCAAATTACTGATAACTTTTCACACCGCAGGAAGTATTCCCAAGCAGAAACATTTGCATTCAACAATCCCCACCAGGCACCTGTCAATGGCTGTAGAACACTGGATTTTCCCCAGGAATGATAGGAATTGTATATATGGGTTTTCCTTTGGCATTGGCTTTTGCCCAAATGTGAAACAAATTGGAAAACATAATGGGCAAACAGCTACCACATGTCTCAAATCAGCAGCAAATTTTCAAAAAGGATAAAATGAATTATTCTTCTGGTGTTATGTCTCCAAGAAGACTTTTTTTATGTGTTTTTTTTAATACAAAATGCCTTCCAATTAAATATGGTGTGACAGATTAACACTGCAGTTTTACATGCATAATACAGTTGATCCTTGTTAAATGTGGAGCTTTGTTCCCAGAACATACTGTGTTCAGCAAAACAATCTTTAGAAAACTTATAAGGGTATCAGAAAATAGGGTTTACAAAACTTCAGAAAGTATTAGACCATTTATTTTCATATAAATAGGAGTTTCTTTTAATTAATATATATATATATATATATATATAACAAAAATAGTGGTATGTAAGGCAAATATAATAAGCAAGAAGTTCTGGAAGTTGCTGCAGAGGCTGGAGCTCCTACAGAAGCTATTCAGACATTGTGAAGTGCATGTGTTTACACAAAGGTCACGAGGATTAATACAATGCACAGTTTTAAGTTAACCAGACTTCCTTTAGAAGCTGCAAGTCCCTTAAACTCTTGATGCTAGTACAGAATAGTGATTTGTAACTCATGTGGAACGAAGGAGTCATGGCTACTTTACGCTATCATAGTAAGCTGGGCCTTGACGGAGTGAGCAAAGCCATTGAAAACCTCACTCAGGATGACACATTACTGGGCTGTCTCCTACCTAGGAGCTTCTGAATCTTAAGCAAGAGAGCTAACTGCTGAACCATGACTTGATATCTAGAAAATACAGAACAAAATGGAATCTGAGGTTCTAATAGCAGTGATTGTTAGGACTGCCACCTTCAGGGATGTGATGCCATCCAGTCTAGCACAAACATAGCAACATTTCTGAGTAACCTGCTGCCTCTATCAAAAGTAGAAAATGGTGGCAGCAGCTGCCTTTTAAATGTCAGTACAATTCTACAACAATCATCATAGAACAAAATGGTTTGTATATTTATTTTCACAGATGTAGAAGACATGAATGACTCTGCTTTCTGGATACAGCCTCCACCTATTGAAGAACCAGAAATTCAGTTCCCATTCCGCCCAAGATCAAATGCAGCATCATTCAGAAGACATACACGTGGTGTTTATGATGAATGCTGTCGCAAAAGTTGCACCATACAAGAAATAGCAAGCTACTGTGGAAGACGATAGTCTAAGTACAAATGAACGTCTGACAAGGAAAGGGCAGGTTTCCTTGCCTCAGTATATAAAAGGTTTTACATTTTGGTCTGTTACATATCTGGACTAAATACAAAACTTGGATGCTTAAAAATAATCACCAAAACACTCCATATTTTCAATGTATTTGCCCAAATGCATTACACTCTAATTGTATCATATAATTTTCTCCACGTCTTTCTGAATTAATCCACTTTACCTTAGAACAATACATCAGAGAAACATAATACAATTTAAAATGTGAAACAAACTGACATTTTGAAAAAGTCTTCTAGAATATTACACCTTACTAAGTGGTAAATAGTTGCTAATTTTTGGAGGCACTATGCTTCTCTGAAACACCAGTAAATATTTACCAGTTGAAATGGTGTAACATCACAGACTGGATTTTTCAAACACATTGCTATGAAAATCTCACATCTTGCAGACTGATATTGTATTTAAAGTGTGAAATTCTTACAGATGTACAAAATGTTCACATCTTCAGAAAATCAATTATAAAAAAAGCATAACTTATGCCACTGGTTCCTCTTGATCTATACAGGGTCTAAAGCTCAGTTCAACTTTCAGTCACATCACAGGAAATGTATATGGTCTGGGATACACCACATGAAGGAGATCCAGCTGCAGTATGGCACATTACAGCTCAGTGCTAATACAGTACTGACACATTCTATCCGCAAATTCCATCTAATTAACGAGACAGTATATAAGTAACATTGTAAAGGCAGACAGATGGTCAATAAGCCTTGCCTGTTAGCTGTAATAAACAACAAAACTTATGGGTGTAGTTCATATCATGTTTCATGAAAGTGGGAGATTAAAAGAAAATGCTTAAATATTATTTTACATTTTGTTGTATGACCATTATAAGTAGTTCTATTTTGCTCACAACAAGGAAATTGGCAGATGGAAAAAAGAGTGTGGCTAACAGGATACAGTCACCTTGCCTGCTCCATTTCTTGGGGGAAAAAGAGTCAATCAAATTTGGTGTGTGTGTTATGAATATGCACACTAAAGAATAAGGCAAAAAAACTTAAAACATAAACAATGCAATATATCACACAGTTTCAACATCTAACTGCTTGTTAAATCAATCTTGAGTATCAAATAGGAAGTGAATTACCAGAAATAGGAGATGTGTCAGAATGGATGTTACAGATTTATTCTTACAACAGCTGTAACAGTGCAACTGCCTCTGACTCCACGACAGTGCTGAAACAGAACCCAGCTTCACAACACATAGGATGGTTTATGGATGGTAAAGAAAAAATATGCTACTCCAAATCAGGTACAAACATGTGTATCTTCAGTTACATTGCACAAAAAGTAAAAGTACATATTTGGAATGAATACCCAGAAAATCTTGTACTATAAAAATGTAACACTGTATTCACAAAAAAAATTATGTAATAAAGAATTTCCTTTTCTGGCCTCTTGATTCAAATGAAATGCAGAGCATTTGAAAAGCAGCATGAAGAAGACAAATTAAATACATATCCACCTTTCTAAACACACTCTGCATATTGGCTGTATACAGAATGGAACTTTTGTATGAAGGGTTAAAAATGAATGTAATCACAACTTCTGAAAATGACTGTCTCCTGGCATGTGATGATTTGCAGTCTGATAGACACACAACATATTTTTGAGGAACATGAGGCCTCTATCTTGAAGGCAGAAGATATTTTGTGAGATGCGAGTAGTACTCTCAAAAAGGTGGTAAAACCTACCAAACTGCATGGTGTCTCATTCCATAAGAGCATAATCTTCACAGCCATCAATGTCAGAACCTCAAATCTCATATAACAAATTTCTGTTCATGTTCGCAACCATGGCAAGTTCTTTTATCAGTGAATACAGCAAATCTTTACTAAAAAATCACTGACAAACTGTAAAATACCAGAGGATTTATATATTATACAGAAAAAAAACATATTTAAAAATTCTATACATGGAATTAATTTGCATAAGTTATATTAACTTTCTGTTATGTAAAAGAATTTTTATTCATCTATAAGTGACTGTAAATTTCAAAATAAAAAAATATTCTGCCAACACTACATAGCACTTTTCTGAAGAAGTTGAGCAAACCTATTGGTTATAAGAAGAGACACATCAATAAAACGATCTACACAGTTATTCAGGCATGTTTCAGTGCGACTGTCAATCTTGCTACCAGGCTTATCCATGCACTTCTCCCAGCATATATCATTAAATTCATGGATCTGCAGGAAAAAAAAGAAACACACTCTTGCATACACTGCTAAAATGTGCAATATTTACACTTCCATGTAAATTACCTTGTATTTGAGAAATTAAAAGCCCCAAATTCTGACCTCAAAGACAGTGATAGGATACTTCAGTGCTGGATGAGAATGAAGAGCCTTGTTTTATTCAGGTTCTGACAAATTTGGGGATTTTGGAGCAACACTGCATAGGCTGAATGAATGGTTAGTGTTCCATTACATACCCCCTTCAAGAAACTTGTGCCAGAAAGCAAGTTCCAGTATAATGCATCATCAAAAATATCACTTTATGACACATTAATGGACCAATGCAGATTAATTCCCTAAGGCTAAGTTGTGGCCTCTCAGAACTCTAGCAGAGGTGTCAAACAAGTTTTACCCATCATTTGGAAAGAAACAAAGATAGTGCCAGAAAAATGAATGACTGAGACACAGGATTCATAAGACACCTCTTACCCCCTTCTTTGTCACTTCTGCTTTTTGTGCCTCAAGAACAGACAGCATGTGTAACCAGGAACCTTCATAAACCAGTAGCAGGGTAAAACTTTCATCAGCATTATAGATGATGGGACCTTCACAGAAACTATTGGTATTCTAAGCCATGAACTGTATTGAAAACCCCACAAGCACACAAAAACTAGGAAACTGCAGCATGATAGTAGCTGCACAAGCTGCAAAGGCAATGATCAGGTTAGAACTGAGGAACTACTTCATCATTCATTTAAAAAAAAAAAAAAAAAAAAAAAAAAATTTTTATTTTTTTTATTTTTTTTTTTTTATATTTAAAAAAAAAGGAAAAAAATAAGTTTTCTACCATAGGAAAGTACAGAA
>Ga0131853_10020749_pt1 | contig 11929 bp, 8 predicted proteins | sample TergutLab28metaG_FD_92764 | JGI IMG/M metagenome (GOLD analysis project Ga0131853, IMG submission 92764) | Labiotermes labralis P1 segment gut microbial communities from Petit-Saut dam, French Guiana - Lab288 P1 (version 2) (version 2) | ecosystem: Host-associated > Arthropoda: Insects >...
ACTATGCATGTTAATAACTGGGGGGGGGGGGGGGGGGAATAAGATTTTTTGAGAGAGTGGGGGGGTTGAGCCCTGTGGTATTGGTAAATTGGTATATAAAAAAAAAATTTTTTCAACCAAATTTTTTTTTAATAAAAAAATTTTTTAAAACTTACACCTGGTCACACACACACAAGAGGAAACCTCCCCAACAACCTTTAAAAAGCGCTTAGCCCCCCCCCCCCCCAGTTATTAACATGCATAGTTTTAATGCAAAGAAATCCTTCATAATTTTTTTTTTTATTTTGTTATGAAATTTATGCATTCATAAACTCTGTATTGAAAACAGACAATGCATGTTCTAGTTTTATACATTTATCCTCAGTGAGGAATGAATATGATTCATTTGTTTACAAAATCATTACGAAGCGCCCACGGAGCCTTTGATGTGGAACATCTGGATATATTCATTACTTGCATATGTAGTTGAAGCTAATTTCTTTAAGAATCTTGTTTCTTACCAAAGAGTGACATGATAATGCAATACATTAAACCTTAAAATGCATACTACACTTTTAAACTAACTTGCTCCCCCTTCTCTTCCCCATACTTCTCCTCTTGTAAGTATTTCATGGTAATGTGTAACTTTTGGTGTTGAGATGTAATGCACTGTTGGCATTGACCCTGTCACAACTGAGGGGTGCAGTTCAGCAGGTTGGCTGAGGCAGTAATCGAAAAATATACAAATTTCAGTCAAACACAACATTTAATGCTGCTATTACAGTGACGTGTTTCGGCTCATACAAGTCATCATCAGGCTATCTTAAGAACCATGTTTAAGGTGTACAATTAACAGTGATCATTTTGGGATCCCAAAAAGTTTACATGGTGTTGGACTACTGTTATCATGTATATCCAACTTATAATTAAAAGGTTACTATGATTAAAACCAATTCAAATAATTCCTTATTATTATTCTGAAGTATCAATTGAATAAGCTAAAAGTTATTAAAATAAGAAGTGTATCTTATCTTTGGATTATCTGGCATATAGTATATTATAAAATTAACCTTTTGTAATACAGATCTATATGTGCCTTGATCAAATACAATTAAAGTGAATCATCACTTGTATATTTGTATAAGCAAGTTTGTCTTTTGTATTGTTTCATCCATCACCCGTGGACCACAATCTTGATAAGTTTTATGAACTGAATTTACATCATGCTGTAAGGTAGTTTGAATGTAATGGATTGCGTGGTATTAGTACATACATTAATGTAATACCTGAATCTCAAGTTGTTATCGTGGCTGTTTCATTTTAATTGGTTTTAATCATAGTAAGCTTTTAACTATAAGTTGGATATACATGATAACAATAGTCCAATACCATGTAAACTTTTTGGGATCCCAAAATGTGCAGTTAATTGTACACCTTAAATATGGTTCCTAAGATAACCTGATGATGACTTGTAGAGTCGAAACATGTCGCTGTAATAGCATCATTAAATGTTGTGTTTGACTAAAATTTGTGTATTCTTCGATAATTAAAAACACAATGGGATGACTACAATTAAAATGAAGCAGTAATGCTTCTGATTTGTATTTTGGAAGTGCCTGGTTTCTCAGTCATGGCCAGGATACTGACTATCCTGATAGGTTTTGTGGGTTTTTTTTAGTCTGCCCACACATACATTGATTCAGTTTCTTCAACTATTATTATCACTTCCTTCCACATCCTTTGCACTTCACTGTTCCTCTTGTTCCTACTGTATGCACTTTATTTTTCATTTTATTTCAGAGTACAGTCCTTATATGTACCTTGCTGCTCTTTTTGTCCACAGTATTATATGTTTCCTGGTCATGTTTCATTAATACATATTTGTTTAACCTACTGGCTGTTGAGTTTTTCTTCCAAAATGACTAATGTAATTCCTGTTAACTGTTCTGAATTCATGGACATTTACATTGAACATAATTGTCTGACAAATACTTCACAATATTTTGAGAGTAGAGTCTACTTCCATATTCATGTGACTGGTTGTCACTTTGAGTGATTGTTTATCAAATAAATGCTGGTAGTCACCATACCTAAAATAGTTAAAATTTGCAGGGTTGATGGTCTGATGATTGCCATTATTCTCAACAATAAAATCAGTAATAAATATCAGCATAAAAACAAGCAGTTACAGGAAGTGGAGGATGAATCAGTTCCAGCAATGGCATGTACACTTATGACGGTGGACAGTTGAACCTAACCGTGCAGCATAGAGTCAACCTCTAAATGCCCTGTGGCCACAACAATCCTTGTGGTTGCTGAACATTTTCTTGTATATTAGGATGTCCATAATCCAATCAACAACTGTGATTAATCTCCGTTTTCATTAATATGTTCTTAATTTGCAGGAAGTCACTGTTTATTTGTAATCATATGCATGTGTGGCTTTAGGTTACTGAAAACTGATTCATCTTGTTGATTTCTAACATGAGGCTGCAGAAGGGATAGCAGTAACCCTAGCTGATATGTCACATTCTTTGTGTTCTTTGGTTTTTCATAACCTGTATCTGATATGTAACTTCAACTTCTGGGGTTCAGCTGCATCATATGTTGAAGCTATTCCAATATTTTGACCCACAATGTAGTCAGTGTCTTCACCCTGAAGATACAACTACCAAAGTATGACAAATGCTGGCAGTTTTTCATTGCTTTTGCAACGCAGAACAATACCAACATAACTGAAAATGAAGAGATAAAACTGCAGTGAATTTACAGGATATATATGGGCATAAAATTGTATATATCATATTCAGGCAAACATATGTTCTAATTGTGGAGTAATAAATACTACATGGTGTATTGAATTGTTTTGATAGCAAAATTGCACAAGAGAATTTGTAGATTATTTTACCACACTGTGTTTGACACTGTCTCCAGTTTGAAGTACATCAGATCCTTTGAGGATTGACATTCATCTAAAATCTTAGTTAGTAGCTCACAGAGATTATAGTCCATGTCCATTACAAAGACCAGTAATTAATGATGTGTAAGTAAATAATCCGACTTTGTTCAATAGTCATAAAACACAAGCACATACTGTGCCGGCAAAATGCCAAGTTTCTTTACTCATTTGGGTAGAGTGCTATCGAATTTGTGTACCACACTCTGAATATACAGAAGGCTGCTGTCTCTTTCGATTTCCAGTTCCATAATATAAGTCCTCATTTTTTACATTATTAATTTCCATGTTAAAACATCTTAAGACAAGTATCCTGTCCCAAGTAGAAGGTCTGTTGCAATAAAAACAAATCCTTAAATGTGTACTTACTCAAACTGTGTAGAGGTGACACTATATTGTTATATCAGTTACGTCTGTCATGTGTGTCTTTAACCAATGAAACTTGGTAAAGAAGAATAAATAAGTAATTAAAATAAAGCCAATATAAAGGCACAAGAACAACTCAACATCTGTACTCAATGGAGAACTTAAACGTGAATTACTTGCATGCTGACTTTTTGAAAGATACACCATTATAAACTGTGCAGTTTCTGAAGTCCTCATACACAATAAACTGTGCAGTTTCTGAAGTCCTCATACACAATAAACTGTGCAGTTTCTGAAGTCCTCATACACAATAATCTGTGCAATTTCTGAAGTCCTCATACACAATAAACTGTGCAGTTTCTGAAGTCCTCATACACAATAAACTGTGCAGTTTCTGAAGTCCTCATACACAATAAACCAACACACGGTCCTTCACATAAAATGACATGTCCACATTGCAGTTGGAAAAGGTATCTTGTATACAGTCAAATGTTAAACTTTTACAGCTCTTCACTTTAACATATTGTATGTTATATATCTATTCTGTCCATGAACTCTGTATCATGTGAAAATATAACTATTTCTTTACAAATGTTCAACTGCCTTGACAGTTGTTTCCTTGTCATGTGATCCCTCAGGTAACACAGTTTAATAATGCTATGATATTATTGAAAACTGGGTTTTTAAATTCTGCTGATTCCAAATCTGGGTATTACAGCTTTGAAGAAAAATGTAAAAGCCATTTGTCAAGAATATGATATTTTGTTAATGAACAGAAGTTTATCCTCACTTTAATTAATAATGTCATTATTTAAAATTGTGTAGTAAGTGGTACGCACATCCACGTTTTACATGCAAATAAAAAGAGGATAAACAACTGTACGTGTTACAACTCCGTAACTTTAATTTCTTTGATCAGCATAGCTGATTTAATAACAGGATGACAGAACAAGAACTCAGGGTGGAAAACATCAATAAAACGTGTAACTCCTTTTTATTAATGTTGCTGTCGTCAACATCATTTATCAGCAACGGTAGCTTTGCTGGTGGTGAAGGTGGAGGGGAGTGGCACTGGTGGTGGAAGCAGTAGTAGTAGTAGTAGTAGCAGTAGTTAGTGGTGGTGGTATTCTAAGAGGCTTACGATATTTTCATTGCAACTGTTCCATTCTGTGAATTTCTGTACAACCAGTAGGTATAAGTCATATGCTTTATTTCAGCAGCATATCACACTTACAGTAAATTGCAGGAACTGAACACATGATACTTGAACAGGGCCAGTTTCAGTTAGAATTGTCTGTCTGAGGCCGTTACAGCTGCTGCATTCATTGCACGATATCATCGCATTCTGTTACATGACTAGAATTTGGAGGGTGGGGGGGGGGGGCAGGTTCATGAGTACATGTTGCAAGTTTGAGGTACATTCTCCTAAAATTGTTTAATTTCATTTGTAATTAGTGTAATGCTTTTGTAGTAATATTAGCTGCTAGTAAAAGTTCAAGATAGTGGTTTCAAAGAGAGTGAACATTATAAGCTTTTGCCAGCAATGTAAGACCAACACAAATGTGACACCTGTAGTGCTTAATGAGATATCACATAGCTGTTATCCAGTGTTACTCATATTCTAGAACAGCGGTTCTAAACTGGGAGCAAGTGAAACCTCATAAACGGGTACATGAGACATATTTCGTAGAAGGTCAGACAGGTCCAAGGGACCTTAAAATGTTGTTAGAAGTTTCTTTTGTAATTTACTTTGTGCATGGAACAAATAAAGCTCATTTAGAATTAAGAAGTCTCTTTGCCTTGTGATGTTTGGAGTGTATGACAATGCATAGTTTACGATGGAAATAAGGCTACAGTTAAGAAGAGGGTGTCTTTCAGATATAAGGAAATCTTGAAGGAGCATCTGCACTGACATAGATTGGGGCACTCATTTTCATGAGATATTTGTAATGTATCTTTTACCAGTAAGGGAGACTGGAAGTATCATTTTTACACTCATAGTTTGGAGCATCGTTTTTCTTGTGATGTATGTAAGAAATCTTTCACTGAGAAGCGCTATGTGAAGATGCATCTAAACACTCACAGGAAGGATCAACTGTTCTCATTTGATATGTGATTTGTGCAAGAAATGTTTCAAATCGTGAGGTGCCTTGAAGTGGCATACGCAAACCAGTTTTGTTCTTTGGTACCTTGAGTAATCATCTAGACACAAGATAGGTACATTTCTATATCTGCAATGTGTGCAAGAAGTTAAGACAACACAGTTCTCTGATCACACATGTATTCAGTCATAATGGAAGAGTGTGTACACTCATAAGGTACGTGTAATAATTTTGTTATGAGAACATTCAGTGAGTTATGTCATTTCCATGACATTCATGTTGAAGATTACGGTCATACTGGATTTTTATGCTGGGTAGCTGAAGGTCTTACCTGCCAACTGTCAAAGTGCTTGGAATGCTCGCCCAGCCCTCTAGTGTGGAATTTGCTACATCACATGAACTGTTTCGTTCATATACATGTTGGAGTCATTATGTGTTGGGCCAGAAAACATAATGGTCAGCTTCAGCGTGGTGTCTCTGTGTACCAGAGTACCAATTACGATGGCCCTAAACCTCAGATGTCAGGACTTTGAGTTTCCTAGGCCTGTTCTCTCATATCCTGACCTCCTTGTACTTCAGCTCTGGTGGAGAGTTTTTTGAAAAACTGATATGATGGCTGTAGATTGTTACTTTTACCCATGATCACATAACATCTATGTGGAGAAGTCTGAAGAGAAGGCATTACAGCAAGTTTCATATAAGCTGCTCTGTTGGTGTCACTATGTGAGTAACGCCTTTGTATTCTGGCCTCACAGACTGCATAGTCTACAGAGGTTCCAGGATCACCTCAGGAGTGTCCCTCAGAACATCTAATTGACCATAATGTTGGAGAAAGATGGTCACCATCCCTTCCTACACATTTATATTTACAGGACAGCAGATGTTTCACTCAGCCAGAAGGTTTATTATAAACTCACCCAACCAAACCCTTCCAGAACTGGGGATCACATCTCCACCCTGCCATCAGGCAGGCCATCTTCTCCATTGGTATTCAGGGCTGGAACCTTATGTCAGTTGAAGTTCTTAATGACCCTCTTTAGGAATAACAGGTATAGCAAGAAATAAATATAGCATGCCTTCAATCAACAAGCAAGGACTACTAGGCTGCATGAACAACCAGTCTCATTGACCTTCCTGCTCTCATCTATATGACCTGCAGCCATGTTAACAAGGTTGCTTTCCCAGCATAGCATCACGAGTGTTGGCCTACCAGTCAGAAATATATATCCAACTTCATTATCTTGTGGAGGATGACCTGAGACTAAAGACCCTGGGTGTGTAGAGCATCGTCTGTGAGTGTGGTCAGGACCATACTGGAGAGATCAGCTTGTCCACTGAGACCAAGGTGCAAGAAATCCACTGGCACATGTGGCTTGGACAACCTAACAAGTTGGTGCTGGCATAACTATGATTCTACCATGACCATTATGCCCAATTCCAGCACACCAAATTCCTCTCCAACCAAGCCAACTATCTGGTCCAGCTTGTCAGGTAGGCGATCGTGATGGAGCTTCATCCCAATGACACGAACAGGGAGGATGGCCTAGTATTGAGCACAAAGTGGAAACTATGCTTTACTCCTGTAAGTGTGTTGTATCCTCCCCTGCCCCCTTCCAGACAGTTGATATGCTTATGGTCCTACTCAAGACCACAACCTCGGCTCCTTCCTCATCACTTTCTTTTTCTCCCCACTCATTCTTAACCACACCCCATACTCCTGACCCCCTAATGGACACTGCAAGTTGCGGAAACTCTTTATTGTCCACACCTTCTCAGCACTACCCATTGCTTTTCTTGGCTCTTTCAAGGCCACAGTTACCTGTATGTCCTTCATTATACACATCTTCCTTTCTTCCAGTTTTATCTCTGATCATTTCCAGACCCTTACAATTTATATACATCTGCTCCTTGGTGGTTACTGGTTGAGTTCATGTTCCTTATCGTGCATCTAATTATGGATTTGTGTCAGGGCTCCCACAACCACACCTGGCCTGTCCACTCCTCGTCCTAACTGGCATGCTCATCCCTCGTCTTAACCAACCAGACCAACAGACTTACATATTTCCACTTGCCTCTTGTGTCTGGCATTCGCCTAGGACTCCATGACCCTCAAAGATGCAGGCCAAACAATTTCTTCAAAATATCGGGAATCAGTAGCCTTACCACTCAGCATAACCCAGAGGACATGACTCCTTAGGTACATACATTCTGCAGATCATTTGTAGTTGTGCAACACACATTGGGTCAGTGCCTTTTAAGGACGTAAATCAACAGTCAGTGTTAAAAATTACTACTGTTGAAATGTGAGAACAAATGTTCACTCTGAGGAACTAGGGCCTGTTTTTAGAATCTATTATTGCATGTGATATGTCTGCATTGATGATTCAGTTATAGTAATAAAGCGGCTTGTCTTTAGAACTTTATCTCAAGCATGGGCCAAGTTTTTAAAGGTTACCATAACATCCCACATAGACAATGAACTATACTGGATACATACACTAATGCTTATTCACATTATGAAAGTACTAATCATACTTCTCCCAGATGTTTAACCTTTACCGACTTGTATGGCATCATTAAGAATTGTAAAACTAAAAAACCAGCTGACACACCGGTCACTACTGCCCTCTTCGGTTCCCATATATCACTACTAGCGTTTTACCACACGTCGTGGTTTTTCCGGACATGTCCTTGTCAAGCATCAGAGCTGTGTGCGCGAGGAATTTTTAATTTTCGAAAAATTGTCCGGGTTTTTGGCCTTTGTCGATAGTCACACTCAATTTTTCTGTGGTCGCTACATACGTTATAATTCGTAGTTCTCGTAGGCCACTTTGCTACTTCGGAATTTATTTTCTTTCAGTTCCGGTGGATCCGTCGCATGCTTCGCACAGCGCGGTTCCGGTCGTACAGTTTGAATTGTGTGCTGTGTAGAGGAGGTTGTGGCGTGCGCTATTTGGTTCGTGTGTCTTTTTATCGCGTTCCTACAATGAGGAAAAGAAAACGTAAATTCTTGGACGAACTAAAAAGCAATTATGCATGTTTCCGAAATGGTCGCGACGAGTGGGAAGTCGAATGCTTGGTCTGTAAACCAGGAACTTCATTTTTTTTTTTATGTTTTGCTGACCGTGCATTTCAGTATATTTATCTTAGTAATTAACCAACTTGATGCACAAAATTTTTGTTTTACAAAAAACTAGCAAGAATGACAGAAAAAATACCAATTTGTTCAAAAATACGAATATAGGCATAGCGTTCAAGACTACAACATTGCGCCATCTCATAAAACCCATAGTACCAACCCGGTTACAAGAACATGAAAAAAGTGGAATATTCAAAATTACGTGCAAGACCTGTCACAAAGCTTATGTCGGGCAGACAAGTCGAAACTTCAAATCAAGATTCCGAGAACACATACGGTACATTAAAAACAATGACCCTTCGCTCGGCATATGCACTATATATACTTAACTGCAGACATTAATATGGTAGCATGACGGTACAATGACTCTTCTTAAGCAGATCAACACACCGAACCTTTTGCTTCCATATGAACAAATGTACATCCAGTCGTTCCACCATAATAATGAACTCATCCCCGAACAACATCTGAATGAGCATAATCCTATGTTTGACCTTCATTCAAATACTACACGTCATAACCCACCTGACGTCTAACCTACAATCCCATGCATTCCAACCAGTCTTTCAACCTGTGCACGAGACAGCCACCTAGGGTAAGCACGTTTTAACAACAGTCAAGTTGCATTTTCTGTAGATTCAACAATTAAGGTAAAGTAAATAGACACCGCACAATCTTAATAACTAGATACGCACACCTTTTTTAGATAGGTAATGTAAATTGACATTGTATTTTTAACAATTCTAACAACCGGACAAACATAGCCTTATAGATACAACAACTAATAAGCAATTTATACGATTTTATGACTTAGATAGACTAAGCAAACATAAATGTAAAAAGACATAGTACCTTTCTAATAAGTTTAATAACTGGATAAGCATAACCTCTACATGACAAAACATGTTTATAGTAAGTAATACACAGTAATCACACCCGAAAAATTCACACAAATTTTACTACTATTTGCTCATATTTATAGAATTGTATTTTAGTAATTTTAGACCACTCACTTGTGTCAGTGTGATGATAACAGAGGCTGTGTAATGCAATTTTGACCTGATGATGAGCACATGTGCTCGAAACATGTAGAGGCTATGAAATAAACTTATTGTAAAACAAAAATTTTGTGCATCAAGTTGGTTAATTACTAAGATAAACAGGAACTTTAATTGTCTGTGGCGAACAAGGGTGCTCTTGATCTTCCAATTCCAATTTATTTTGCGTTCATTTGTTCCGTAGGGGTTGTGACCCGTCGGATATGGAAATTGTCAGTACAGAATAATGCTACAAATATCATACAAGATGTAAGATACAATGCAGTTAATTTCAGGATGTATCTAAATAGGTAACATTCTGATTTTAATGTAGCTGCGGAGAGTTATATTAGCTATGGTGTATAATCTAACATTTAGAATAGTATGTGATAAATCACATTAAAACAGTAATACCATGTAAGTGCAAGAATACTGAAAATTATTGGATATTAATACAATTAATACAATACCATATGGTGAGAGATATTTACAAGTTAATCCTGATATTAGTGTTATCATAATATTCATTTAATGAGTAGAAGGAATTTGTGTATAAACATTTTTTTACTACCTTTTTAAATGTTCTTGGATTATCAGTGTGTCTCTTGATGTCCCATGGAAGGCTGTTGAAAATCTTAATACCTGAATAATAAACTCCTTTTTGGTAAATGTTCAAATGTGCCCTAGGTAGGTGTAGGTTGAAAGTGTGCCTGGTGTTTATGTTGTGTATTTCAGAATTTTCAAAACACCGTTCCCTATTATTTGACACAAATGCAAGTAAGGAAACTATATATTGTGACATCAGTGGTAAAATGTTTAATTCCTTGAGCAAGTTTGTACAAGATTCTCGGTTACCACACCCAATAATAATCCTAATTGCCTTTTTCTGCATTCTAAGTACCTGAATACTATGGGAGGAATTTCCCCAAAATATTATTCCATAAGTCATTATAGCATGGAAAAGGGAATGGTAATTCACAACAGTAGCATTTGTATTTACGTAGAGCTTAACAGATCTAATTACAGAGCAAACAGTACTCAGTTTATTTATTAAGTGATCTATGTGTGGTTTCCAGGAAAGTGTATTATCAACTATTAGGCTGAGAAATTTAGTGTCTAGGTTGTTAGAATTTCTGTTATTATCTAAGCACATACTTATGTCAATGGGTTGGCTGTTCTTTGTCTTGAAGTGTATGTAGTAAGTTTTTTCAATCTTTAATGAAAGACTTTTTTTTTAACCATGTATTATCATTTCCGAGAACTGTTTCAATATTCACATGGAATCCCATAAAATTACTACAAGTGAAAGTATGCTTGTATCATCAGCAAACAAAACTTGTATTGCCTTCTTGTTTATGACTGCAGGTAAATCATTTATGTATAAAAGAAATAGTGTAGGACCCAGCACAGAGCCTTGTGGTACTCCATGTTTAATCATTGCCCAATTTGAAACAGCAGTATTGTGATTTGTTTTATTATCTATTAGGACTCGCTTCGATGTATGATTGAAAAAATTCCTTGCCCATACCAATAATTCCATACTTTTCAATTTTTTATATTATATCATGATCTACACAGTCAAATGCCTTTGTGAGGTCACAAAAGATACCTCCCACGATTTGTTTATTGTTTAAAGCATTTAATACTTCATTTATTAGTTTATAAGCAGTGTTTTCTGTTGTAAATCCTCTTCGGAATCCATATTGTTCCTTACTTATAATGTTTTTGTGCAAATGGTCCAGTAATCTTGTCTGTATTACTTTTTCTAAGATTTTTGAAAAGGATGTTAAAAGAGATATTGGCCTATGGTTGCTTACATCTCTTTTATTACCTTTTTTCTATAAGGGCTTTATTATAGAATTCTTCATACTATCTGGAAAGACACCTTTAGTAATTACTTTATTACATATATAATTAAGGGGTGAGCTTATAAAAAGAGCAGTTATTTTCAGTAACTTAGTTGAGATTTAATCGTATCCATGAGTTCTTTGGTTTAAGGGTTTGGATTATGTTTTCAATTTTGGAAGTTGTAGTTGGTTTACTTTGAAATGTTGTATACCTTAATTTTCTCATTTCCTTTACATACTGTGAGGATGTGTCAATAATTGCAGTACTTGGGGTATTTTTATTTTGTATATAGGCATTTCCATCTGTACTTTTAATATTCCCTGCTGTTGAAGTAAAGTAGTTATTAAAGGTTCTTGATTTTAAGCTTTCACCGTGTCCTGTATGTAATATGTTTTCTTTTGGGTAATTCCCCGGCGTCACAATGCTAATAGCCGACGTTTCGGAGCCCTCTATCAGTTCCATCTTCATAGGCAGGTGGATGAAGTATGACAAGGGATGGGAT
>Ga0131853_10020750_pt1 | contig 11928 bp, 8 predicted proteins | sample TergutLab28metaG_FD_92764 | JGI IMG/M metagenome (GOLD analysis project Ga0131853, IMG submission 92764) | Labiotermes labralis P1 segment gut microbial communities from Petit-Saut dam, French Guiana - Lab288 P1 (version 2) (version 2) | ecosystem: Host-associated > Arthropoda: Insects >...
AAAAAAATAAAAAAATTTTTAAAAAATAAGAAAAAAATATTTTTCAAACAACAGGGAGAAACACAAAAATTAAAAAATTTACGAATAGTGTTTTTTAGAAAAAGGGGGGGGGGGGGGGGGGGGGGGAGCTCACACACAATCCCCAAATGAGTTCAACGACAGTTCATTTTATTATGAAGCTAAACAAGATTGAAAGCAAGTGATACATGAATACCTTCTGGGTAAGTTATCATCAACTGTTACTATTCACTTGCTGTGTACAGTTAGTTACAAGTGTACATAAAAACAAAGAAGCATCCTGAGGCAAGGATGATCATGGTTAAGTAAATGGTTTAATTGTATAAATTAATGTTGTGGCTGGTGATGGAAATTGCCTATTTCAAGTTTCATCAACATAAAACCATCCCTTGCTTTGCTCAATGTACTACAATAATTTACAACTGTGTTTTGCTTTAAGGACTACTTTTTCAGTTTTACGAATGAAAAGCCTGCATTGCAGGTAGCACACTTACACTCCTACTGCACCAGATTTTGCTTTATGGATTGTCACTTTACAGACAATTTTTGTAGAACAATCTATGTCCATCAGCACTGGAAAAGTTGAAACTCAGTTTAGGTATCAAATGTGCACACACAATTTCCCAACTACACATAATCATATGCAATCTGTGCTAAGAAGATGTAAATTTATACTGTATTCACAGCCCGTTTATGAAACTACTGCAAATCCATAACACCTCCGTCTCCATGTTACAAATGAAACATCTAAGGTCTCAGAGTTCTACTATTATACTATTAAGCTATGAGCAGGAGAAATGTCAAACTCTTAATAGGACCCAAACCCAGGAACATCAGCAATGATGATGATGATGATGATAATAATAATAATAATAAAGTATATCACAAGAAACTATATATATATATATATATATATAAAAGGTAAAGTGATCCTGTTACAGGCCCGGTGTGGCCCAGAGGGTGAGTAGAGGTATAGCTCTACTCTTCCATGACCGCGGCACTAGAAAGGGGTGAGTGGTCAGCAGCACGCCCTGGCTGCACTTACCCCCGGGAAAGACCCAGTACCCATTTTACAGGAGGCTGGGTGGGTGTCAGGGCTGGTCTGGATGGGTGAAAAATCTCGTCCCCACCGGGATTCAATCCCGGACCATCCACCCATAGTCAGTTGCTATACTGACTGAGCTACCCAGCCCACGACATATATATATGTACATGCATTCCTTTCATTCTCACTGCAGATGAGGATGGACTTTGTTAGTAGCTGAAGATAACAGTGCACCACACAGATCCCTAATTTACTGTCACACTCTGCGTTGATAATGCTGGAGTTCTGTCTGTAGCTTACAATGTTCCAATCTGCCTTCCACTGTCAACATCATTTTTCATCCAGCAACACTGCTATTTGCCATGTGAAGAAATTTTGCAGAAATAATAACAATGGTTCAAGACATTTCATATGGTCCCACCACACCAAGCCAAAGTGACATGCTCAAAAGTCTGACACCCACTGAACTTATTTACTGCCTGAAATGGAAAATGCTGTCTCCTTTCAGCCCGAAGAAAGATACAGCTTTCTTTACATAATTTTACAGCAATGCCTGGATAATGCTGACATATGACAAGTGCATTATTTCTTCATTGCTGGTGGTATAATGATTCTAAATGATTCTATGATATTATAGTCTTACTATGTTTTTTTTTTTTTTTTTTTAATGTCAGTGACATAAACACTACATGGCTAGGACAACTATTTCAAAGATTTCTGAAATCCTTTGTGTGGGACCTATTAAACAAATATGAACAGACCTTAGGAAACTTTGATTCCTCATCTATGAGTGCCATGATGTTTAGTTGTTTGATAGCAATGAGATCAAGTGCATCTTGATTGTCAACAAACTCAATGTGCTGCCAATTGATGCCTTCAAGATTGTATTCCTCCTGTTCCAGTTTAAATATATGCTGTACAAAGAACTGCTGTAGATTCTCGTTGGCATAATTAATGCAGAATTGCTCAAAGCTGCAACAAAATAAATTTTCATATAATTCCTTTCAGTTACTGATTACATGCTAGAAGTCATAACAAATTAGTAAATAATGAACTACAAAGATCTACTCTAATATATCTGATAGCACATTTGTAACATAGGTATGAACATTAAAAAATCACATTAGTGTCTGTTTTGATAGCCGTTACATCTGCCAAGTTCTGAGGCACAGCAGAAACTCAGTATTTTTTTAATGTTGAATGTTTAGTGAAATGGAAGAAAGCTAATTTATGTTTCTGTGTAGCATGATAAAACTACCATTCGGTGGCACTGTCAGTATTAAAATTTATGACTACACAATACAGCATGAACTAGGTCTCTCAACAGATCTGTATCTGCAATAAATAAGCATTACAGACAGTGAGATATACAAAATGAACTTGAAAAGTTTTTTTCATTTCATGTCTCTGAATATCACATGTGAAATGTGTTACTAATTTCCTCCAGCATATCAAGGATTATGGCTGTTATTTCACACGTGTCATCAACACGCTTTTGGTATGAAAATTATTTATCTCATTTGGCTGAAGACAATGATACTTGATTACATTGCACCAACTGTTTTAAAATCAGGTTTCATATTCTAGTACTTTCAAACATGGCTGATTTTTTAAGCATTTCTGAAAAAAAATGTGTGTTTCAATAAAAATCCTTACCCAGGTCACAACTATAAACACTGCTGTTTAAGAGAGATCTGAAGTATTTCAATGTGTTGTATCAAGAAGGCACATGAATTCTTAAAAACTGAAATCAGATGATGATGTGGAGCAACTGTAATGCTGCAGTTACATGTTCTCTAAGGAAAAGACCCTCTCAGTGCCCAGTCAAACATAAACTACTTTGATTCCAACATCACACTAGATGAGGTGATGAAGAGAAAAATATACATATCCCTGTTGGGAAATGGTGCATATTAGATGTATGAGGATTTCCTTAGCATTTGAATACAGATGAGATTAAACAGTTGAGCCACTACTACTTGAACATAGTGTCCATGAGTTTGAGGTTGCTGTTGAAAAGTTGATAAAACCTACATTACCAGGTAATGGGCAAATTCCAGCAGAACACATTCAATTAGGATGTAAAACTGTTAATTCTGTTTGAGATAAGAAGGAATGTCCTCAACAGTGGAATAAGCCTATTAATGGACCTACTTATAAGAAAGGTGCTAGAACTGACTGTGGTACTTATCAAGGCACTTCACTGTAGTAACTATGCACAAAAGTTTACCGAACATTTCTCTATCAAGTTTACCATCATATGTAGCCAAAATTAGTGAGGGATCTTCAGCATGTATTTCAACATAAGAGATCAACTACTGTTCATATATTCTGCTCTCATCACATATGGCAGAAAAAAATTAGAATGCCATGCAGCAATACACCAATTATTTAGAGACTTGAAGAAAGCCTATGATTAAACACAAATAGAGGTTTTACATACTACTCTTACTAAATTCAATACACTCATGAAACCAACTAGGTCAATTTAAATGTGTTCAAATATAGCCTTTACTAAATTCTGTGAGGGCAGATATTTATCCCATGCATTTTATACCCAGAAATGTCCGAAACAAAATGATTTACCGCCATAAAAAAAAACCATAGCAGCTTTATTTATTACTGGTATGGTTGCTGGTCTGAAATAATGATTCAGAAGCCAAAGTATAAGTTCATATCTTGTCAACAGAATTCTGGACAAAATCACAACACAGAGACAGGTAATAAATCCTCTGATAAAACAGCAAGTTAAAATTTTTGGAAATGGTAGTAATGAATCAAAACTGCATTCACAAATAAATTAAGAGCAGATTAAGTCTGAGAAGGCTTACTATTATTTAGGTCAGAATATTTTGCTTCTCATTTGTTAAAAATATCACAGATGGAAGGACAGTATAAAAATGGATTTTAAAGAAATAAATGGGTGGGAACAGAATGGATTCACCTGGCTCAGGACATGGAAAAGTGCTAAGCCCTCATGAACACAGCAACAAACCTTCAGGTTCCATAAAATGAAGGGAACTTCTTGACTAGCTGAGAAAATATTAGCATCTAAAGAACAAATTTTCTCAATGGAGATGGTTAGTGAATAGTAACAGGCATAAGAGACAATTTTAATTAAGAAAGCAGCAAATAGTGTTTGAAAATATCTTCCACATTAAAAGAAATCAGTTCTGCTTCATATTTTTATATTATTACACAAACTAACCTGTTGGTATTGAAATTTTCAAACCCAAAAATGTCAAGTACTCCAATTGCACTCCTTGCATTGGTTTTTGGTTTATATATTGCACTGTTAATCTTATTAACAATAAGAATAAACAGACGACCATATATTCCTTTCACAAAGGCATCCCTCACATCAACAGACTGTTCCCGTGACAGTGTGGAGACCTGCAGTACAAAATATTAGCATGAGAGTACAATTACCACCATTTTCATGAATAAGCATTTTACTGTGGCTAAATTCAGCCATAAGTGGTATCTTGATAAAGGTATTGCATTCAGAATAACAAAGTTCTAAAGAAATAAAAAAAAAAAAGACAGCTGTAAAATACCCAACCCTTAATCACCATAACAATATCATAGACTATGCACAACACATATGAAGTGGGACCTCTTTATTCTGCCTGTGTAGAACAGTTTTCCATATATGGCTATAGCACAAAAGGAGAAAACAGCTGCCATTCTTAGCAAAGACTAGGTAAATATGAGTAGCAATTCCAAATTCACCTGTCAGTCAGGTAATTAAAGCTTAATGAAGCAAATAAATGACAGTAAAATATGAGTCATAATGACAAACAAATGAACCAGCATTGCTACAGCTCACTTTGAATATGCACAAGATGCTTATTTCTCTTATATCTCTGTAGCCTGCACCCTGCACTCTAAATGCTGTACTGTCTTGTATCACATATGTTAACGATACCTGACTGACGGTGACTGATAAAGATTTCTAAATACCGTGCATTACACTTTGAATCTTCACAAACTGCATGTGCTCACAGATTCCTTTTTGACTGTGTACTATCACCTACATATACAGAAGAGCAGATAAACCTCACAAACATGAACAATGGTCATGCCCACCATATTATGTTGAAGAAAGTTGTTTCATTAAAGGACCAGGTGACAAATGAAAATGTTGTTACAAATGGTATCTTAAAACACCTTCTGCAACACACAATATGGGAACCAACACACAACTGGATAATACTGGATAACATTTATCAGGAATTTCTGCAGTCATAGCTCACACAGTTTCTTTTAGGCATCTGATGCATAACAAAAACAGTGATATTGACAACAATCAACTTACAACTGTTTCTCCACTAGCAAAGATGGTTTTCCTTGTAAGTGCATCAATAAGTGACTGTTTTGGTACACCCAGAAGACTTGCTACTCGCTGAACATTGCTGTGATCAGGAATTTCCGTCGCATCCAAATTGTCTGATAAAACATCAAAATGAATAATCTCTAATTTAAAAAAATGAAACCAAGGAAAAGAACACAAACACACCACTGCAATATTGATAAACTTCACCTGATTCATGATCCACCATGTACTTCAATTACAGTACTGAACTCAGTCACTTAAGGCAACCAGAATAAAAATTATGCACTGAAGTATATCTCTCATTCACTCTCTAAACTGTCTGAATTACAAGAACTGGTATACAAAGCAGTGGAAAAACCTTAAAAACGTTTGCTTTAGGTGCTTCCAAGATTGGTTGGCTGCACAATGCACTACCCAAGTGTGTAACTCATTCAATAAAATTTTAATGCCAAAGGTATAATGCCTTAAAATTAATGGTCTCTGAAATGAACGAGATTTATTTATTTAATGCATATTTAATGACACTATCAGTAGCTCAGACCATACAGCAAGAAATGCTGTGATTATGAGTGCATAATGAACTCTAATGAAATGATTGTGGCATACTTCAATGTCTGGAGGAGCTATGGACAACAATAAAGAATGCATAAGTCAGAATAGTTACTGTCTTGGCTGAAGTTTGGACAGGGCACATTCATAAATACAAGTACAAAGCATTGATGCTTGAGCCCAGTTCTGTGAAAAGGACAATGCAACCATTACCACACAGACATCCCACCTTTACTTCCATTACTGTAAAATTCAGAGATAAATGAAGACATGAAAAATACAAACCAATGCATATAATAAGGAAATATGCACTTCTTAAAAAAATTCCGTGTCATGACATATAAGAACAGGTCACATATGACTGTAATTACCTATTACTGCTGCTTTGTATTTGACGTTCCCTGTGTGAAGTAATGCTGCAAGAAGTTTCAGAATTTCCCAGATCTCCTGGTCTGAGAACAACAACACCTTCATGGCAGAGCGAATGTCAGCAAACTCTGCTGCATCATCTCTTCCTTCACATGTGATGCTGCCTCCCTGTTGCAGTATTGTAAATACAAAATAGCAACCCATCTGTGTTTATCCAGCATCTTTCCAATACCAACCTTGCATACATTAACCTTTTGGCCCCGGAATTATTTTTTAATTTTAGCACACCCTGTATATAAAATGTGAATAATACAGGAACCAAATAGTTAGAATTATGAAACAAACTGCATTTTGAAGAGAAAAAAACGGAGAGTATGCACCATGTTTAAAATATTCGGTACTAATATTTGTTGAATAAATACACAAAATGCAACTTTAGAGGTTAGCGGTGCGGTACGACCACTATAGTTGACATGAGGCTTCAAAAGGTTAATAATACATTTCATTGCTGCATTTATACCTGCAATATAATTCCACTAAAACATTATGTCTAATTTGCTGCGTTATACAAAATACTTACAGACCTCACAAAAGAACGTTTCAGTTAGGAGGAAATATTCTCACCGAGTTTGGTAAATCCATAAAACTAGTTACACTAATTAAAATGTGTTTAAATGAAACAGACAGTAAAGTCCTGACATGTAAACATTTTTCTCTTATGTTTCTATTCAGAATGATCTGAAACAAGGAGATACTTTATCATTGCTGCTCTTCAACACTGTGTTACAACATAATGTCAGGAAGGTCCAAGAAACAGTAAGACTGAACCTGAAAGAGATATATCTACCCATGGTCTATGCTGATGATATTGGCTAAAACCATACATAACATAAAAAAGAAAACGAAAGTTCCATTAGTTGCTACAGAGGAAGTTGGCATAAAGTAAATACAGGGAAAATCAAGTACTGGTATACATTTACATTGTGACCTTAGAAGTGCTGTGGGTGCTTTTGAAGGACACTTCATGGGAATTTTTGTAACATCAACACATTATCTTGGATGGCTACATTCCTACTTTATGTAAACACCACCCCCAGCCAAGAAAAACAGAAGTTTTTATATTTTCTTTTGTCCAGCATTGTTGACAGGAATTATTTCAGATAACTTTTGAGTACATTTTATCTGTAATGAATACTTTGCAAAAATATTGCAAATGAAAGCCATGTTCAATTGAGTCACCTGCATGACTTTTATCAAACACCACAAGATTTGGATCCTAGTAAAATAAAGTACCTTAGCTACAGGTACATGACAAACAAAACAGAATATTGTAAGAATAAATATATGAGAAACTTATGGTCAATAACATTTGCAAAAATTACTATAAAAGTGAAGGGGACCAAATGAATACACAGACTGGGTGAAAAAGGGTGCCTACAGGTGGCATTATACAGCGTGATTCGAAAGGATGGACTCAATTTCATACATCTATATTTCCTGAACTATAGAGGGTATGTGAACGATTTACATAACATTTGAAAGAGGAGGTCCTAAATTTTCAAATATCACCACTAGAGCACTCACCTATGCACAGCTGTGCAGCAGCATCAGTTGAGAGCAAAATAGCTATTATGCAGTACAAGATTTTTTGCATTCGTGAGTTCATTAAAACTGATTCGGCGACTGATGTGCAGCGTACGTTTCATCTTCGTTTCAACATTCAACCTCCGAGGAAGACCATTTGTTGTTGGAATCACCAATTTGAGCAAATAGGCTGTCTGTGTAAAGGCAAAAGCTCCGGCCAACCACATGTATCAGACGAGAACGTGAGACGAATTCAAGAGAGTTTTGAGCATAGCCCATGCAAGTCAACCCGTAGTGCGAGCAGAGAACTTGGAATACCACAAACAACTGTCTGGCATGTGTTGAGGCACCGTTTACTGTTCAATTGAGTCCATCTTTTTCAATCACTCCGTATATTAACTAATGTGCTAGGTGTAAAAAAAATAAATAAAGACACTGGGGAGGGCATTTTTAAGCTGGTGCAGATGTCCAGTTGCTTAACTTTTAAAAAATGAAGGATACATTTACAGCAAAAGTTTGACTTACCCCTGTGAGATACCTGTACTGAGAAGCATCACCCAACTCCAGTTTTCCCTTCTCTTCATGTGACAAACCAGCCAGTATGCAGTAGAAGATGTGGTAATTACGCTCATCAGCACTTTGGGACACAATTCGAGACTTCTCCAGCAAGTACTGTTCAATCTTAGCACCTTCTATTACACCCTGATGATTGAAATGAATGTCTATATATTTGCCAAACCTGGATGAATTGTCATTTCGGATGGTCTTGGCATTTCCAAATGCTATGGATGTAACAGAATCAAAAATAAAATTTTCAAGGTAGGTACAATAAATTTGAAAAGACAAAGGAATTGTTTACACTTCATGCATAGCCTTAATAAAGACATGCTATTTAAACAACACAGAAAATTACGTAGGAAATATTGTCACATGCAGTTCTCAGGGTATTGTGAAAGTAGTACAGATAAAGAGATGTGATAAACATGCAGCTCAGATGTGAAAAACAAGTGATGTTTAAAAAATTCTGATAAGGAACCCAAATGAAAACTAATCCCTACAAAGACAAAGATGGAGATGGAAAGTTAATATGACAACTGATCTTAGAGAAATAAGTCATGAAAATGTGAAATGGATTTAAGTTGAATCTGAGAGGATCGACTAAATGGAACTTGTTTCCAATATTAATCCTTTGAATCTTAATCCCATTGCTGGTGAGCTAATTAATTATGATGGTTTCTAAATTTATGGCTGGAAAGACTGGAGGAATCTAACAATATTAACAAATTCAAATATTATAAATACACATTTCATTCAGTTTGGTTATTCACTAGTTTTTCAATGCTATGTTAACTACTGATGTTACACAATGTCATAATAAATATGATAACAGGTATACAGTAACTCAGAGAGATGTATGATGGTCTATTTTAAAGTTCTACCTTCTAGGATTGGGTTGGCTTCCAGAATTTGCTGTTCAATCCAAGAATGTTTTCCACTTATAGCTGCTAAGTACTGTAGAATTAGCTTAGTGCTTTCTGTCTTTCCTGCACCACTCTCACCACTGCAGACAGAAAATAATTTGTTACTCACTACAGCAGTGCGTATGATTACTACATAAAATGAGCCTACTGACAATGAGCTATTCCTTACAAATTATGATAAATTTGTATAATGACAATTCTCATTAAACTTAATTTCAATAATGATTGTTCATCTTATGATTCCTGTCTCATCCCATATAAATAGGAATTTTGTCATACTTCAGCACATTTAAAATTCCAACAATTCTCCCTAAAGCTTATTTTCTAACAACATATTAAAGTAACAATTACTTTAAAGGTCAAGAATTTTCACAGAAATATTTTACTTGCTAATAGGAAACAGTTTTCCTGCACTTTGACTGCCAGCTAGCCCTGTCACTGTATGAACTGTCATTCATCTGCCTCCAGATAGCATGTTCAGCAAGCAAGTGTCTAACTCCACACTATGAAGTTCACATGTTGATAGGGCATTGACAAACTAGCAATTTGGCATCCTTTACATTCAGAAACATGAGTAGTCATGTTGTGATAATAGCCAATAGTGATACACTATATTCCTCCCAATAGAATATCATTTTATCCTAGCAACTATGAAATTACTTGTGATAGGTACAAAAGATGCTGCACAGGAGAAAGTTTTGGAGAATAAATCTGATGAGGCAGTCTGATCTGTGGGTTGAAGTGAGCTTGATGAAGATGGAGTAGTAGGAGGTGATAACAACAATACAACAGAAGTCTAGAAAAATGTGATGAAGACCACAACACCCTTGAAATTCTGGTGCTCTCAATTTTCAACTAAAGTTCTCCTCTTCTTCATGGAAGTAATAAAACAGCTGACAGCATTAAACAGTATAACCAACATTCAAACACTTGATTGTACACAAAATGTGCATCTGTTCAGCTACAACATTAAACATGAGCCACAACAACAGGGATACAATGAAAGATTATTAACCCAAACTTGAATAGTTCTCTGCATCATTTTAGAGTAAAATGATGAAACACAGTCAGATGGTTCATATAATGAAACTTACACCTGCACATTTCTGAAACAATATGAATTGATTATACAAGGCTCACAGACTCTGGCAGATTAGATCTCTTCAATGAGGGAAAAATGAGAGATGTCTGTGCAAAATTTTACAGTTCATTTAAATGTTCACTTACAGTTAATGATATTGTGCTTCTTGAATGCAACTCTTTATTTTACAGAAACACAATCTTAAAAACCTACAGATGAATTGGCACATGTTTATCAACTGTGCAGCAGGATTGCGTGACAGCATACTTTGGAAGGGTCAACAATATGCAGAGCATATTGTGACAGCTAAAAATTGTATACTTACCAATGAAAGAAAAGCAGGGTTAGGACACAAAAACTATGCGGACAATTTTGTATCCCAGATTTATTTGATGAACTGGACACACCAGTACTGACTGATTTCATATTACAATTTTTTACTTTTATAGTTGTTGATCTTTGACACTGTTCACACCAGAGTAGCATGCCAACTACTGGATCACTAGGGCGACCCCAGACAGTTTGTTGTTGTTGTTGTTGTAAATCTTATGTCACACATCCACTTCCTTCCTCTTTCTCAGTACAGGAAGCAATATACACTCATATCTAGGCTTCATTGGCTGACAACCTGGTCTGTCATTTGAAGAATACTGACCCTCTCAGTTTATATGTGACTCAGTTCTCTTCTTCAAGGACAATTTCTGAGTTTTCATCAGTTACACATTATGGCCCTCATACAATATACATATGGTAACAGCTTGTCCTTCTCACAACTTACCTTATAACTATGCATTGGTCTTGAGCGTAGCGTTTCATGTGTGAGTAACTATTGTCACCAATTGCAAAAATGTGAGGTGGCAGCTCTCCAATTTTTCTGTCTTTATACAGTTTTATTTGTTCTGCTGTGTAGATTGGTAGAATTTGATATGGATTTACAGCTACAAGTATTGAACCAGTGTATGTCTGAAAGAGATAAGAGTATCACCAGCATAACAACTAAATTACAGCAGATATAATTTCTTCTCACTGTGTTTACACATTAAGTTGAATGTAAAATATATGTTCAGTTGTGACAAGAATTATGCTTTCAAGCAGTTTTAAATTATCAACAAAAAGTATGCAGTCATGTTGCTGACAGAAGTTTCAGTAAAAAATTATTTTCAGCTAAGCAGTTCAAAACGAATGGACTGGACTGTGCAATCACCATTCAACTGCCGTTGTATATATGCCATATGTCTACATACAACATAATTTATTATGCTTGTCAGGCTACATGTTTCATGGCAGGGCAAAGAACTCAATCCATATAGTGACTAGCCTATGGCTTGAATGCCAAGGAATAAAAGCAGTCCCATTACAGGCCTGGACAGGCCCAGAGGGTTCTTAGGAAGTTAAGGTTCCCAGATTTCGTGACAACGGCACAGGATGGTGGTAGGTTGTCAGCCTTACGCACCGGCCGCCTTTA
>Ga0131853_10020752_pt1 | contig 11928 bp, 3 predicted proteins | sample TergutLab28metaG_FD_92764 | JGI IMG/M metagenome (GOLD analysis project Ga0131853, IMG submission 92764) | Labiotermes labralis P1 segment gut microbial communities from Petit-Saut dam, French Guiana - Lab288 P1 (version 2) (version 2) | ecosystem: Host-associated > Arthropoda: Insects >...
AGCCGCTACTTTTTTCATTCAAGTAGCTCCTCAATTGACCTCACGAGGCTCACGAGGCTGAGTGGACCCCGTTCCAGACCCACTACTACCCAGAAAATCTGGTAGCGCCGGGGATCGAACCCGTGACCTCTGTATCTGTAGCCAGAAACTCTGACCACTAGACCACAGAGGCGGTCAATGACACATCAAGGATTTTTAAAATTAATCATTACAAACTAAGGTTTTTTTTGTGGAGGGGGGGGGGTGATGAACCTAATTCAGTTGTTAGGGCCAGTGGCTTGATTTTTTAAAGAATGAAAATATCTGGTTTTCATACGAAACAAAACATTTCTTTTCCGGTAAAAATATTATCAGATTCTCGTGAAGGGTATTGTTCCGTGACTTCAGTGGCTTATTTAGTGCATGAAATAGTTAACTGTATATTCGTGGCTGGGTTTCGGAAAACCTGGAGAATGTTTTAATAAGACTATTATCTTACCTGTCTCAGACGTGCATGCATATAGTGAGGAAATTATTTTTTCTGAAAGCAATTTCTTTGGCTTTTAATTATATGATAGTTTAGAAAATCTATGTAATTTTCGTGGCGTCCCAAGAGAAAAGGACGATCTCCTTCGTTCATGAAGAAAGTGAAGTTATGAGATAACCATTCTGCTTCTGTGTTAGTGTAGGTGTATATAGCTTGTTTAAACTTTGAACAAAATGATTTGTTTGACTAACATTTCACGGGAACACGAACACTGCAGGCTGACTGATACCAGAATTTGTTTAATTCCTTGCAATCGTTGGTGTGTGTGTGTGTGTGTATATATATATATATATATATATATATATATATACGAAAACTGAGATCCTCATAGCGGTGTTGTGAAGATTCAAGTTTTCTGGGAAGTTACTCTGTGTCGATGGGTTAAATCGCTGGTTAAATAATTGCCAAAGGTCACAGCGTGCATGGTCCAGAAGACGGTTCCAGTAACCTTCCTCTTCACCGCAGCGAGAACCTCCCATTCCTGAACACAGAAAATAATTGATGACTCCTTGCTTACGAATGGGTTGTATCTGCAGTGGCATATTATTTCTGAAATCATGTACTTACTTACCTACTTACTTACTTACTTACTTACTTACTTGCTTACTTACTTACTTACTTAATTAATTAATTAATTACTGAGTCCATGGAGCAGAGTCTTTCTTGAGAAGGTAACTGGTTTTCAGGTTTTCAGCCAATAAAGAATTTCCCCGCATTTCATGGAACCCGAAGGTTCATTACCGCATCCACAAGTGCCCGCCATCTGTCCCTATCCTGAGTCACCTCGATCCAGTCCATTCGGAATCATGTACTGTTTATATCTATAATAATATCTAAACATGTGCAGTAATATATCTGTATCTACAGTAACACGTGTCTGCAGTAATGTATTTGTATCTGCAGTAATGCACTTATATCTAAATTGAATAATACCAATACCCATGCAGCGACCCACAGTAAGCAACCGTACTTTATTCGCCTTGTCGCATGTGCCACAGTCCTAGCGAAATATCCGCGCTTTTGTTTCGTGGAAAAGGAAAGGAGCCGTTACAGATCGGTTAGAGCGAGGACGAGGTTACGCGATGGAGACACGAGAATTACGTTCGATTCCCGGCAGGGGTAGAGCCTTTCCCCTTTTCTACAGCATTCACACGGGAACTGGTCATCCGGCCTCCTGTGAATGCTGGAACTTCTTTCGTGAAGGTAAATGGCTGAGGTGTATTGCCACTCACCTTCATGTTGTAAAACGTTTAAATTCCTGGAGCTATTCCTCTAAATCTCCATACGTCGTATATAAGAATATTTACAATTACAGCTTCAGTGGTACAGAATATCCGGGCCCGATTGTAAATAAAAGGCTTCGGGTTGTTGTAAAACACTATTTTGCTTCATGAGGAAATGACATGCGTTTTTCTACATTTAAATTAGAGAAGATGCCTTATAAATGTGTATTGCTGTACCGTGTACTGTTTTGTTTTTGCTGCGGTTGTTGGCGCTCCAGAAGCAGGTTATAATAAAGTACGATCCTCTGCACGATGAGGATAGCCAAGAGAAACCTGGCCAAGCGTAGCGGAATGTTCAACAAGGCTGCGGACCTTCGCAGGATATCCTCACCTCAACACATCTGGCCCTGAGGTCGTTTTAACAAACGTAATGTAGGAAATGATTCAGTTCACAAATAACTTGTTTAAAAATGATTCAGACGCACATAGTTTTATTAATACGCCAGGAAATGTGCTCGTATAATCTAGCTGTTGAGATATATTCACGTCCTCTGCAGGCGTACGACTTCCGGAGAAATGTACTGGGCCTTACATGCATGCTCATGCTCAGTGGGGCATTAGACCTGAACTACAGTGAGGACCTGGATTACTAAACTTTTGTCACTGTATTCATGTACTATAACCAGAATTCATAATCCTGTTGTTTTATTTTTCGTGGTCCTGGAGACTTGCTAGAATCTTGTGTAATGGTCATACGTTCGAACTCTACTCAAGATAAAAACATTTGTTGCTTTTAGTTGTAAATTTTTTACAGACTTCTTCTTCACTAACGTTCGTATCTCAGTGTTGCGTGGGTGTGAATCTCGGTCTTAGGATAAGGATATCCGAGAAGACGATGCTAGCGATGTTTGGACCTGACAGGGATAATGTAACTGGACAATGGAGAATAGTGGCCTTCATTCCACAATGATTTAATCGATTTATTTACGTATCATACGAAGGCATGTTCAACATACTACTTTACTTTAAATTCGACTGATTTACTGGATGGGGTAGAAGGAGTGAATATCTAAGATGGAAAAAATATATATATAATCTACCGCACCGCCCCAGCATTGACCAAATAAAAATTGATGCAAAATTTGTACCCCACAAAGCTTATTTATTTTGAATAACCTCCCTTTCATACTCAGAGTACTGGAAAAAATTTTAAAATTGTAATATAATATGCATATGTTATATCTTAATGTCTCAAAACACAGCTTACTTTTATCTAGTTTTGGCTTATACAGCTCCAATTTTTGTAGAGTTGAATTCTCAAATATCTGAAAAAAATTATCATTTCAATGTGTTTTACTTAAATTAAACTTCTTAATGCTTATTTTAATTGCCTGATTATGGTTTTTCAAAAGCCGAAACATGTAGCAAGCCAGAAACAATGATAAAGCGTTAAATTATGACTGTCGGTCTAACTTTCTTTTCTTCAGTACGCCAAATTTTATACTTTTCGAGCTGTGTAACGACGCATTGCCACATTTTAGGAAGCGCCATTGTTGCCTCAAGTCCATTCGCCTGCCACATTATTACCGAACTGGGTTACTGTGAATAGTTCCGACGTTTAGGGAGCAGTTGAAAGATGCGAAATATTAGGGAAGGCAAGCGGGCCTGCGGGCCTGTGCCAGGTGGCCAGTGACAATTGAACACCGAATGAACGACGCCATACTAAACAAAAAATAAATTCTTAAAAATACCAGCTCTGCGGTTTTAGTAGTTCATCTCATTAAAGTGAGGAATAAAGTTTCCTGATGTGGGTCACTCGGTCCGCTGTCTAAAGCCTTCCTAATTGAGAGATTTTGCGGCCGTTCATATTGAGAGAGAAACGGCATTTCAAGTCAGAATATTGAAAGACATAAAATGTGTGACGTTGTTTCTTTAGTAATGTGCTTTGCAAGACTTATTTGGTAATAAAAGTCACTTCATGTTAGTGCAATATAGACCTGTGTGTCCCATCATGATAGTCTTCAGATTTGTGGCAGTTGGTGTTGTTTCACTTCACGCAGTAAATGGGGACATTCCGTCTTGATGAACGATTATTTTAAACGACGTTTTAGGAGTAACGTCGTGTCAGTCTTCTTGCGTCTAATGTTTGCATATTTATTCAATATCTGTGCATCAGTGAAAGTGTCCCGAATTGAACCTCATCTTTTGCACATGAAACCTGTCAACAGGCAACCCGGTTGATTTAGTGGCTGGCCTCTCCCTTCAACACTGATCTCGCCACGTATTACCAAAATAGACAAAAAAACAGCTGAAAATTTAAAGACAAACCCAAGGAGTCTCAGCTGCATAAACATGGTGTATTAAAGAACTGACTTTTAAGGGCCGAATTTTTTGTTCAGTCAATGTACACGTGAACTTAGTTTGTAGCATTAAGATATGGAGCCTGGTAGCTGAGTCACTATAGTCACTAGGCTATGACCTGAACGACCGAGAAATCTGTTTTTGATTCCTGTATGCCAAGAGAGTGTTCTCTTGCCCTTTGCACACAGATCGGCGCTGTGCCACCCAACTCCTTCCCAGTGGGTGCCGACATTTCATCCACGAGATTACAGAGGCTGGAATTGAAGCTTAACATTCATGTCTATAGCTGTCGATGTTAAGGATAAATGGACCTATGTATTAGTCAAAACGTTCAGTAACTAAAACCTGTAGAAGAGAACTATTATGCAGGACATTCTTAAGTGTGTATGAGAATGTAGTCTATAACAAATAAACTGCAGAAATTAGACAGAGATGAATATTGCATAACACCTAATTAAGGTCAGGTTCAAATGGGAAAAGAAAGTTAGACGCCGTCCTTATTAGACGCTAAGGAGGACTGGAATAAAAAAAAACTGAGAAAACTACTGGCAAGTAGATTAGAAATTTTAAGTGTAGATTCTATTACTATATCTCTACAATATCGCGTCTCTCAACAATAATTTTCTTATTTCTTTATTGTAGTTCCCCCGTGGCTTTCAATTGGGACTGTGTAGTACTGATTTTATTTTCCGATTTGGATCCAACACTGTAAGGTATTCTTCGCTTGTTTTAATATCCTTAACAATGTGCAGTTTTATACTTCTTTACAAGCTGCATTCTCGTTCATAGTCTACCATTTGCTATGTAGCTTATTGTTGAATGCGAATGTAGTACAAATATTGGGTTAATGACATTAGGCGCATTACAATACACACAACTGGGCCTTAATTTTAAAATCCAATAATTGTAAGGCTAATATGCACATTGAAAAGTTTAAGAGTTACAAATCACCAGGTTATGATCAGATGCCAAAAGACTTAAAAACTGATGTGCGAGAGTAAAATGGAGATATTGCATGTTGCTAAAGAGGTATAAAATCACAAGACTTTGGAGATATTTCACGTTTAGCGGATAAAATGTTTATGTAAACGAGTTTTGTAGATCACTTTTAGATCCATTATCGATGTCCTAATTAGTTACAGTATGTCAGCTGGCACCGGTATCTAACAAACAAATGCCATCAAAATATAGACATCACCTCCTTTCACAGAGTGAAAAACTTAAGTACACACAGTACATGAACCTCTCTTTTCATAACCAAGTATGTACTAAGAATTTACCTGATAATACCAGCATGCTTTAAGTTTTCTAAATGCTGTAAATCATGCATCGACAATTTCAGAAAATATGAGTACAGAAATACACTTTACGGGATATAAATAAGTACTACAAATGCTGATCTTTTAGAAAGCTTTAATTGCTTGAAGGTAATTAATAAAATAACGAAGTAACTACGCAGAATATTAAATATATCACTTGCTAAGGAACCACTCGTATCACTTACAGCAAATGAAGGCCCATCCGTACCGAATTACTCACGGCTGAATAAAGTGACATACCGACGGAGTTGGTTGTGACCCTATGGTACTAGGACTTTATGAAATCCAAGTTACGGATTAGCATTTTATATGAGGGGAAGTGACAGGGATGATTTTAGCGTGTAAATACACGCATTTGTTTTGAGCGTCGTATGGAAATACATGGTACTTCAGGGTTTGAATTTTAATATGAGATTCATAGAATTATAAGTTTTTATATATACAGTTTTGACTATTTTTTATAAAAACCTGCTGGGTATGTTCTGTGTAAAGACCAAAATATGTTGCAGTGAAATACAGAGTGCAAACAGGGGAATGTTAGTATGCATACTGTAATTTATTTGGTTAAAAAAACAATAAATGACAAGTCGGGTGAGAAATATGTAGTATAATTGAGTCACTTATTGAGTTCTACTCGACACTGTCTTGTGCGGTGTAATAATTTTAGTGACATTAATTTAGCGGATTTTAGGCTTTTTCAGCAGTGCAGTCTCCGTTCTTTTGGGATGGGCCCCTTGTTAACGGGTGACTGGTGCCCGACGTTTCGAGAAAAAGCTTTGGTATTATCCTCATGGATCGAAACGTCCGATGTCCTCTTGGAATTCGATCTTTGACGATGTGACTAAAACGTGTCTTGACACACCGGGTACCAATCACCCATCGACACGTCAACAAATCCCAGAAGAATGGGCACATGAAATTAACTCTCCAACAATCACGTTATTTCTGCAAGGCCAATGAGATGTTCAAAACAGTACGGGAATGTTTTTGTGAGAAACAGGAGATTTTGTCTGCAGTTGTTCATACTAGCTTTCGTATATAACAATCTTATAATTGTTAAGCTTATAGTGGCACAATGATTGTTGTGTATCTTTGTTCCAGAAGTCAGTGGGGAAATCGACTTATGCGGGGACTTATTCATGCCCCTTCTACTGGTAAGTAAATTTCGATAGAATAAAGTTATTTTTAATTAAGCTACGTGTTGGACATAGGAAGAATAATTCTCCATAAAACAACAAATTTGTGCTTTCAATTGTATAATGATGTGCTAAATTCAAATAACTTTGTACTTCTCAGTATTTGTAAGTAGGCACCTGCGTTATTAAAGACATCTTGCATGTTATAACTTGCTTCCTGTGTAGTAATTGAGAACATCAATGTGAACAACAGAACAACAGAACAACTACCGATAAAACATTTTATTTTATGTGGGTACTAATTGAGAAGAATGAGATGGGCGGGGCATGTGGCATGTACGGGAGAGAGGAGAGGACAGGGTTTTGGTGGTGAAACCTGAGGGAAAGAAAACACTAAGAAGACCCCGGCTTAGATGAGAGGATAATATTAAGATGGATCTTCAGGAAGTGGGATCTGACGGCATGGACTGGATGGATCTGGCTCAGGATAGGGACAGTTGGCGGGCACTTGTGAATGTGGTAATGAACCTTCTCTTCCATAAAGAGCGGGGAATTACTTGACTTGCTGAGAACCGGTTAGCTTCTCAAGAAGGACTCTGCTTCATGGTGTAAGTAAGTAAGTAAGTGGATACTGAGGACACTGAGGAAAAAGCTACAGCGCACTTGACAGCCTTTCAACTATTTCTTATTGACTTCAAACAGGCAACTTCTTGGAAGTTTTGTGTGACATGCTGATGTTCGTCAGTGTGTCCACAAAACCTGTTAGTTTATTTAAAACGGGTCTGAATAGTAAAATTTGTAAAGGTAAATGTTGCTTATTTTAAATAGTGAGCACATTCCTCTCAAATGCACCATTAGGAAGGTATGAAAAACCAGAATAATTAAACCAACGTGGATAGCATGGGTAAGATATGCAGCAGGCATGGAAATGAGTACCTATGCGGCACCAGTCAATCGAGTTGCAGGGCTGATAGTGTCACCCAAGTATGCCTTGGCGAATAAGCAAATAGTAGATATTTTAGGTTTGTTAACGTTATGACCGCCAAGTATTAGTATAAAGAATATTCTAGATGAATGAGTTCATCTGTAGCAGCCCCGTGCGTAAGCTACTTTTTGTTTTGGGCTGCAGCGAACGAGAATCTCTTTCTCTTTCAAACTAGTGAAGACAGCCACTGCAGAAAATGAAATGATTGAAACTGTTTAGACAAATGAGGTTCTGTCGCTTGCCCTTTTCGAGTAGTTTGAAACGTGCAGAGAAGGAACTGAGGACCTCGAAGGTAACCCAAGAAGTGTACTGACGTAAACTGCTCGAAGTGAGGAAACAGTTGCAGAGGTCTGAACTGGTGGCCAGCGACCATCCAGTGACTCAAACATTGCCGGCGGGACTACTGCATTTCAACGGGGATAAGGTTCATCGCATCTTTCATGAAGATTTGGGAAAGAGGAAGACGTGAGGGAAATGTCTTTCACACAGACTGACGGACGAACATTAGGAGCACAGAGTGAAAACTTGTGAAGAATTTGTCTAGACCAGATCCGCTGAAATTGCAACTCGCGAGAAAAATGTTGCCGCAAGGAAATTTGGCAAGGGAAAAGTTCTTTTAACCTTTTCCCTGGGAAAGCCAAGGTAGGACGTAGAAACAATTTTGAAAACTTATGATCTGTTTTTTTTTTTACATAGACACATATTATATTACTAATCAATTATGTAGAAATATTCCAGAAATTGCAACATCGTAGCCTGAGGTGTGAACTGCACTTTTGTGAACTCTTCCTATTATCGATAAATTTATTGTATATGATGTGTAAACAAATACACAAGTAAAATTATACACACTTGTGTAATTATACATATATTTATATTTATTCTGCATTTTCTTTGTTGAATTACAGGTTTGCCCTCTTGCAAACCAAGTTTTACTGCGGTTGCCCGCACCACACAAAAGGTTGATCCGACCTGGTCTAGACACATTTTGCTAATTCAGTCATTCCCATTGACGAGTTTCGCGTGTTTCATTACGACGGTGAAGTGAAACACCAGAGTTTGCAGTAGTGTGAGTTGTTGTCCCTTAAGCCCAAAATTTTCCCTTGCAGTAGTCGAGGGTCGAAAGAACGACGATCACTTCCGTTGGTATGCAGAATTTACAGGAAATTTGTGCCTGAAGGAAAAACAGTTAACAGAGAATTCTGCTGCCAGGTACTGGAAATTTTTTTGAAATGGATTTCGATAGTGCAGCCACAGAGTACTGTCCTTTGCATACAGTTCCCCCTCCTCATTGTATTACGAGATTGAAGTGCTGCCTAGCGAATCGCGGCGTGATGAATAATAGCCGCCCACCTCATTCACCTGACCTCTACCAGTTGGCATTTTATATTACTTTAAGCGAAAACTGCCCTGGAAGAAAGACGATCTCAGGAATCCGAAGACATCAAGAAGAGTGAAACCGCTGAATTAACTGCGGTTCCTCTGGACGCCATTGATGATTATTTATGCTAGTTTTAAAATGATCTAAAAAGCGTTGTGTAGTCACGGCATATTGCTTTGAAGGAAAACAAAACATCATTATTCATATGCGTTATGTATCCGTTCTTATAGCCCGAGTCCTGGAAGTTTATTGCTGGACCTAGTCCATTCAAAATTTTCTCTCTTCAAAAGTTAAACGAAGAGACGTGATGGGAAAAGTATACATATTTAAGGGTATAATATTAAAACAGATGATATAGTAAACTAGGAAGACATAGCTTCGATTCACCTTGCTCAGAATCGGTTACAGTGTCGGAATCTCTGTAAACACGGTAACGAACCTTCTGGCAGTATAAAGTTATAGTTTACTTTACAGCGACTGAGTGACGGTGAACTGCTTCAGGAGGGACCTGCTCCTGTGAGCTGGCCTGTTGCAAGTTATTCTTTATGAATATACGGTGAAATGTGGAAACCTGTTAAATAAATTTTGACAACTTTTCTAAGTGACAAGACTTCAGTACTATTTAATTTTAATTAAAAGCCACTTACTGCTTTGGACGGGGTGGGTGGGAAAAGTATTGCAGGAAGACCTAACATACGAGTAATACCAAATTCTTCTTACGGGACCTGATGCCAGCCTGTCCGAAATCTTTTAGCTGAAGAGTAAAGTAGAATCCACTTCATCAAGAGTCCCCAGGCGTACTGGAAGCTTTTATCCTCATGATGAAGAACAGTTTTCTTTTTCTTATTTCTAGGGAGAGAAAGCTGAAGAGCCTGCAAACACTAACTAATCAAAAGATATCCCATCTCTATTAGCAGCTGAGTAGAGGTTGTGCTGATGATGCTGCTTTTTCGGCGAGAAGGGAGAGGTTATGGTTTATATATAAAGAATGGGATGAGCTAAATTGAGTTAATAGGCTTAATGTTTACGTCGTGGATAACAGACATGTTATTAAGGACTAATTTCAACGAAACTTGAAGCCCGCTTGCTGCAGGTGATGACGGAGTAGAGATGAATATAAACTTCCTTCATTTATCTAAAAAGGCATTGCTTTATAGGAGTTAGTATCGTAAGGAGAAGAATCCCCAGACAGTGGTTTCCAAAGTGTGTTACTGTGACTTGCAAGGCTAATGGTACTGTAATGATGTAAAAAGATAAGATGACTAACCCATCTTCATAATGAAAACCTTTATTGAATGAAACGGAATTTGCGATATTTGAGATTCTGAAGGCGGCCGGTATAGCTCAGTTGGTATAGCGACTCGCTAAGACCTGAAGGTTCGAGTTTCGAATCTCGGTCAAGTCAAGAGGTTTTGTCTTCTCCTCACCCGTCCAGACCGGATCTGGAGGGCCACCTAGCCTCATGTGTTATGGACACAGGAGTTCTTTCTCGAGGATGAAGCGGCGGAGACATGGCTTGAAAACCCACCCCATCAAGCGTCGATGTTAAGAAAGTGTAGAGCTATACTTCTACTTCCGCTCTGTGCTAACTAAGACATGTGACGAGGAGACCTTTACCTTTACCTTTAACTGAGATTCTATCAAAGGTAACGATGAAGACTCAAGTTCTCTGGTTTATGATACCGTGTTTGTTAGGATGTCCACATGGTAACTGACGTTATGAAGGAGCCTTTTGCTTCCATCTTCAGGACCTAAACTGTCCACGGAGGAGGATTTAGTAGCAATTATTCGAAGCGGTATGAACACAAGTAACAAGTTTGTATTGTGTCCACTGTACAACGAGGTCGTGAGTGCGCTGGTTCATAATGTCGATGGCGGAGGGATTCACGGACGAAGATTTTGAACGAATATGGAAGGAAATTGTCGTGTTCTAGACATATGCATGATGGAACTGATTAGGACACGGGAAACATCAGCCAGTACAGTCGGGATACCGACCAATATTCAGTCTGCTTACCTCCACTGTAACAGTGTTACCATTACTTTCGGTCACTTGGTCGAGCGCTTCACACAAGATTAACAGTAGCTGAATTAATGGATGCAGGTATTCCGCAGCCTGAGAGTGCCATTCCTGCCCCCTTTATAAACTTTTCACCTTTCCAGAATGGTTTGGTTTTCACAACTGTTACAATACAACGTCACAGGAGATCCAAAACTCAGCTGCGTGGGTTAGTTTAACGGTGACCTTGTGAGTTCATATTCCAAATCTAAACATATAGCGGTCTCTTACGGATTACCGGCTATCGTGTCCGCTATTTGTCGTGTCTTTCCTTCTTCTGTGTAAGAGGATGATGGATTACCTTTAAATATGACACGACTTCCTTGCAGTAATTTAAATACTGACTATATAAGAACCGACTACGGCACAGGATCCCGTGTGCCATCTACGGCTGAAACAGTGCTTTGAATAATTTAAGACGGAAATATTGATGTAAACATTGACTATCTGTCCATACGAGATTTTTATGGTGGCATCGTCTAATAAGCAGCGACAGATTCTCTGTAAATCTTGGTGGTGTGGCGACTAGAAAGACTAGACTGGGATTCAGGGAAAAGATTTGCTGTCATCGCTACCTCGTGCAGACAAACTCTGGGACCCACGCAGCCTCCTAACGAATGCTTACAAGGGCTGTTCTCCCACGGTAAGGCAGCCGGAGAGTGAGGGTGATCATTCGCCTCTCATTATGGTCGAGGTCACGAATGTGTCATGTTGCAGAGAGACCTCTACTCAAGATTAACCTTTTGGCGCCGGAATTATTATTTTATTTTAGCACATCCTGTATATAAAATGTGAATAATACAGGAACCAAAAGTGTTAGAATTATGAAGCAAACTGCATTTTGAAGAGAAAAAAACGGAGAGTATATACCATGTTTAAAATATTCAGTACCTATATTTGTTGAATAAATATATAAAATGCAACTTTAGAGGTTAGCG
>Ga0131853_10020753_pt1 | contig 11928 bp, 10 predicted proteins | sample TergutLab28metaG_FD_92764 | JGI IMG/M metagenome (GOLD analysis project Ga0131853, IMG submission 92764) | Labiotermes labralis P1 segment gut microbial communities from Petit-Saut dam, French Guiana - Lab288 P1 (version 2) (version 2) | ecosystem: Host-associated > Arthropoda: Insects >...
ACCAGATGCTGTATAATACAATTTTGACCTCCTGATGATGAGCACATAGTGCTCGAAACATGTAGAGACATATAATAAACTTATTATAAAACAAGAATTTGTGCGTTAAGTTGGTTAATTACTGAGATCATTGCAACGTGTTTCGACCGTCTTGGCCATCTTCAGAAAATACAACAAATATACAAAATATGTGAGGGGGGGGGGTTCAGTTGCAACATTAACTGTTATAAAAAGAAAGGAGAGCTCTTCTTTACAAAAGGGGTGATGATTTATAAGGATTGTGCCCCCGTTAACGCGACGAGATTCGAACCAGTTCGCTCGTAAATGTAAGGGAAGATCGTCACTCTTACAGCACCGTGAAGGGGCGTGATGTCATTTGCTTAGTTTTTGTGTAACGTCTGAACAAGTAGTTCAGATTGTGTGACGTAGCATAATGGAATAGTTAGGCAATAAAGAGTGGAAAACTTGTGGAAGAAATTGATCACGACTTAAATTAATTCTTCGTGGCCTTGTGATTGGTATATGTACCATCACATTTCACATTCACAAATTCTATGTTCAACCAACACATTATATTTATGTGTTGTATATACATCTCCAAAAACACAGGAATTAACTTTTTGGCGCCGGAATTATTTTTTCAATTTTAGCACACCCTGTATATAGAATCTGAATAATACAGGAACCAAATACGTTAGAATTATGAAACGAACTGCATTTTGAAGAGAAAAAAACGGAGAGTATATACCATGTTTAAATTACTCAGTACCTATATTTGTTGAATAAATATATAAAATGCAACTTTAGAGGTTAGCGGTGCGGTACGACCACTATAGTTGACATTAAGCGTCTAAAGGTTAAAGTAGCTGCTGGTAATGATATGGGATTAGAGGTAAATGCTGATAAAATTAAGTATGTATCTGTCTTGAAGGTACAATATAAAGATTGATAATAGTTCCTTTGAAAAGGTGGAGGAGTTCAAATATTTGGGAACAAATTTTAAGCTCATGGTTCCGTGCATCGTAATTCAATGTTAATAAAAATCCAACCAGATGCAACAGTATGCAGATATTTATTTACTGCAAAGTCACTATACGTGTTTCGGGTGTCACAGCACTTTACAGTAAATAAATATCTGCATATTGTTGCATCTGGTTGCATTTTTATTAACATTGTTTTGGGAACAAACTTAACAAATCAAAATTATATTCAGGAAGAAATTAAGAGCAAACTGAAGTCAGGGAATGTTTGCTATCATTCGGTACAGAATATTTTGTCTTCCGGTTTGCTATCCGAAAATATAAATATTAAGATATACAAAATTATAATTTTGCCTGTTGTTTTGTATGGGTGTGAAACTTGGTCGCTCACATTGAGGGAGGACCGTAGGCTGAGTGTGTTTGAGAATAGGGTGCTGAGGAACATATTTGGGCCTAAGTGGGGCAAGGTAACAGGGGAGTGGAGAAAACTACATGGTGAAGAACTTGATGATCTATTCTCCTCATCAGATATTTTTCGAGTGATAAAATCGAAAAGAATGAGATGGACGGGGCATGTAGCTTGCAAGGGGGAAGAGGACAGGTGTATACAGGGTTTTGGTGGGGAAACCTGAGGGAACAAGACCATTTGGAAGACAGAGGCATAGATAGGAGGATAATATTAAAATGGACCTTCAGGCAGTGGGGTGTGGGGGCATGGACTGGATCGATCTGGCTCAGGATAGGGACAGGTGGCGGGAACTTGTGAATGCGGTAATGAACCTTCGGGTTCCATAAAATGCGGGGAATTTCTTGACTGGCTGAAAACCGGTTAGCTTCTCAAGAAGGACTCTGCTCCATGGAGTGACTAAGTAAGTAAATAAGTAAGTAAGTGAGTGAGTGAGTAAGTAAATAAGTAAGTGAGTAAGTAAGTAATTAAGTAGGTAAATAAGTAAGTGAGTAAGTAATTAAGTAGGTAAGTAAGTAATTAAGTAATTAAGTAGTAAGGAAGTAAGTAAGTATGGATCTCAGAACAAACAGCGATTATTTCACTACAAACCATTAACTGAATTTCTTTTCATAACCGAGACGGAGTGTGTTCACTGCGCGGTACGGACTGGATCTTTATAATCCAGTTTATTCTTGTTCTTAATCTTTTTCGTATTTCTTGTAGGCGATAAGAAAAAGATACAATAATGAAACGAGGTTACATTAGGGGCATGACATTTATTCGTAATTGAATAAAATATTTATTTAGAACTGAATATATAGCAGCGTACTTTCAATCGACCTTTGCTTACTAACAAAAATAGATGCTAACAGAACACCGTGCGTGTTACAGGGTTCGTAGTGGCGTTTTGATTAAACTTACCCAATTTAGTGAAAGCCAGTTCATTTAATGTTCGCATGAAAAACACGTGTGACAACGTGACACGAAATGGTGACTTGGTCCGCTGTTACACGAAGCGGCTGATTGTTGCAGGCGGCGTAGCGAATGAAGCACTAACTCTACAAATTAGCACCTCGGACCAGTTAGCTGTACCTTGCATCTAGTCTACCTGTTTCCCTCCCTCCCCCCCCTCCGCACCCTTTACTAAACAATTGTATTGTCTCCTGCAGCCAACAGAAATTTTGCTGACAGTTGTCAGTGACATCTCCCCGATCCGACTTATTGATCCGTCTTCCCTGATACTCGTACGAGCGCTCGTTATCACGTTTCGGTTTGTCATGCCTTTCAAACTTACTTTGTTCCAGCTCGGACTAGGGGGGCGGGGGGGCGGTGGGCCGGGGGCGGGGGGGGGTGGCGAATTACTCTGTCTGTTTTCGATCAAGTAATTAATTTTCAGTAGTGTCCTACTACAGGTGCAAAGCAAGAGAACTGTCCATAGCACGAAATGTAATGTAGTGTCAATTTCTTGTAACAATCCACGTGAAATACAGCCAGTAGCTCAAGTGACAAAGGTTCTGACTTGTAATCTGGAATGTGCCTGGTTCAGAACCCGTATAGTGATTATCCTGCAGCCAAATGTCGAAGGGGGTTTTTTTTTTGGTAAGTTCGTTTTGAGCAAGTTTGATGGCGCTCTTAGCTCTAATGACATCTCGATCTCTACCTTCCATGTCTTTTCCTTTTTCTTGTAGACCAAACCTCGTTATTGGATGGTCTGCAGTTTGAGAAATTAGTAGTTATTAAATGAACCATTCGTTTATAGATAATAAGTTCTTCGTGTAGAAAACAAAATATTTGGTTTATAAAAAAACGTTCATATGTAACTAAATGATGAAGAGTTGTTTGGCATTAACAATTGATAAATCAATTTACAAAATATCAAGAATTAAATTCGGCTGTCTCTTTGGTACCACTAAAGAAACCTTAAATAATGAAACTCGAATGAAATCCTGGTGACAGTAAAAGGCCTGTGAATCTAATTCACTTACAGTTTTTTTAGATTCATTTTAATATTATTAATATTCTTTCTGTGCCTGATTCTTGCATGTAATCTTCTACGTCGAAGTCTGTAGGATACAGTTCTTCTAGTATCTTTAAGGTCAGAGCAGTCAGCTTCCTAGAACCAATTGATACTGTACATTTTAATCAAGTTTAACAAAATGCCATTCACCTGATATTTCTCGAGCTGAAATTTTACTTTTATCAGGGGAGATGAACGAATGTTTTACATTGTACAATCGCAATAATTTACAACACGCTGTACGTAGAGAGTGTCGTGTTTTTTAGGCCTGTGCGGTTCTTTTTGGTAAAAAAATAATTACAAAAAGCAATAAACATTTTGATAACAATATCGGGAAACGTCGGTGCGACCCCAGCAGTCGAGCGGTGTAAGGCGTTGGTGTGCTGCCGCTCGCTTTTGGGGTTGCGGGTTCGAATCCCTCCGTTGTCATGGATGTGTGTCTCTTGTGAGGGTAGTATGTTATCAGGTAGAGGTCTCTGCGACGGGCCGATCACTCGTCCAGAGGAGTCCCACCGAGCGTGGTGTGTCTGAGTGTGATGGTGAAACCTCGACAATAAGGAGGCTGTGGCCTGTCGTGCCATAAGAAAGTAATTGGAAAAGGAAATTGTAACCGAAACATGTAGATTGAATGAAACACGCTAATGTTTCTCTCAAGGTTGGTTTATTATGCAAACATTGTGTTGGATACTGTCCAGTTTTCTGAGTCATGCTTGTCTCACATAATCGACCGAGATCACGTACACGTAATTGGCCCAACAAAACAGGTTGTGTAGCATTACTGCAATGAATGACGTAAGGAGAAACACTTTAGGAACTTCAGTGCGTATAAAGGTGTGAATCATATTTTAAGTGTTTTTACATTTTACTGTGACAGTTGACCTTAACTTTCAGAGCGAAGTTATCACTTGCTGAGCTTTAAAACGGAAAAGCATGTTACACCTGTGTTTTATATTGTGGCATTCATTATAAAAAGGGGCACGCGGTGGCGCAGTTGGTTGAGGCACTGCACTACGAGGCGGGAGGTCGCGGGTTCGATTCCCGATTTTGTCATTGGAATTTTGTCAGTGATATAAGCCATATGGCCGCGCTGTGGCCCTGGTGTCTACTCAACCTTAACAAAAATGAGTACCAGGGATATTTCCTGAGAGGTAAAAACGGCCGGTGCCTGGAGGTAACAAACTTACCACCTTCAACGGCAGATTGTCTAGATGTCTGACAGCCTCAACCTCCTGGAAGCCCAAAGGATCTTTTGTAGGCCCGTACAGGGATTACTTTACCGTTAGGCTATTAATTAACCCTTTGGCGCCTAATGTCAACTATAGTGGTCGTACCGCACCGCTAACCTCTAAAATTGCATTTTATATATTTATTCAACAAATATAGGTACTGAATATTTTAAACATGACATATACTCTCCTTTTTTTTTCTCTTCAAAATGCAGTTTGTTTCATAATTCTAACGTATTTGGTTCCTCTATTATTCACATTTTATATACAGAATGTGCTAAAATTAAAAAAAAATAATTCCGGCGCCAAAAGGTTAATAAGACCATCTGATGTAACATATCTGGTTTCTAGCCATCGATCTGTCGCTGGGTTCGAACCCAGGCCATCCATGTGGGATTTGTGGTAGGCAAAGTGGCACTGGGCCGGGTTTCTCTGCTAGTACTTCGGTTTTCCCGGTCATTGTAATTTCGTAAGTGCGCCGCACCGCGTGTTATGTTTATCGACGCTATGTAAATCTTAACACCTGACGCCGTTATGTGATAACTCTATTCCATTGGCTTTCTTTATAAGTGTTAAGCGCCCTCTGTTTTGCCCACATTGTGTGTTTACACGTTCTGTCGTTTCTGGAAATAAACATAGTTTGCTTAATGCTTAAGTTCGTCAGCGTAGGGAAGATATCACTTACCAAGCGCAACATCACTGCGCAGTTTTAATTTTTTTAAACTTTAACGCTTGTATGCATAATTTGTAATTAGTAACAATATATATATATATATATTGTTATATATATATATATATATATATATAACAATATCCAACGTTCTATAACAACACATCTCAAAGTCTATACGTGTAACCTCCTTCATATGTACCGGTTAAAGTTTTAGAAATAATTGAATTTTATTAAAATATAACCAACTAATTGCACCAATGTGTGATACTAAAATCTTATTTACACATTAAAACACGTCACTTGGTTAAAATAATTCCTAGAACTCCTACATGTTTCAGTCTGTCAAGACCATCTTCAGGGAGTTTTTTTTTTGCCTTATTTTGGTTATATTTTAGTAAAGTTCAATTATTGCACGGTAAAAACATGAAAATAAAAATAAAATTTTAGAAATAAGTATCCTGATTGTACAATAAGAACATAACGACACGTGTATTTTATACATAGTTATATCAAGAATGTAGACGTTTGGGATCCCACAGCACATTTTAAACATTGCTAAGTAAGGATTTGTATTCTTAGAAGGGCCTGAAGATGATTCTGTAAGAATCGAAACATGTTGCCATGATACAATAATAAACATAATAAAGTTTTGTTGTGTTTGATAGATACATCATTGTATATTTATATACAGTTTATTTCCTAAAGAGCAGTCTGATTGATGTTTATAATGGCTACAGGCTGTTCTCTGTGAAGTAAGAACTGAAATATATTCAGATTAATTTTAGCTAATAGGATTAAAGTTTGAATAATTTGCTGTAAGAGTTTTGTCCCTAAACAAACTTCTGTCATAATATGAAGAATTTACTTTTCGAACACCTTATGGCTGAAGTTCAAGGAAGAGCAGAAAGGACGATGTACAGCTCAGAAAAGCCGCAAACCACGTTTGATCTTCTTAGAAGTGTGTGGGTGACAAAAGTTACAGCTGCAGCTTTTAGAATCTTCACAATGCTGCCTGCCGTCATTCTTTATGGTCAGAGGAATTCATCCGTTGTGATGCGATTTAGATGTCATCCGAAACACCTTGTGGCGTTGACAGGACCACGAGAACGAGGTAAGCAAGAAGTAAATCTTGGGAGCGGGAAGTGAGCGTCATTTTAAATGAGCCTCGTGGAAGTGGGGGCAAAACATGCCCCCACTCTTCTGTTGCTTGTCACTTTCGTGGTAACGATCGAATATTCGGGGAAACGAGGAACTGCAAACTAATGCCGGGTATGCAGGCTGCTGGCATGTGATGACGTGGGGTGTTGCTGGCAGGTACAACAGCTTCGGAGAAGATTGCTGTGTCCATCTTCAGGTCGATGTGCATGATCTCGACGGAGGCAGCGAGATGATTCTTCGCAATAGCAACAGATTTGTAAATGGACAAAAAAATCCATGTCGGTATTTATGGGATAGTAAATCTTCTTGTCGAATTATTTGGTTGATTATTTCTCGATTTGTTTGTTAGTCGTTTTTCAGACTCGTTTGTTGGCAGCCTTTTTTACTTTCTTTGTTACACACCCTCCTTCCTTCTTTTCTTCCCTCCGTCCTTTCTTCTCTCCTTCCTTTTTCCCTTGTACTTACACTTCTTATGTTGCCTCTCTATTGTCTTTTTTTTTTTGCATTCTCTTCTGTAGTTTCATTTATGTACCCATTTATTACTTTCTTTTTTTCTACTTTTGTTATTTCCGTTCTTTATCCGATTATTCACAGGAGTTTAATTTTCGCTCTTATTAATTTGCCTTGTTATTTATTTTCTTCATATCTGGCTTTGCTCCCTCTCTTTCTCTCGTACAATTTCTTGTTCCCTTCCTTTTTCCTGAGCCTTTCTCCCACTTTCACCAATCTGCTTTCCCTTTTCAATTTTCTGACCTCGTTTTTCAGCATATTACCTTACCATTCTTCTTTCTTTCTTTCATTGCACCTCCATTTTCGTCTTTCTGGTTCCACACGCAATAAAAAAATAGAACAACCCCACTTTGTCAGCTTCATTTAAGCACTTGTCATTTTTTTTAAATTCATTTAAAAATTAAGCCTGAATGATTCCACATACAGTCGGTTTCTCACCACTCATCTGTTTATAAGAATAGGCCTACCGCAGTTTGAAACAAATTTATTGGCCTCTTATTCTTCTTAAGCTTTTATATCCCTTTTCACATAAAAAGAAATTTCCTTTTACACATTTTCCTTTTATTACTATGTGTAAAATGGAATTTCCATGCGAATGGGTTCGGTGAATACACTTTGCCGTGTTACTGGGACATCTAAATCTTCTCTCACCTCTCCTCATGTCAGCTGTTTAAGCGAGTCCTGTTAACAATTGTGTCGATTCTGTCGCAGGTAATGTGCGCCACCGTAACCAGGGCACGATCCTCAAACGCACACTCAAACACACCCACAAACCAAGACCTCAAACCCCCCCCCCCCTGTGTTTCTACCCCAAGACACGTGCATTCTCGCGTACCTACTGAATCTTTGAATTCTTGTCAAGTTACACACCTTGAGGGTGCAAATTACGGGTTGCAAGTGCAGGGAATGGATTCAAACCCTAAATCCAGAAGTGACAAAATTGCCTGTAGAATGCGGAATGTCTTTTGAAAGTTTAAGAGGTTAAGGTCGCTATGGGGGAATTGGGTAGTCCGGTGCCAGCAGGGTCCTTGATGTATATTTCATGGGATCTGTTATAGAGAAGGAAACAGATCGTAAGCAACGCACTGGGGGCGCCAAACGTCTACACCAGTGAGGCTGTGTAAACCGGTACGGAGCGTAAACATTGGAGTAGAGAGAGTAGTGATTTCCCTGTGTCTAAAAGCAAATGCTGAGACGGTTCCCAAGATTCCAAGTTTGCCACTACATGCTTCTCATGTAGCCCTCCCAACTTAAATTAAGTAGTAACCAATTTCATGTTTTGTATACATGTAAAATAACCACTGCCACCGGGTGACAACCCAATTGCAGTAAATGAATATTATTGTTATTAAAAACTGGAGGAGAAGTTATGTTTATAAACCGTTTTTCCCTTTAACCGTGGTATCGGATCCGCTAAAATTACTCAATCTTCACGGTACAAATCAATTTACATGTACTCTTTTGACGTCCACAGGGCCGTGCATCGTAATTATCTTATTATTTCTATAGTAAAACCAACTAGATGCACCATTGTATCAAATTTATTTTATTTTGGAATGACACTCTACGTGTTTCGGACAGTCTTTCCGTCCATCATCAGGAGTGCAAGACTGTACATAGAGCAACAGGCATACTGCTATCTGCTTGCTAGCGGGTACCCGCTAGCAAGCAGATAGCAGTATGTTTGACAAAGGCCTATTGCTGTATGTACAGTCTTGAATTCCTGATGATGGACGGAAAGACTGTCCGAAACATGTAGAGTGTCATTCCAAAATAAAATAAATTTGATACAATGGTGCATCTAGTTGGTTTTACTATAGAAATAATATTACATACACAAATTGTATTTTATGTTTCCAATTCGCGACGCTTCACTCATATTCTGGTAAATAATTCAAACACAACGACAAACGTACACAAGGTTATTGTATTTAACCTTTTGACGCCTAATGTCAACTATAGTTGAGGTACCGCACCGCTAACCTCCAAAGTTGCATTTTATATATTTATTCAACAAATATAGGCACCGAATATTTTAAACGTGGTGTATACTCTCCGTTTTTTTTTTCTTCTTCAAAATGTAGTTTGTTTCATAATTCTAACGTATTTGGTTCCTGTATTATTCACATTTTATATACAGAGTGTGCTAAAATAAAAAAAAATTCCGGCGCCAAAAGGTTAATATTTATCGATTGATAAATCCATGCTGACTGTATCGGCTAGTTATCTTCTATTTAGAAAACTGAATTTGCTTCTGTTTCAAAACAGTATGGTAAATGACAAGTAAAGCAAACCTGTGACGTTTTCGGTTTTTTCATTCTCCTTGACAAAAGTATCAGCATAGCCATTTTGCTCGAATAACTTTTGCAGCGCAACGAAAGACGAATATTATGAGGTTTCGCAGTTGGTTGAGGCACTGCGGTACAAGCCGGAAGGTATCGGGTTCGATTCCAGATGAGGTCGTTTGGATTTTTAATTGAAGTAAGGCTTCCAGCCGCAATATTGCCCTGGGTTCGACTCAGCCTTTAATAGAAATGAGTGCCAGCGAATCAGAAGCGATCCTTTGCGTTCGTAGATTCCCTGAAGATGGCACTCCGTTACCAGAACGTGTAGTAGTGATACTAATCATGAATTGTGTTTTATGTGTAGTTTATTAACTGCATTTTTGGGTCAGAATATTGAACAGAGGTAGGTAACAGATCATTCGATTTTGTGGCAAAGTTCAAGTATTTGAGAAGAAAACTAACAAATAAATTGAATTAGTGAAGAAATTAAGAGCAAATTTAACTCAAGAGGGGGGGGGGGTGTGTCTGCTACTAATATTTACGAAATATTTTGTCTTCCAGTTTGCTATCCAAAATTTTTGAAATAAAAATTCACAGCACCATAATTTTGCATACTGTTTTATTTGGGCGTCAAAATTGGACTCTAACGTTGATGGAGGAACATAGGTTGAGGTTATTTGAGAATAGGGTGCTAAGGAGGAAATTTGGGCCTAAGAGGGACGAGGTAACAGGAGAGTGGCAGACTGTATCTCCTTTGTATATATAGTAGTAGCAAAAGAAAAATAATGATTTAAATTGGTTACGAGAACAATTTTGCAACTTTTCCTTGAACATTCTGTATATACTTTCTTTGCAATAAATTTTTAGTAATACTAGTACTATTACTACTAATACTACTACTAATAATAATAATGCATTTTCTAAGTCACATTACAGAATTTAAGAGATGTGCTTCATAACACCAACTTTTTACAGTTCTTCTCCCCTGTTTTAATCTTGTGATATATTATTTATCAAATATTAATATTAAATTATATATTATTTATGGGCCGGGTAGCTCAGTCGGTATAGCGACTGGCTACGGGTTGGACGGTCCGGGGATGGAATCCCGGTGTGGACGAGATTTTCCGCACCTGTCCAGACCGACCCTGGGGCCCACCCATCCTCCTGTGCAATGGGTACCGGGTCTTTCCCGGGGGTAAAGAGCGGCCGGGGCGTGACGCTGACCCCTCACTCCCTTCTAGTGCCGTGGTCAAGAAAGAGTAGACCTATACTTCTACTCCCCTTATGGGCCGTACGGCATACACAGAGCCTCGGTGCGTGTACAAGGGTGCACTTTACCTTTTTATAAATTATTTACCCTGTATTTCTTTCGGTCTTCAGCTCTCTCTGTAAGTGTGATTTCAAAGTTCCAAACTGTAATTGATTGTTTTGTTTTTCTCTCTACTATCCTATGCATGATGATACAACCCAGAACCCAATTTCACTTATATTATCAACCAACAACAACACTTACATAACCTTCATATAAAACACTTTAAAAACACCTAAAATCACTGCGACATGTTTCGATCCTGTCAGATCATCATCAGGGATCTTTGCTGTTCCTTGCTAAAATTTAATTCGTTTTTGCAAACAAGGTGTTGTGGCAGCATGTCTGCCACAACACCTTGTTTGCAAAAACGAATTAAATTTTGAATATTGTAATATAATTTTAGCAAGGAACAGCAAAGATCCCTGATGATGATCTGACCGGATCGAAACATGTCGGAGTGATTTTAGGTGTTTTTAAAGCGTTTTATGTGAAAGTTACGTAAGTGCAGTTGTTGGTTGATAATAGAAGTGATTCTACAACAATGCGCGGTGCAACAATAAGATTTCCAAAACCCAGTCTTTGTTCTTCTTCCAAATTCGGGGTTTTTTTTTAATATGGCTCCCGCGTTTACATGAAATCTTGTATGCGAACGTACCTAAATTTCTCACTTACGTGATCTTGTTACAAGTGAGTAGCTTCGTGAGTGCTGTTTTCTCGTTCACATTTGGCCAACTTGTTCGCGACGGACGAAGTGTGGCAAGTATCGCCCGCAAAACACACAAAAAATTAGGGCATCGGAAAGTTTAATTTAATTAACTTGTTAACTCCCTGTTCCAACGGTTCTGGTATCTCTGAGTGCATCCTGATGTTTATTTACCTTCCTGTTTTCCAACTTAGAACCAAGGGGCTTGTAATAATTATTTTAATATTTTTAAATTGCAATTCATTTATTTTTTTTTCCTCTGTCTCTGCCAATCTCACAAAAGGCATTCCTCTCTGCACGACAGTCCCCCCGCTCTGAGCGCGACGTATTTTATTCAGAAATTCCATTAATTAAATTAATTTATAATTAATAAAAAATTTTAATTTAAATTCCTTTTTTTAATTTACGTAGATGAGTAATTCATTTATTTATTTTATTTATCCATTTAATTTTATATTTATATTTATGCTGACCGCCTCTGTGGTCTAGAAGTCAGAGTTTCTGGCTACAGATACAGAGGTCCCGGGTTCGATCCCCGGCGCTACCAGATTTTCTGAGTAGTAGTGGGTCTGGAACGGGGTCCACTCAGCCTCGTGAGGTCAATTGAGGAGCT
>Ga0131853_10020754_pt1 | contig 11928 bp, 7 predicted proteins | sample TergutLab28metaG_FD_92764 | JGI IMG/M metagenome (GOLD analysis project Ga0131853, IMG submission 92764) | Labiotermes labralis P1 segment gut microbial communities from Petit-Saut dam, French Guiana - Lab288 P1 (version 2) (version 2) | ecosystem: Host-associated > Arthropoda: Insects >...
GTGTGGGTGTTTTGGTAATATGTGTACTTGTATTTACTGTGCTTTGTATTGTTTATACTGTGTTATTTGTATTGTTTCGTTTATGTGTATTTACTCTTATTTTTTGTCTGCACTAATATACGGGCTACTGCCATTGAGTGACAACTCAATTGCAGTTAGTAGTAGTAGTAGTAGTAGTCGTGGTGGTGTTGGTGGCGGCGGCGGCGGCGGTGGTGGTGGTATTAGTATAGTAGTAGTAGTAGTTGATGTTGTAACAGTACTACTAGTAGTAATAGTAGTAATACGCAAATAATTACAGTTGCATGGTATTTTTATTATTCTAGATAGCCTGATGAAGAATATGCTATGTAACCGAAACATGTAGTTGTTTCATGTATTGAATACACCGTTGTGTTTATAATGACAGTAATACAGGGTTGAATTTAGTAAGAACGCAACTGGAATAAATTGCTTTAAAATTTTATTATATTTGTCCAACAAATGCACAATATATTTGTGAACAATTTTCTGTTTCTTATAGCACTGCTACATGTTCCGAAGTTTACACGACATCTTCAGGAAATTTCTTGTCGTGTGTGCTAAAGCTACATACAAATTAATAAAGCGGGAGCAGTTACACAAGTGCCTTTATCAAAGAATTAATAAATTAAAACCATTAAAACACCGTAAGACCTGTCAGGTTGCTTACAGTTCTTAAAATATTCGTTTAATTACAGTTACTTTGTGGACAGCAGTAGCTCAGTGGTTAAGGTGCTGTGATACAGAACGAAAGGTCGCTGGTGTCAGTGGACCTTTCATTGACATAATCCTTCCGATCGCACAATGGCCCTGGGGTCGACTCAGCCTCTAACAGAAATGAATACCAGGAGTATTTCCTGGGGGTAAAGGCGGCCGGTGCGTAAGACTGACAGCCTATCACCATCCTGTGCCGTTGTCACGAAATCTGGGAGCCTTAACTTCCTGGAACCCTCTGGGCCTGTCCAGGCCTGTAACGGGACTGCTTTACAGTTACTTTACACTGAATTGCTATGTGGTTGGTGGCTGTATATGCAGACAATTGCATCTGGTATTTTATTCCCTGTGGGTCCAATCCTGTAATGAATTAAAATGAATCAATGGTAATATAATACTATAATAATAAATTTTGCATTAGGTGATAGACGTAACCCAGTTTGAAGAGCTTCGTTTGTGAAGGCGTCCTTTAAAATCCCCACGCGATGTATTACGGCCCAGAAAATCGCGCATTTCGCGAGTCTGTCGTGTAGTGTGTGTTGTGGAAATTCAGCGCCTGACATTTCTTTCAGATGCGTGTTTATTTTTCGCCTTGTGTACTAGTGTTTTTTTTTTTAAAGAAACCTACATTTTGTGAAGGGTTTAAGGAAGGGGTACGTACTGGATATACAGCAACGATATAAATATCAGGCTATATACATATTTACAACGAATTGCAAGACATACAGGTTTTAGTACGTGTATGTAAAGCATGCATTACACTATACAGAACAACACATTTCCGGTGTTGGTGATTTTGACACGTTTCTCATGAATCATATTCTTACATACAGGGACGTAGCTAAGGGGAGGGGGGAAGCAGGTGGTGTGGCTGTATGACAAGTTTGATTTTCTGCTCGCAGAAAATTTAAAATTACTAGCCGAATGTAAGTAAATTCAATAAATGTAATTTTTTTAATTCGTAATTTTTGTTAGGGTCGCCCATTGCAGTTATTCGCCCCAGGCGACTAAAACCTAGCTACGCCACAGGTGACACAATAAAATGTTATTGGTCAAAGAACACTTCTTATTTCTACTAAATGCTTGGAGTGGTCATGTCGCCACACCAGTCTATAGAATATCACTCATAACCGGCACAATTTTTTTTCCTGTGGCGCTGCGGTCTAACGCGGGCCATGGCCTCCTCATTCTTGAGGTTTCTAGATCAAACACAATGACGCCTCACAGTCGGTAGGACTCCTCTAGACGAGTGATCAGCTCGTCGCAGTGACCTCTACCTGACAACACACAACACTCAAAACAGACAAATATCCATGCCCCCGGTGGTATTCGAACCCACAATTTCAGCAGGCGAGCGCCCGCAGCCCTGCGCCTCAGACCGCGTGGCCACTGTGACCGGCAACCTGTACAAATAACACTTCTTTTTTCCGTGATGTCCATTTAGTTTTATTTTACAATATTAAAATATCCTCGAACAATTGTGTTGTTGTGGTTAATTATCCACTTGTGTCGCGCTGTAACTTGCCTGAAAACTTTGAGATTATTTCGAAGTTTTAATACTCATGAATCAGACAGAAATTCTCCACAATACTTTAGCTGTGTTGTACAAAATTTGTACCAAAAATGCTGTTCTCCTGTACTAGGGTCGTAATTAACGATGGTGCAATTTGGAGGCAGACTACAGAGCACTTTAGATCTCATTCTATCCAAAGCGCACAACTTCTGCAGATGTTATTTATGGAAGGCAAAGTCCACAGTTACATTGCTCTACACTGCTACAGTAAATGAACAAGAGCTTGCTCCTTCCTTTCCCGAGTCTTCTTAGTTCAATCCTCAAGTCTTACAATTAATTGAGGGAGAAACTTTTTGCTCTTTCTCTCTCAAGGATTTGTTTTAAAACTTCTGATACAATAGATCTAGGTTTAAGACGGCTACATGCAACATTTTAACAAAGCTAAGACTTAATTATTTCCTTTGAGGTTGTAAAGCTCAAAATCCACCCAAATTAGACGGTTTTATTTTGGGGGTGTAAATGTGTGCTCGCCTTTCATAAACATTGTATTGAATTTTAAACGTAACGAAACGTAGGTTTGAAATATATAGGACTGGGAAGTCTTTTGCTCATAACAGATGGTTTTTCATACTCATCTAATTAACGGCGGTTTAATGTTGCAAGTTTCGCGTGTTATAATTTGTAATTAATATGAACAAAACTGAATTCCCGGTAAAAGCTAAGGATTTTTAGTTTTATACTTTCGTGCTGAATAATCCTCTGAAATCTGTAGTGGAAATACGCAAGGTGCGTGAGATAATAGCCGCAATATTAAGCGACATTTATTTAAATGTTAAATGTTATTATAATATATTTTAATGGAACTTAGGCGAGATTTTGGTCTTTCAGCATATTTGGTTTCACAAGTTAAAGGAGTGGATGTCGTTATAATTAATACATTCCTTTTGGCACTGTGTCTCAGCAAAGACGTCTGAAAACGTGAAACATGCAATGCAGACTGGATTAAACCGGAGATCGGTGTAATGAAGTGAAGCTGGAATGAGAATGAATGCCTGGACTTGTCGAGCAGACGCTAAAACGCAGTTGCTTGTAGGTTCGTGTCAGATGCGGATAAGGCCATTTAATGGAAGCCTGCCAAGGCAGGTCGCACGGTGCAAAATTCCAATGTTTGCTTTTTAAGTCGCTCTGCTAAGTCTGTCATTGCTAATGCTCTGACAGATGTTATAAATACATTCCACACACTTGCTCTTTAATTTAGACACTATATTGATGTATAGTAGAGGTTTCATCGTGTATTTTTAGTGCTTTCTGCTCCAGCTCCATTTGCGTGCTGTTTAGCATTGATGACGTTTGAGCTGCTAGTGCATGATAGAACTGGACTGAAAATGGCGTATTTTGTACGTGGTATACAGACTTAGTTAAGGTATTCTTTACTCTTAAAATGTCCTTAGTTTGTACAAAAAAAACCGTAAATATGATTAAAATTGCGACCATAAATGTCCAGTTCTTTCCTTGACGGATTTTCACAAAACTCACAAATACTCGCCAACACTGTATGTAGATCTCTTGCGCCTAAATTAACCAAAATCAGACAGTAAGTTTTGAAAGTTAGTATAAAAAATTCATTAAGCCATGAAATCAATGATGACTTACATTTCGCCGATTTTCGCGTAAACCGACATTGTTCAGTATTTTGTGACGTCATCTTCTGTGCCAAATTTGATTAAAATCTCTGGAATGAATGTGGAAAATTAGGGCAAAATTTAATTTACGTCTTTCAGTAAAGTATGTTTTCCGCACCACCGACTTCTACACAACTCACAATTGCTCAGCAGAATTTTGTGACAATCGAATTTCACCCTTATCGGCCAAGATACATGGAAGGTGCGGGTTGAAATTCATTTACGATCGTAAGCAAAGTTTGGCTGTCTATGATGAGATGTTTATGAGACCCTTGCTTGTTCAACAACATTTTGTAAGAACTCCTACACAGAATTTAAAGGAGTCACCTTATTTTGCAAGCTGTTTGGCTGTGGTTACAATATGTCACACACGGACAGACGGTCTTCGCCTCCACATAAGGCGATGTTTTACTTCGTAAAGAATGCTTATTAACAGCTCGATAAATGTCTTCAGTAAAGTACACGTTGTAAACAAAGAAGGCCTCATGTTTGGCATGGTACCTTGAAAATGGAATGTATTGATTGTCGCTAGATAAGGACAGCTTTTGCCCGTAATACAATTATATTAATTTAAAAATTACAAATAAATACACAGAAAGTTTTTAGCACAATTAAAAAGAATATAGTGTAATAATTCTCAGTAGATCATTGGGGTAGCCGCGCGCTCTAAGGCGTAATTACGCGGCCGCTCGCCTGCTGGGATTGCGACTTTGAATCCCGCCGGGGACATGGATGTTAGTCTCTTGTGGGTGTTGTCTGTTGTGTGTTGTCTTTGCGAAGGGCCGATCATTCTTCCAGAGGATTCCTACAGAGTGTTGTGTGTCTGAGTGCATCAGTAACCCTCTACACGTACAATGAATAGGTAGAAGTGGTGAGACTAAGAAAGAAATAAACAAACAAAGGAAATTCTCAGAAAATGTCGTGTGCAACAATGTCGATCATAAATATAGATCATGCCTCAGAAATAAATATTCATGGCGTAGGATACAGTATATATATATATATATATACACACACACACACACACACACGAAGTTTGTTCAAAAGGTATCCGAACTGACCACAGTACATGAAGTAGTTAAGGCTTACGGGGTTTTAACCCTAATTGTCTTCAACATAGTTCCCTTCCGCAGCTACACACTTCGCCCAACGTTTCCGCCACTGTTGGTAACATTTTGCAAACTCATCTTTCGGGATGTCTAATAGTATCTTCGTCGAATTTCGTTTGACGTTCTACGTTGCCTCAAATCGGTGTCCTTTCAAAACTTTCTTCAGTCTTGGGAATAGGAAAAACTCACACGGTGCGAGATCTGGTGAGTATGGCGGCTGTTACAACTGAGCAGTGCCGTGTTTTTCCAAAACCTGCTGCACAAGATGTGAAGTGTGTGTGGGCGCATTGTCGTGGTGCAGGATCCAGTCGCCTTCCCGCCATTTTCCCGGTCGTTTTCGGCGAACTGATTCACGCAAACGTCGCAAGACCTCCACATACGAGTAGAATTCTTGTTAATTTTTTTGCCTGTCGGGAGCATACTCGTGGTGTACGTTACCCTCAGAATAAAAAAAACGCCAGTAACATTACCTTTGTTTTGCTTCTCTCCTGGCTCCCCTTCTTTGGTCGCGGAGACGTGGAATCCTTCCACTGTGACGATTGCTGGTTTGTCTCCGGGTCGTAACCGTAGACCCAGGACTCGTCACCTGTCACAATGTTCTTAAGAAACTGCACGTCTTCACATGAACGCTCAAACAAATCACGGGCGATTGTCTGACGTTGCTCACGTTGGTCATATGTTAGCAAACGCGGCACAAACTTCGCGCACACACGTTTCATGTGCAGATCGTCGGTTAAAATTGCTTCGCATGAGCCCACGGAGATCCCACAGTCATCCGCTGTCTCTCGTACTGTCATTCTCCTGTTATTGCGAAAGATTTTTCTAACTTCAGCAATCATTTCCTCGTTTCTCGATGTTGATGGTCGTCCCGAGCTGGGGTCGCTTTCAACGGAGGTTCTACCCTCTTTAAATCGACGGAACCCGTCAAAAACTTGTGTACGACCCATTGCATCTTCACCGTATGCTTGCTGCAATAATTGATACGTTTCCGTTGCGGTTTTTCCGATTTTAAAACGAAACTTGATGCAAATGCGCTATTCGGTACTTTCACACATCGTAAAAATCGCTATGACAAACGCACGTGTTACTTCCGCGAACTACTACAGCCAACTTAGCAAACACAGTCAATTGCAACTTGTGTCATGAGTTGCTAAGACATGTACGAACATGTCAAGACTGATTGTAAACACATCCCACGCAGTGAAAAACCACTACAAATCCAATCCGGATACTATTTGAACAAACCTCATATGTCGAACAGGGAAAAGAAGATAAATATGCGTTTTCGAAGACATAATAAAGTAAACATATGTATATACATTCATTTAAAATACCAACAAATGCACTTTGTATTTAAAATATTATAAAACCTCACTTGGTTAAAAACACATGGTGACACCATGCCATTTTCACCATAAATATAGAACACATAAGTAACTTTAGTAGAACCTTGTGGCTCCCTGATGATGGTTGGAAGTAACAACCGAAACATGTTGGAGACCTACGAATGTTTTTAAAGTGTTTTTAACCAAGTGAGGTTTTATAATATTTTAAATACAGAGTGCATTTGTTGGTATTTTAAATGACTGTATATTGATACAACATGCACGGTGAAAGATTAAAATTAATAAGCATATGTATATATGTGTGAACCTTCCGCTGCCTGAAGAGTCAAATTGACACCACAAGAGATTTAATATAATGAATGCAGGTTATCATAATGCTCTCAAAGCTCAGATTAGTTCTATCGACGCTTTCTTGGCTGTGGCTGTGCCTGGGTTTGCCGTTCACACCCTACATTTCTTTAAACCTAGTAGAACTTTGAGCCGTACTCGCTGATATTATCAGACTGAGGAAAACAAAATGCCCCAAAGAGCAAGAAAATACAAAGAATAATCTGGGATGCAACTTCTGTCTAAACACCTCAAATTGTGTCTGTTGATCCTGATTGAATAGTCTTAAAGCTGTACTTGGCATCAGAAATTTAAAAGCTTGTTACGATCTCTCTGCACAATGTAGGAATAATTAACCCTTTAAAGAAGAAGTGCAGACTGCTTTATTTAAAGACCCAGTCCGTACCGCGCTGTAAACACTTTTCGTATCGGTTATAAAAACCAATCAGTTTATGGTGTAAGTGGCACAAATCGCTGTTTGTTTTCAGGTAAGTACAAAACACATAAATACAGTGTGGGCAGAGCGTACAGTTGCTGAATTTTAAACTGTTGGTGCATCACGTAACCAGTAGGCTTTAAAAGGTTAATACGCAGAATGTTTTCGAGATTCTACGCTTAAACTTACTAGTGTCAAATGACCCCCCCAACTAACATTTTACCCTTAAAGTGTGCCACACGTTATTTTGTGACATGTCGAACGTGTACTGAGAAACGATGGCATGAACTCAGGTCTTTCAGCCACTGATTTCCAGCCCTTAAAGGATTTCTTAGTCCGCAGATAAAAATTAATGGTGCAGTATAACACAAGAGTAACATTAATTTACTATTGTGATCAAATACTTATGTCAGTTTGAGCGTGAAACTTAATTAAATTACAAATTAAAACTTGCGTTACTATATTTCGCGTATACACAGCGATTAGTTGAGTTACGCTTGTATGTGTCTGTAATGTTGCGATTGTTTAAAAAAAATATAGTAAATTGCTTTTGAAAGCCGCAGTTCATTATTTTCGTATTAATTTCAGACATCTGTAGTAAATAACCCAATAAAGTTAATAGAACATTAATTTGAAATGAGACATCTGTCCCAATAGTTTCATGTGCAGCACACAAGGCTAATTTTATTAGGGTTGTTTATTTAGCTGAAAGGTGATGACTGAAAGTTACAGAATTAATTTACTCATTAATATGCCTGAATTATTTGTGGCTTATATTAACAAAAACATATTTTTATGTGATAATTTTTCAGTACACAACTATGAGAGTAGAATGAGCAACTTGTTAATGAATTTTACGTTGATTTATTCACTAATATTAGAAAGTTTGCTCTCTGTACGCAGCACTTTGTCTTCAAATACCGTATTCATGATCGATATGTTCTTCTCTATATCTGTTATCAGACACACTAATCACAATTCCGTATTTTCTCACAGTATCTTGTTCTGACACACCCTAATCAAAGACCCATATGCGATTTTCGGTTGCTTCCTTTTATAAACCTAGACACAGCTCCACATATTCTACTCTCTAATTAATTCTCTAACGCCCAAACTGTTTTTTCTGTAGAGTGCAGATCACTTTATAGGTCTGAATACTTTAATATTTCAGTTCAAGAGAGGAGAGGGAGTGACTGAGGGGTGAAATAAACATCAGCAAGTAAAGGTAACGTGATCCCGTTACAGGCCTGGTGTGGCCCAGAGGGTGGGTAGAGGTATAGCTCTACTCTTCCATGACCGCGGCACTAGAAGGGGGTGAGTGGTCAGCAGCACGCCCCGACCGCACTTTACCCCCGGGAAAGACCTGGTTCCTATTTTACAGGAGGCTGGTTGGTCCCCAGGGCCGGTCTGGACGGGCGGAAAATCTCGTCCCCACTGGGACTCGATTCCGGACCGTCCAGCCCGTAGTCAATCGCTATACCGACTGAGCTATTCGGCCCACTAAACAGCAGCAAGTACTTCCCCAATTTATCCTTTATAATTTCTAAGATAATTAATTTTCGTTCTGTACGGTCAGATTTAAATTATGGATTTAATACGGGTTCTTCTTTAAAATTACTTGTTTAAACTTACCCAGTCTTTTGCACATGCGCCTTAAGCAGAAATTTCTTTCTAATTACATCCACTGTGCAGACAATTACTTTCTATTGCCATCGGCTTCTTCTGATTGAAACTTACTTTGAAACTCGGCAAGTAACTTGTACTAAGCAGAACAAGATGAGGAAAAAAGGTAATTGTATTGAGAGTATGGCCGAGGAAATGGTTCTTTAAGAACAGAGAAGAGGTCCATTTCAAAATTAAATGTTTTGAAGCTAATAAGAAAATTTGCAAGTAACAATTTTACCATCTGAGCAAGTGAAACGTAATTTAAAGCCATCGCACCGTTTTGGTATCCGGGACAAGACACTTTGTAACTCAGCTAACACCTGATATGTTCTCTCAACTTTTAACAATGTGAACTGCAACACAGCCAGCCACGACAGAACATTTCACTGTTTGTTGAATAAAAATAGACCAACTTGATATCACTTGCTGTATTATTTCATTATTTAAATCTCAACACATTTCGAATGTTAGTACATCCATCCTCAGGAGCTTACAACTTATTTGTTGAGTTATTTCATGGTTTGTATTGCTGTGGTTCGATGTGTGTTGGTGTTACGTTGTGGTTCGACTGGGGTGGTGTGGTATCCGGATGCAGGCTGAAGCACTACTCTGCATAAGGATACCACACCATCCCAGCCAAACCACACCGTAACACCAACACACATCGTACCAGAACAATACAACCCATGAAATAACTCAACAAATAAGTCGCAAGCTCCTGAGCATGGATGTACTAACATTCGAAACATGTTGAGCATTAAATAATGAAATAATAAAGCAAGTGATATCAAGCTGGTCTATCTTTATTCAACTATCAAGATGATGCACGGTCCAATAAACATAAGGTTTCACTGTTTGTTTCGTCCGTAACGTCACGGTCTTGTTCAGGGTGGAAATTATAACATTATTTGAACAAATTTAAAGTTGGAATAATTTAAACAAAAATGTCTTTCGGGAAAATTCTGTAAACGTATTTATTCGTCGCTTCATATGAATTCGATAATTAAATGAAACCTTATTTCTAATATAGAAACTTTCAAAGTGGGCAAGTTTACGAAATTCCAGATTTATTAGAACTGCCCTCTTCTGGATTAATACGCAGCGAGTAGTGGTAATTTCTTACTGACGTTGCGGGACAACCTGTCGATACCATCTTCAAGGGTCAAGGTTTCCATTCTTCTTTGATTCTTTATCCTTGCAGATGGGACCTATAGGTTGTCCCGAAAATTCGATAAGAAATTACCACCACTCACTGCGTAGTAACCCAGAAGAGCGCAGTTATCATATACAAGATGATTCAAACAGATGGAGTCAATTGAAGAGTAAAGGACGCCTCAACACAGTCAGACGGTTGGTTGCGGTATTCCAATTTCTCTGCTTGCTCTACGGGTTGACTTGCGTGGGCTACGCTCAAAACTCTCTTGAATTCGTCTCACGTTCTCCACTGATACACGTGGTCGGCCGGAGCTTTTGCCTTACGCAGACAGCCTATTTGCACGAATTGGTTATTCCAGCGACAAATGCTCTTCCTCGTTGGAGGTTGAATGTTGAAACGAAGACGAAACGCACGCTGCGCAGTTTTAATAAACTCACGAACGCAAAAAATCTTGTGCAGCATAGTAGCCATTTTGCTCTCAACTGACTCTGCAGCACGGCTGTGCGCTGGGCGTGCGCTCTAGCGGCGTTGTTTAAAACCATAGGAACTCCTCTTTCAAATGTTATGTAGATCATTCACATCTCTTGTATAGTTCAGGAAATATAGACGTACGAAATTGAGTCCATGTATTTGAATCACGCAGTACTTCGCGGCGGAAGCCTGAAATACGATATATTTAAATCCTTCTGTTTTTAACAGTGTTTTTGAGAAATTTGCTCCCACCAGCTACTCACTACATTGTGGCAGTAGATTTTTCTGATTGTATTTGTACACGCAAAATTCCCAACGCAATAACATTTCAAACTGAACTAACTTTCGACAACGTATAGCCTAGAACAGACAGGATCTCTACTCTGCGAATTGAAGTTTGTCTTGCGTTGGCTTTCTGCACATATCAGATTTGAAAGCGATAATTCAGTTTTTATCAAAAATGAAAAAGACTTTTCTATTATCGCATGAAATAATACACTGTAGCTGACGGCTTTAGTAAGGCTGGTCTAACTGAATGCCAGAATTGTGATCAGAAGACAATACAAGGAATTGAAGGTCTTTTAAAGACGAAATCACTTACTTTATAAAAAAATGGAATTTTTCTTTAGAAGTCACTCGCACACTATATTATAGATATATACGCAAACACCTAATAGCAGTTATACACATACACGCACCACACACACACACACACACACACACCACACACACACACCAAACACACACCACACACACACACACACACGCACACACCACACACACACACACACCACACACACACACACACACACCACACACCAAACCCACACCACACACACCAAACACACCACACACACACACACACACACACACACACACACCACACCACACACCAAACCCACACCACACACACCACACACCAAACCCACACCACACACACCAAACACACACACCAAACACACACACACCACACACATAAACCAAAAGACAATATTACAAATTTGTAATGTTGAAATATTGTAATATTGCTTACCTCTCCCGTGCTTGAAAAAAAGATGAAAGGAAATATACGCATGTAATAGGTTCTTCCTTTTAGACTATAAAACGCAGCTCCATCCATTCCTAAAATGTAATCATACAAAGAATTGGTTTAGTTGTACAGCATCTTGAAACCTGAAGGAACATCTATTGGATATGGTCTGACACGTCGTCTCCAGCATATTTGCAGTTCTTTCTATGTAAAAAATACAGCCCTGCTTTAGGTTACATTGCGCATGAAAAGTCGGATGGCTGTTGATGTGATTTTCCACGAAGAATCCAAGCCATGCTAGAAGTGGGTCATGAAAATTTAAGGTAGATCCGGTAGAAGAAATCAACTCTTATTCCGCCTCTCTGAGTAAGATTTTTATTCCAGGAAACTTTTGAAAACGAGTAAATTTTACTTTGATAAAATATTAACAGACTGTCTTATTATAATAATAATAATAATAA
>Ga0131853_10020758_pt1 | contig 11927 bp, 5 predicted proteins | sample TergutLab28metaG_FD_92764 | JGI IMG/M metagenome (GOLD analysis project Ga0131853, IMG submission 92764) | Labiotermes labralis P1 segment gut microbial communities from Petit-Saut dam, French Guiana - Lab288 P1 (version 2) (version 2) | ecosystem: Host-associated > Arthropoda: Insects >...
GCCCAGGATAGAGACAGGTGGCGGACGCTTGTGAGTGCGGTAATGAACCTTCGGGTTCCGTGAAATGCGGGGAATTTCTTGACTAGCTGCAAACCAGTTAGCTTCTCAAGACGGACTCTGCACTATGGAGTAAGTAAGTAAGTAAGTAAGTAAGTAAGTACACAAACTGATGCACATATATAAAACGTTTTCACATTAAAACACTAAAATTGCTCCGACATGTTTCGATCCAAGGATCATCCTCAGGGAGCTACACTTTCCTTGCTAAAAAGTCACTTTCAAAAAACTAGTTACTGATTGCTTTCGTTATATAATCCTGGTTCTGTGACAGCATGTCTTGTTGTGTAAGGGTATGTTGCTAAGAGTGCCCTGTGCTTTTCTGCGTGATATCACGCAGCAAAGCACAGGGCGCAACCACCGGCGAACTAACATTATGTTCGAAAAAATTAGATGCTACGAGCTCTCAAATTTCTAACACAACCTTCTAAGTACAGCCCATCGGATGGACACGTCACGCCGATTTCTTTGATCGCCCTAAGAAAGAACCAAAAAAAAAACCTAACGTGTAAGACACTCTACCCACATCATTTGCGTTTCAACAGGCCACGTATGGTTACCGCAAATCAAATTAAGATGGCTGCTGCTGCTGCTGCTGCTGCATGTAATACGTGGTGTCGCCTTGTCAGCAACAGGCTGCTGACGGGAGCAAACACTGCGGATTATTCCTAACAAGACAAGGATCAATCAACAGATCCCTAATGAGCCAGCCTCGCACCAGACAGCAGCACAATTTACATCACAAAGACCTTCGTGTTTTCTGATAATTAGAACAGTAGCTCTTCACACCATCACTTAAAACACGCAAAATTATTTGATATGCTTGTCAATTCCACCACAGCTCTTGAGGTGGAAATACAGGGTTATTAGAAATGAATGTCTGGGTTTTAACAACCTGTCACACACAACACACTTGAGATAGCAGTATATGTGTTATTTTATTTAATAGAACAACACTACAAGTTTTTGTTACATACCTTACAGGTGCTCTATATGTGCACTCTTTGTGATTCTACAAACATCAACACGATGAGATGTAAGCATACAAAAGCCTTCTCACTTTCGTTCGCCGCCATCTTAGTAAACTGCGCTCCAAGCGGAGAAATGCATAACTACTGCATACCATACACCATAAAAGAAAACTCTGAGAATTTATAGATTCATCGGTGCAACTACATACTCCTACATCAAGTGTAATGTGTAACCCCGACAATCATTTCGAATAACCCTGTATTTCCTCTCAATCTTTGAGAGAGCTCCGTGAAAAATGACGACGTTAAAAATGCTTCACCAAGCAGGTAGACAAGTAATTGGCCTGTTATATATTTATCCATATTGTCATGTAGCCTATAAACACATCAACACTCGACTGCATGCTTTATAACCCCAATACATTACATATGCCGTTCTGCGTTAAATGAATTGGAAGGTTATTTGGCACGGCTTGATATAAACAAAGGAAATATGCGTCGGTGTGTGAAAAATAGCATCCTTCTGTACACACGTCTTGTGTTTGAGGTCAGCTAATGTTGGACGGTGAGGGACGTAGCAATCGGCGGTTCCACCATTGAATACAAAATCCACAAAAGCGGACGCAGCTATGTATTACAATTAACAAGAATCCTTTACAAGTAAAGTTTCTAAATACAGGGTTATTCAAAATGATTGTCAGGGTTTTAACAACTTGTCATACACAAAACACTTGAGATAGGTGTATATGTGTTTTTTTTATTTAACCCTTATCCTGCTAATGTGGAGTATAGGGTGAGCTCCTAACAATGCCAGAAAATGGCAGATGAGATTTAACTCGGCGTTTAAAGAGTTAATAGAACAATTAAAGTTTTTTTTACATACCTTACAGGTGCACCCTTTGTGATTCTACAAACATCAACACGACAATCGAGTTCGTTCCAAACTGTTTGTAGCATTTCTGTGGTGATGGTTTCAATGGCGGTTCTGATTCGTACCTTCAGTTCCGGGATACTTGCGGAAAGAGGAGAAACATAAACCTGATCCTTGACTTAACTCCATAGAAAGAAATCACATGGGGTTGCATCTGGAGAAGAGGTGGTAAGTTGTTAAAAACCCAGACAATTATTTCGAATAACCCTGAATCACAAATGGTGCACCTGTAAGGCATGTAACAAAAACTTGGAGTGTTGTTCTATTAAACAAAAAACACATACACTCCTCTCTCAAGTGTATTGTGTATGACAAGTTGTAAAAAAACCCCGACAATCATTTCGAACAACCCTGTACATATATATATATATCCTTACTCTTAACACTTGCATTAAGGCACCACCTCTGTAGCTCTCACGTACATGAAGTCAGTATTCAACGCGCAAATGCTATGACTTTGGAGGGAGACGTTCATTAAATAAGTTCAGAGAAAAAGTTCATACTTCACAGAAAACACAGTCCATTCATTCTTTGGTCTGTCTTACGACAGCTCCAGGGCATCCTCCACACCGAGTTCTCCACAGTGTGCGATCTAGTGCTTCCTCTTTCAAATTCCAGTCCCCTCTCCTTTCCTTAAGATCATTCAGTATCTGCTTACGTTTTCTTCCTCGTCGTCCCGTCACTTCTATCCTTCCCTTTGTCTTCATTCAATAACGTGTCTTAGCAGGCAGCTCCTAAGCAATGTGACCAATCCAGTCAGCCTTCCATCTTGTTATTGTACGCAGGATATATCTCCTCTATTTGACCCAGTGTAACACTTCTCCATTTCTCACATGATCGGTCCAACAGATCTTCTACATCCTTCTCCAACACCACATTTCAGAACATTCCAGTTTTTCTGATCTACTTTCCACCTCTATTAGAGACAAATTAGTTAATGATGTTTCGGGAAATAATTCGTATTTATTGTCGGAATCGTAAGGAACAAACAAACTAACTAACTAACTAATAAACACACCATGCAGGCAGTATGCAGAGTTTCTTAATGGTACAGCACTTGGTATATATAGCTACCACTGGGCCATAGTACAGGGTGCTTCAGTGAATCGGGCGAATTTACTGTTCATGACGTTTGTAAAATCGTCCGATTCAATGACGCACCCTGTATTAGGAATAAGCTTTGACTGGGGCACTTTACGATATGTAATATACGTAATATTCCACTGGCACATAATTCTAATTAATTATGCAAACCTCATATGCATTTTCTTTCCGCTTACACCAAAAACACTAACGAACTATTCATTGGAGTACTGAAACTTTCCGTTCACAGCATGCTACGCTGTTTACTTTCCACACCTCCGTACGAAAACATTCTAAACCCACGATTCCCAGGGCCGCCGAGTTAAGGCACCGGTGGGGGAAACCCCCCCCCCCCACTCCCACTCCCAACCAGCGAAGTCGGACCAGCTAAATATATTCTTATAATAAAACCAACTAGATGCACTAATTTCTCAAATTTATTTTTGGAATAGGACTCTACGTGTTTCGGACAGTTTCTCTGTCCATCATCAGGAGTTCAGCACTGTGCACACAACAATAGGTGTATGTCATACAGGTTACGCTGACTGCTTGCTAGCAAACCTGTATGGCATATAGCACTGCTGTGTGTACAGTGCTGAACTCCTGATGATGGACAGAGAAACTGTCCGAAACATGTAGAGTTTTATTTCAAAAATAAATTTGAGATATTAGTGCATTTAGTTGGTTTTATTATATGAATATATTACGATGCACGGTCCTACGTATGTCAAATTCGGCTAAATATGTTTACAATTAAGTTGAAAAAAATTACTCTCAATATTAGAGTGACTTGGACTTGGCCTGAAAAGGTTAATTTCTACAAGGGACAAAGAATGATATTACCGATGCAGACAGAAACATATGCAACACAGCGGGCACCAGGCCTCCTTTCCGGATCTCATGTAATATTTCACTGAATATCTGAGACATCAGAAAAGAGAAAACATCTCTTGGCGGATTGAGAACTTCTCACTAATGCGTCCTTGAAGTGTAATGAACTTCTAGAACAAGGCAACAAACGAGCAGCTTTAAAAGCGTTTAAACCCTTCAAAGACGGAACTCTTGTGTAGGGGTTGTCAGTTCCGAGTTACAGCGCCTTGTCTTACAAGGAGGTCATTCCTTCCAGAGTGCGCGAGGTATTTTGTGGTTGTCACAGACAGAACTGAATTGGCCTGACTGCCTTATTTGTTCACGCTCACTCAACTGATTTCTGAAGTAAAATTTAGAAACTATCCTAGTAACATGACTACTTTCATTTTCCTTGCCAATTGAAAGACGAAACATATTAAAGGATTTTATCTAATGATTCCCGACGTACGAAACAGCATTGCTTTCTGGAATGTTCCCAGTTTTCGTCCGTTTGTCCTTCTGATAAGAGCAACGTGTAGATGAAGATGAGTACGCAGCACTGGTGGAATGATACTGACAGGGCAAAGCAGAAGTACTGGGAGAAAAACCTGTCTCAGTGCCACAAATCTCACCTGGGATGAACTGGGATCGAACCCGGATCTCCGCAGTAAAAGGCCGGCGACTAACCGCCTGAGCCATGGCACGGCCTAAAGGCGAAAATCAATCTAAACCGTATTTAAAGATTAAGCTCGCACCGCGCAGTAAACACGATAGATCTTGGTTATAAAAACCAACAAATCAATGCCGTAAAAGGAAATAACAGCTGTTTGCTCTGAGATCCATAAGAAACATCTAAAAGTGTAGTGAATTGAAATAAAATGAAGTGAAGTGAAGTGAAGTGAAGTGAAATGCAGTGTAGGGAAGGGGAAAAAACGGGACTTTATGGGAAACGTTTATATAAGTAGTAAAGTGGTGAGAAGTGGAAGCGCTGGGGTGTGTGTGTGGGGAAAACTACTGGAAACTGTATACAGTACTTTCTGACCGTGGTATTGTTTACCGTTTGTACAGGTTGTATTGTGAGAAGTGTTGTATGTATTGTTGTTAGTTGTGTTGTGTGTATTGTTGTAGTTGTGTTGTGTGTATTGTTGTCAGTTGTGTTGTGTGTATTGTTGTAATTTTCTTGTGTGTATTGTTGTCATCTTATGTGTATTTGTTGCACTATGTGTGTATTGCTGCTTTTACTTTAGATGCCGGACTGCTGGCTAGAAGTTACTATTCGGAAGGTCCTGCGACCGGCCACCTCGACACAGGTTTTTCTTGGTTTCCTTGTGCCTAAAGGCAAATGCTGAGATGGTTCCCAACATTCCATGTTGCCACTACATGCTTCTCATGTAGCCCTCCCGACTTACATTTATTAGTAATCAATTTCATATTTTGTATGCATGTAAAATAACCACTGCCACCGGGCGTCAACCCAATTGCGGTTAATTATTATTATTATTATTATTATTATTATTATTATCATCATCATCATCATCATCATCACAGCAATGCACTCAATGGGCAGGATGTAAAATTTAAAAAAATTTAAATCGATCTTTATTTAATGGTTACTTTGCAATGTCCCAAGCCTGACGGTTTATTACAGGAATAAGTACTGCGGAATTTGATGTGTCGTCGCTCCGGTTCTCTTGGCTTACGGGTCTGTTCATGTTCTCCGATTACGCCCAGCACTGCTGTCAATACAGACGGTTTCACCTTGACCAATGTGATGCCATGAATGTCACAACCTGTGCCCCATCCCTTAATATACTGCGAGGATCAGCCCAGGGATTAATTCGCGCCCACAAAGCACTTCACTGTCAGCACTGCATCGATAATCACGTTCTGAATTGGCTATAATGTGACACAGAATGGGAAGTCCATTAGAGTCTAAAGTGAACGCTCCATCACTTTACAGACAATGCGCAGTTGTTAAGGTCCGACTACAGCGGATCAGTTCCCACACAACGCGCCTTATGGGTATGCTTTATACTAATTAGTCCATTACGCCAACTGCTGCTACCTACACACAGCACACCCACTGATGTAAGGCAGCTTTATAGGTTAAGAGAAACCGAATTATCTCGGATTCGGCGCTATATATAGTGCCACAATCGACATAGATATTAATTATACACTAGAACTCGCCTCCACATGTTAAAAGTTTTTATAACACTGAAAGTACACTTGCAAAGAATGCCACAAAACCGAATCCCTTTGAAATCATACTACTACAGACCACAAGGAAGGAGAACAATTGGAAGACCGAAGAAATGTTGGAGAGACCAGTTGTAAGTTTGGAGACGGAACGGATCAAAGGGTCCAATCCTTGATGTTTATCATGATGATGATGATGAAGAAGAACACAGAAAGTGTCATCCATAATTACTTACAATTAAACGATTGAAAAATCAGATTAATAAAAAAATCTCTCCATTAATACAAAAAAATTATCATTAAGAAGATGACAACTGAAGGGGTTCAGCAATAAGCTGAAAGGTACGCAATATTTTGACCCTTATGGAAAATTTCCTTCTTTACGGCAGGAACAAGCAGCAGCAGCAAACGAACAGTGCATTCAACCAGCAACGCCTGTTAATGGCTTTTCTATTTATCTACAGGTAACTGACGATTGTACATGACTTGCTGACGTCATCTTTTTCTTTGGACATTGTCCATCGTCTAACCTTCTATGTAGCACTGCGTTTCGGAAGCCGGCTCTTTTTCCGTCTTCAGGAAAAGGAAAGCACGCAATGTATTGCGCCGCTTAGAAAGAGCCCTGTCACTGAGAGTGGCTATATCGAAGGGGTTCACCAGATTAACCTTTTGGCGCCGGAATTATTTTTTTTAATTTTAGCACACCTTGTATATAAAATATGAATAATACGGGAACCAAATATGTTAGAATTATGAAACAAACTGCATTTTGAAGAGAAAAAAACGGAGAGTCTATACCATGTTTAAAATATTCAGTACCTATATTTGTTGAATAAATATATGAAATGCAACTTTAGAGGTTAGCGGTGCGGTACGACCACTGTAGTTGACATTAGGCGTCAAAAGGTTAAGTCCTGTCTCTTACGTGAAGACGGGAGCACAGCCGACTTTCGGATAGCAGTTCTATATTGAGAGCTATATGGTGGACAAACTGAGAGGCAAGAGGATCACTTCAGCGAACCTCTTTCTCCGATTGGCAGCTAACGACCAACAGACAGTGACAGACGATGACTGATGGCTCTGGAGACAAGAATATCGACTGTGTATTCAGAAGACAATACACGCGGCAGAAGCAGGAGTCCACACACTGATAAAGTGATAAGGCAGACGACGATACACATGTCAAAATCTGAACCTTCTAGGAATATGGCATAGGATATATATATATATATATATATATATATATAGAAAGAGAGAGAGCGAGGCCTATGTGGCGTAATCGGAAGTTATTCATTCGAGCAATTGGTGTACCGGAGTGCCGATGAGTCCTTAGCCCGAACAGGAAGGAAACAAGCTCGGAAGCATGTCAGGGACGCGGCGATTTCAACAACATCGAGACGCGAGCTGTCATCAAGTTTTTTTTTTTCCTCTACAACGCAAGGCGCCGAAGGAAATTCAAGTCATTCTGACAGAAACATTAGCTTGTTTCATTCCTCGTCGGGCTAAGGACTTATCAGCACCCTGTAATTTGAAAATACATTTCTTCTCTTCGAATGATGAGTAATTTATTTTTTCCTCACGAACTTCCAGTATGATAAGTAATACTATATACGGAAGCCGTAATCTTAGACGAAAGCAAAATCAGTAATACATTACGATTAACATAGGCGCAGTTACATACGCCATTTTAAGTTGAGAGCAATTCAAACCATTGATACGTGTTTCTAGCCTGACTATCTCTACTTGCTCTCCCAAAAACTATGCGCCCTCTGTGCAAGCTGCGTCAGTTAATCAGCATTCAGACCAACTCTAATAACGTCACGGACCGGATCTCCGAAGCGAACTTACTGTCTGCGATAATGGCAGAACGTGAGTAGCGTGCTGAAGGTGGCCTGTGTAAATGACATGTCTGAGGGCCGACCGACTGGCTGCATGACTAGCTGACTGACTGACTGACTGGATGACTAATTGATTGATTGGACCACTGATTCACTGACTGCATGGCTGGATGATTTACAGAATGATTTACTGACTGAATGCTGGCTGACTAAATGATTGGATAACTGGCTGACTAATTGACAGACTGGCCGACTAATCCACTGACTGAATGGCTGGATGATTCACAGAATGGTTGACTGACTGAATGGCTAATTGCCTGAATGGCTGGCTGACTAAATGACTGGATAATTGGCCGACTAATTAGCAGATTGGCCGACTAATTCACTGACTGAATAGCTGGATGATTCACAGAATGGTTGACTGACTGAATGGCTAATTGCCTGAATTGCTGGCTGACTAAATGACTTGCCGACTAATTGACAAATTGGCCGACTAATCCACTGACTGAATGGCTGGGTGACTAATTGACTGACTGGCCGAATAATTCACTGACTGGATGGCTGGAAGATTCACAGAATGGTTGACTGACTGGAAGGCTAATTGCCTGAATGGCTGGCTGACTAAATTACTCGCTGACTGGCCGACTAATTGACAGATTGGCCGACTAATCCACTGACTGCATGGCTGCATGACTAACTGACTAATTGGCCGACTAATTCAATGACTGAATGGCTGGATGTTTCACAGAATGGCTGACTGACTGACTGGGCGACTCACTGACTACCTGAATGGCTGGATGACTGACTGAATAGCTAACCGACAGACTGAATGGCTAGATGACTCATAGGATGGCTGACTAATTGACTGAATGGCTAGATGACTGACTGAATGGCTAATTGACTGGCTGACTGAATGACTGGATGACTCACACTGGCCGACTGACAGAAGGGGTGGATGAATGACCGAATGACTTACATACCTAATGGCCGACTGACTGAAGGGCTGACTCTTTATTTCATTGGCTGGGTGCCCGATTGGTAGGATGACTGTAACACCTATTCCCCTCGTAGCAGTTCTCAGTCTACTGACCGTTAGATCCTAAGCACATTACAGTGAAGAATGTTCTCAAGGACAAAGAGAAATGCCAGACACAATGACGAAAATCCCTCGATCAAGCTTCTCCGCCACGCTGTTTCCTAAGCCTACGTTCAGATGACACGGCGCTGTTCAGTTTCCCGTGAACTAATTAGCCAGCAACTTCACGGTTTCCAATTTAAAGTGCCGTGAAGAAAATTAATTAATTCAGTACACATCGTGACAAATCTACTATACACCGATGCTAATTGAAATAGCCTACTGCAACGAAACGCGGTCGATCGGAAATTTCCTGGCGTAACGTCCTAACCAACCAGCCGACCCTTTAGTCTCGTGCCGCACAAATGAAATATGACCTTGAACTGTGACGTACCACGATCATCATATGAAACGCTTATGTCTCCAACAGTGTTCAAACTAAAGGCACGTTCCTTACTTTACCTAAAGACGGATGTAGATGGTTACCTTCACGCTCCAGCCGTTTGCTTACTCCCGGGATAACAGTCCATGGTACAAATCGTAGAGGTTATGGGTGAAATCCTTATCCTGTGTAGACGGAGTGGCGAATTTTTTTTTTTTTACCGATAGTCGAAATTCCCTAGAACACAGAGCCAGTGACTATACCGACAGAGACACCCCGACTGCGCTATTACTTTTTCAATTTAAGATTTTCTCAAAAGGGAATATTTTAACTGCGACCTTCTGAGTCACAACACGGTGTAACCTAGAGTGCTGTTGTCGTCTGTCATGACGATTATGGTAACATGTCACTCCAAAACGTTTGTAACCAACTACCCGAATACAAGTCATCACAAAGCAGAACACAACAATCTACACTTCATGCAATTTTGATGTAACACATTCACAAGTCGCATCTCACGGTCAGATGGATCTTCCACCGCAGAGTATTACTATAAACTAGCCGTACCAACGTGAAAAAATTCGCATGTAGAAACAATAACATATTTCAACAACAAAAATTACGGTAACTTAACCACACCAAACACTAAAAATTGTACTTAATAATGTTTGATGCCGGGCAATTTCTATCGGAGATCAAGAGATCATAAGCAACGTCCAAATATGAAATAAAACTGCGATATCTACAATCCTGCTTCAAGCAGAGGCCAAAGGAAGGACATACAGTAGCCTCCCTTGGCCTCCGCTTTCAGCAGCACTGAAAATACCGTACATTCTGGAATCTCATCCGCACTAGTTTTTGCCGATTTCTTAAAAGAAAAAAAGTTAGTTCGCGGTTCTAATCCGCACCTATGGGAGGACGATGGTGAAGATAAAGATAATAGTGACTGGGTAACGGATAACGATTCAGTTATGAGTGTTGACGGCGAGTGTGATGAATAATAAATTATAAATATTACATAATATATTATATAATATTATAAATAATAAATAAAATATTAAATTATTGTATTAAAACTGTAAAAAGGGTGCGGATTAGATTCGACAATATACGGTATTTCATGTTCGACCTGTTGTTAAAAACTATTTTTTTATGAGGAATTAGTAAAGTCAAAGGAGATATTCATAAGCCTTCTAAGCATGTATACCTTGTAAAAAGTGCTGCCGATATTTCTGTACCTCATGGCGTCGCACATAACCCTTACCGTATTAATCTTAGTAATTAACCAACTTAATGCACAAATTCTTGTTTTATAATAAGTTTATTATATTCCTCTACATGTTTCGAGCACTATGTGCTCATCATCAGGACATAGTACCTTTTTAATAAGTTTAACAACTGGATATAACATAACCTCTACATGACATAACATGTTTATAGTAATATACAGTAATCACATCCGAAAAATTCACACATAAATTTTACTACTATGTGCTCATATTTATAGAATTGTATTTTAGTAATTTTAGACTACTCACTTGTTTCAGTGTGATGATACCAGAAGCTGTATAATACAATTTAAGACCTCCTGATGATGAGCACAATAATGCTCGAAACGTGTAGAGACATATAATAAACTTATTATAAAACAAGAATCTGTGCATTAAGTTGGTTAATTACTAAGATTATACTGAGATGCACGGTCAGCAAAACATAAAAAACCCTTACCGTATTAATATATTTAATGACTGCCAGAAAACACTTCAGAATTTTTTGTAGCACTGCAGTTTATTCCCGTGATCCCCTCTTAAAAGAGCCGGCGGGGGGAGGTGGAAAGGCGTCTCTATATGATTTGATGTTGACTGCCACGTCTCTCTATAACAGGACCCAGTAGCCATTACAACTTACTCCGAATTACCTCAGCAGGTTTTGGATCATTCCAGACGTAAAGCAGCTTCCAGTAGTGGTGATGTGAAGCCCACAGAACTAGCATCACCACAGAACACATCGTAGTTTGGTGACACTGTGTGAGGTACAGGTATAATCTCAAACTGATTTCACGTTAGTCAGCACACAGATGCAGTGTGATCACTTGTTAACTGAACTAATTAACACTGAGTATTGGTGAATTATCTAGATCAAATGGGAAAGGATCACTGAAGTGAGGATAAAAGAGTCTCAAGTTTACCATTGAAGATAAACTAGTGTATATATTTGATTAATATAACAGTACAGAAAGTAATTGAAGAATAAAATCCAACTAGATGCCACTTATTACTTTATTATGCTTATGTTAGGCTCAACATGTTTCGTGTTACAGCCTTCGGTCCGGACACTCATCCATCCTGCCTGCACTTAACTTCCAACCACCAGCAATTCGAGAACCACACGGCCTATGTGGTAACCAACGCTATCGTCATGAGCTCCTGATGATGGGCATAATGGTGCCCGAAACATGTTGAGCATAACATAAGCATAATAAAGTAATAAGTGGCATCTAGTTGGATTTTATTCTTCAGTCATCGAGATGATGCACGGTCCA
>Ga0131853_10020759_pt1 | contig 11927 bp, 13 predicted proteins | sample TergutLab28metaG_FD_92764 | JGI IMG/M metagenome (GOLD analysis project Ga0131853, IMG submission 92764) | Labiotermes labralis P1 segment gut microbial communities from Petit-Saut dam, French Guiana - Lab288 P1 (version 2) (version 2) | ecosystem: Host-associated > Arthropoda: Insects >...
CATCGGATTTTTTTAAAGCTGGTGCGTCATTTACACCGTCACCTGTCATACCTGCAACAAGTCCCATTTCCTGGGAAAGCCTTACAAGTCTCCCTTTGTCAGAGGGTAATGCACGTGCTACAACCCGTAAACCTGGAAGAATTTTTTTTACTTCTTCATCGGTTTTATTATTTAATGATTTGCTTGTTAAAATCGCATTATTGTCTCCCGAAGAAGTAAGCCCCAGCTTTTCTGCAACTCCAACTGCTGTGTCTAAGTTGTCGCCTGTGACCATAACAACTTGAACACCTGCATCTTTTACATCAATTATTGCTTTTTTTGCTTCGTTTCTTATTTCATCACGTATTCCCACAAACCCTACTAGTGTTAAATTTTGTTTGCTTTTTGCATCTGTTTCATTATCTGCTTCGCAAAAAGCTAAAATTCTTTTTCCGTCCTGTGCTAACTTTTGTAAAACATTTTTTAAATTTGTGTTTGAAGAAAAAATTCTTTTTTCTCTTGTTTCATTTAAAGCATACTTACATGAGGGCAACAAAATTTCCGGTGCGCCTTTAAGCAAAAATCTTGTTGCTTCTCCTGTTATTACAGTAGTTGAAAATTTATCTGATGAATTAAAAGGTTTTACAAAACCTTTTTGGCAGAGTGGAAGCTTTGGTGCATATTTTTTTACATATTCCAAAAGCGCACGGTCTGTGGAGTTGCCTCCGGTTGCAACAACAACCATTTTTTTAGATGTAAGCATTGCGCTATTGTTATAAAAACAGTTTAGTGCAATTGATTTAATAATTGGGGATTTTTTAGTGTCATATATTATCCCTTCCGGTGAAACAAAACTTACAACTTCTAGTTGCCCCTTTGTAAGTGTTCCTGTTTTGTCTGTAAATAAAATGTTTAAGTTTCCGCTTGTTTCAATACCTACAAGTTTCCGTACTAAAACATTATCCTTTAACATTCGCCTCATATTTGCAGAAAGTACAACCGTTATCATCATAGGCAGCCCCTCCGGTACAGCCATTACAATAACGGTTATTCCAAGGGTAATTGCCATCATCAAATCACGAATAACGTTTGTGTAGTCTGATAAGTAATAAATAATTTGCTGCGTATCCCAGCTATTTCTTATTACAATAGAATTAAATAAATTCGCAAAAAAAACAACAGCAGCAGCAGCATAACCAAAGCGGCTAATAGTTTTTGCAAGCTGTCCAAGACGGTTTTTTAAAGGGCTGTCTATTTTTTCTTCTTGAATTTCAATAGCTAACTGACCATAAAAACTAGCATCACCAACACGAGTTATACAAGCAGTAGCTTCTCCTGCGCAAACAACAGCACCACGGAAAATCCCCGAAGCTGATAAAAAATCGTCTTTTTCAGATATTCGTATAAGTTTTGTTAAATCATACTTTTTATTTCCTATACTTTTTTTGGTTATTTCCTTGGATTCACCATTTAAAGCTGATTGGTCAACATCAATTTCGCCGCTAACAATAACCCCATCAGCCGGAATTTTTTCACCTGCTTGCAAATAAACAATATCCCCAACAACAATTTCTGCAATAGGGATTTCTAATATTTTGCCGTCTCGCCTTACACGGCACTTAATATTTGCTGCCTCTTCTTGCAGTTTATCAAAAGCTGACTCACTACCATATTCTGAGAGAGTAGAAATTAAGGTTGCAAGCAAAACTGCCACAGCAATCCCGGCTGATTCATACCAGTTAGAATCACGAAAGATAAGAAGCAAATTAACTCCAAGTGCCACAAGTAAAATACGAATTATCGGGTCGCCAAAACTGGCTAAATACTTCCTCAAAAAACTTGGTCGAGCTTTTTTTGTTAAGGTGTTTTTACCATGTTGTTTGGCTGATGCTGATGCTTCTTTTGTTGTCAAACCTATGTAATTTTGCATATTAAACCATCTCCTCAATTAACTTTTGTAGACAAGGTTATAATATGCTTGTTTAATGAAAATTATCCCAACTCTGCTTCCACATATTTTATAAGCGGCAAAATTGTAGTTTTATCAATTAAGTCAATTTCTTTGCCAAATGTTTCAATCATAGCTTTGTCGTCAATAGTACGTTCACTTTCAGGTTTGTTACTCGCAACTCTTTTTACAAACCTCATCATTTGTCTATGGATAAAACCAAGTTTTTTATAGTCCATTGCACCTCGAAGGTTAAAAAATTTTATTTCCTTTTGTTTTTCCTTAGAAAATAATTTATCATAAAATTCTGAGTAATCTGTGATACTTGGTGAGGCAAGCCCTACGGTAAAAACAACAAGTTTATTCCAAGGATTTTTTGATACGAGTTTTGCACCGTTTATGCCCCCAGCGTATAAGCCACCACCATATATTATCAAATCAAAATTTATAAGTTGTTCCGGTCTTATTTCCGATGCTTCAAAAATTGAGGCACCTAAGGCCTCTTTAATCCATTGGGCATATTTTTTAGTAGCACCATATTTAGATTTATAAATTATAGCTATTTTTTTCAATTTTATCATCCTTACTTAAAGTTATTTTTTATGTGCCAGGAAACTGCTCCGCAGTCACCTGCCGAAACCTTCGGTTTCGGTGTTCACGACTGGTTGTTAAAAGTTTGCTTTGCAAACTTTTTTAAACCATTTATCAATATTTCTACATAAATATCAACTAAATAAAACCAATTTTCTTGATTATATATTTTGTTTTCGATTGCGTTTAATGAAAAACCAATTAATGCAGTAATTATCATCCATGCAGCATTTTCATCAAGTTTGCGTATTGTTTGCTCTTGTTGACCTTTTAGCAAAAGCTTTTGGAGAAATAATAACCCGCTTTCTTCCTCTGACTCATTCCTTTCCGATGGTCCAAAAATTGCTTTTGAGCCGCTTTTCATTAAAGCTTTTGCCATTTCTGCATTTTCAGTGGCAGTAAAAATAAAAACTTTTAAAAGTTTTTCAAGCTGTTTGTCTACAGGTAAGTCTTTGATTGCATATAAGTTAGCTCTTACACTATCAACAATTTTTTTATACACCTCATAGGAAATTTCATTAACAATTTCCATTTTATCTTTGTAGTAGGTATACAAAGTAGTTGGAGTATATTCGATTTCTTTTGCAATTTTCCGCATGGAAAGGTTTTCGTATCCTTCACTTATAATGATTTTTGTAGCAGCCAAAAGAACTTTTTGCCGCATGTCTTCTTTCTCTTTGTCTCTTCGTGCCCGTATGTTCAAGTTTTCACCTCCATATATCGAACATAAATAACGATGTTAAATAAGATAACACTGTTATTATAATGTAAAAATTAAAATTTGCAACTTTTAAAATCCGATAAAAATAAAACAATTTTTGCCAAATATATTTTTATCTCATCATGAATGATACGCAATCAAATTAAATCGCCATAATATACCAATGAAAAACAAACTATTTTGACTAATGAGAAATATTGGCAAAATTCAAAAAACTCATTACCCAACCTTTTTTGCAATTATACTATGTCCAAGATTTACAAAAAATTACAAAGGACGTGTTTTCTATGACAAGAGAAATATTGCAGCTACCCCTAAACATGGTTCAGCCAAACCCAAACCAGCCAAGGCGCATTTTTGACAAAGATGCACTTCATGATCTTGCGCAGTCAATTAGCATTTACGGGGTTTTGCAGCCAATTAGTGTGCGTGCTATTTCACATTCCCATTATGAGCTGGTTGCAGGTGAGCGGCGGCTTAGAGCCTCTAAGCTTGCAGGTGTTGATACAATCCCGGCAATCCTCGTTAATATTAATGAGGAAGACAGTGCAGTTCTTGCTATGCTTGAAAACCTTCAGCGAGAGAATTTGCACTTTTTTGAGGAGGCGGAAGGATTCCAAAATTTAATGAATGACTTCCAGTTTACTCAAGAAGCAATTGCAGTACGAGTTGGAAAAAATCAATCAACAATTGCAAACAAATTAAGATTACTTAAACTGCCAAAGGAGGTGCAAAATCAAATTTTAGACAGTGCATTAACAGAGCGTCATGCACGTGCGTTATTAAAACTAACAAATGCCACTGACCAACAAGCTGCACTGGATAAAATAATAAAAGAAGGTCTTACAGTAAGAAAAACGGAAGACCTTATCGACAGTATCATAAGAAGTCAAGATGTAAAAAAGGGGAATACAATACCTTTTAAAGCTTACATTCGTGATATAAGGATACTGACAAATACAATTCAAGAAAATTTAGAAATTGTGCGCCGCAGTGGTATGGAAGCGGAGTTTGACATGGAACAAACCGAAACAGGGTGTAGTATTTTAATTACAGTAAATTACGCTAACGAAGGAAAGGTACCAAGAGCTGCCGCACGAGCGGTATAAAAGTTTACTTACAAACACCCTGCTATCACTTTCGCAATTGTGATAGCAGGGTGTTTGTTTTTTATGTAGCAGGAAACTGCTAACACGCCCTAATTTGATAAACAGGAAATCTTCTGTTATCATAAAATTGTAGAGATTGAGGAGGGTGCGTAAAATATGACCGTTAAAGATATTCGCTGGGAACAACGCTTTGAAAACTATTCAAAAGCATGTGCGTTATTAGCAGAAATACAATGCTACGAACCCAAGGACACTATACCCATCATCCGGGAAGGTTTTATCCAACGTTTTGAGGTTGCTTTTGACTTGGCGTGGAAAACTCTCAAAGATTATATGGAATTTTTAGGGCATGACGTGCAGCCGTCTCCACGCCCTATAATCAAAGATGCATTTGCTGCAAATATCCTAAAAGATGGGCAAGTTTTTATTGATATGCTGGAGACTCGCAACCAGATGGCGCATAGATATGATGAAGACGCATTTAACAACGCTTTTGTATTAATAAAGCAAAGCTTTGAGCCTGCTTTGCAAGGACTTTGTAAGTATTTAGGGGATAATATCTCATGAAATTTGGGCTGACAAATGAACAAATGGAGCAAATTTGCAATAAACTTTTAAAAAGCGGTGTATCTAAAGCTGTTATTTTTGGTTCACGTGCAAAAGGAACGCATCGCTGTAATTCTGATATAGATATAGCGGTTTGGGGAGATGGATTATACATAGAACGTATATTTTCAGAGCTGGACGAATTGCCCATGCCTTATAAATTTGATGTTGTTGAATATGATAAAATCACGCATATAGCTTTGCGAGAACATATAGACAGAGTTGGTATAAGTTTTTTAAAGTAACAAAACCCAAATACCCCTGATGTCACAATTGAGAAAGTGACATCAGGGGTATGGAGGTTTTTACATAGCACTAGTTTGATGAATATGCTTAGCAAATTAAGCAGGAATTTCAGTAATAACACATAGCTTAATCAATTTGTGTGTTGTTAAGGGGCTTGAGAAATAGGTCATTTGAAAGTTGTTACCAAATCCAAGAAACATCATATTTTTGGATATTTTCGTCTATAGTGATGATTATTGTCATGTTTTCAATAAATGCCGTAGAAACAATCAACCTGTCGAATGGGTCTTTATGCAGAAATGGTAACTCGAAAACCTTTTTCAAGTAATTATTTTCGACTTGTACGATAATTAAATCACTGCTTTCCACTTCGGTTAGGATTTTGTCAAAAGATAAGCCCTGTTAGTTTGCCAATGCTCATTTTAATTGCGATTTCCCATAACGAAGCAACAGAAATAAATTTCTTATTCTTATCGTTGTCAATAATCATTTTTACATCTTCAGGAATATCAGGCGAGTCCTCGAAATGCCAAATCAGAACATGTGTATCAAGCAAATAACTCATTCCATGTACTCCTTCATTTCTTCCAAGGGTTCATTAAAATCATCAGCCGTCCAGACATTGTCCTTGAGTAAACCTCTCAACTCGGACAAGGGCCGTTTTTTGGGAGGTTCATTACTAATAGAATCCTTTACCGGCTCAAGGAAAGTAATAACCACTTCATGCTTTCCCTTCACAGAAATCGGTTGCTTAGGTTTGAAAGTAACGCCATCATAAATTGCTTTTACAGCATACATAATTTTTCCTCCTTCATATTCACCAACAGGGTAAGGTGCGCACCTATACACCGGCGTAAACCCGGTGCAGTGCGCCCTTCCGGGGGCCTTCGTGCCTGTCGGTGCGGATAAAAAGTTGACTTTTGTCCATATTTTAAATCAATTATTATTAATTAGCACTCGTTTTATCAGCTATAATCGTATATTCTACTGGGTATTTATTATCTTTCCAATGAGGGTGTTCTATAAGTTCTTTTAATGTAAAACCAGAAGAAATAATAGAATTGATTATTTCGCTCATAGTGTAATAGCGTACGATAACTTTAGGAAATGCACCTTGTTCTTCTTGCGGGGAAAAGACCGACAAAGGCGGACTCCCCTCATACAATCGTGAATCAAAATAATCGCCCTTTGTCGCAAATGAATTATCGAGTTTTCTATACGGGTGAAAGTCACATAAAATCAAACGCCCACTTGGTTTTGTTATCGCATACAACATTTTAGTAAAATTATCAATTTCAGAAAAATAATGTGCTATTCCGCCCTCAAGATATAAAAAATCAAACTTATTGCCATATTTGGCAACATTCGTTTCACAGAAATCACCAAGGACATATTCGAGTTTTACTCCAACCGCTTTTGCAAGTTCCAACGCATATTTTTTTTGCGATTCTGAAATATCAAAAATAGTTGCTTCCGCACCAAGCACAGCAAAGGGAATCGTCCTGCGTCCATCAGAGCCGCACACATTTGCAATTCGTTTGCCGGAAATATTCTCAAAATAGCTTTGATGATACCGCAGAAAACGCATAGGGTTGTCAAGAATTTCCTTCGCAGTTTCCAATATTGGTTTTTGGCGTATTCGGGTTTCATATGCCTTGTATTCCCATGCGATTTTGTTTTGTTGGGCTTGTTTTCTCATCTTCCTATTCCTTCCATAAGACAAATATGCTCGTTCAATTGTTGCATAACACTACACTTTCAAATTATCCATTTACGCAAGCCCCTTTATGGCTGTACAACCAGTTAGTATGCAGGGGTTTGAGAAACAAAAAAACTTCCCTATTAAAGATTCCCAACCCCACTTGGAAACCTCTAACAAGACAGCCTCTTTCACAACGGGCTGTAAAGTGAATTACACCATTAAAAACCCGGATTCGCTTTCATGACGCTTATCTCTTTTCATTAAAGAAAGTGTGGCATCTTTTGCCGATTTTCCTTCAAATAAGATGGAATACGCTTGGTTAATTATAGGCATTTCAATATTCATTTTTTCAGCCAAAAACTTTGCTGCATGGCAAGTATTAATCCCTTCAATCACCATTTTAATTTCATTTTGGGCTTCCTCTTTTGTTTTACCTTGACCAATTAATATTCCGGCTCGCCTGTTTCTGCTGTGCATACTTGTACAAGTTACAATTAAATCCCCCATACCTGTAAGCCCTCCAAAGGTTTCAGCACGAGCACCCATTGCAACTCCAAGCTTTGTTATTTCATACATGCCACGGGTCATTAGTGCGGCTTTTGTATTATCTCCAAAGCCAAGCCCATCAGAAATTCCAGCGCAAAGTGCGATAACATTTTTTAATGCACCGCCCAGTTCAACGCCAACTATATCAGGATTGGTGTACACTCTAAAAAATGGGTTCATAAATACATCTTGTATAAACTCAGCAGTTTTTTGACTTGCTGCTGCTACAACATTTGTTGTTGGAATCTTTTTAGAAACCTCCTCGGCATGACTTGGACCTGACATTACTGCAATATCGCAGCTAGGAAGTTCACTTTTAAGTACAGATTCTAAGGTTAGTAAACTTTCGTTTTCAAGCCCTTTTGAAACATTTAAAATAATTTGCCCGGCTTTAATATGACCAGCAAATTGTTTCATTGTTGTTCTAATTGCAAATGATGGTAATGCGCAAACTATAATGTCCGCACTAACGCAACTAAGTAAATCATTGGTGTGTTTTATTGATGATGGAATTTTGACCCCGGGCAGGAATGGGCGGTTTTCTTTGTATTTTATTAAATTTTCACACTCTGTTTTTGAGTATGACCATAGTCTAACATCGCAGCCGTTTTCTGAAAGCATAATTGCAAGTGCAGTTCCAAAGCTTCCTGAGCCTATTACTGATATTTTCATTCTTATATCCTCGCATATTCAAATGTATATTGTATCTTTGAAATCTCAAAAAATTATTTTATACTTTTTACTAAAAATAAGCATGGATTATCTTTATCCCAAAAAAACGGTAATACTTCTAATGGTTTAAACCCCATATATAAGTAAAATAACCTTGTTTTATCGTAGCTTTTACTTTGACTTGATTCATCTAACGTCTTGACAGTTAAATAATCCATATTATTATTCTTGCAATACAGTTCACACTGTTTAATCAATCGTTTTCCAATGCCTTATCTGTGATAATTGCTCAAAACACCCATAACACAAACTTCAGATGTGTAAGAGTTATGAACTTTTATTGCTGCAAACCCTATAACAATAGTTCCATCATAAGCGGCATAAAAAGGCATTGTCTTTACTTGCTCAACATAGTCATTAATGGAATCCTCAACTCCAAACCAGTTTGGTAACTCCCTCAATATAAAGCAGCAAATATTTGATTTCTCATTAGGGTCATATATCTCTTTTATTTCCATTACTTTTTAACTCCATTTCTCAATACTTCTCCCATCGTCTTAACCTATCTGCACATCAGTTAGCTCCACATCAGCGTGTTCTTCCATGAAGCGGATAATTTCGTCTATAGAATTTCGCCTGTGAGTAGCATCACCGGATACAACAGCTATCCCGATAGTAAGCGTTTGCAATATATCCTGGGTATCAATTTCTGCAATTGACACGTTAAATTTGCGGCGTGTCTTTTCGATAAGACTTCTGCGGACTTGCCGTTTGTCTTTCAATGAAGTTGACTGCGGAATATAAAAGTTTAGTTCTGCCGATAATGTGAACATTGTATAACCGTCCCTACATAAATCAAGTCTTTTTGCATAAGTGCATCTTCCTATCTTAAATCGTATTCTAGCTTGATTGTTAAGTTTTGTCTACATAGCATATAAAAAAGCTCCAGCGAAATTTCACTGAAGCTTTCGTATAAAGGATAACTTTAAGCCGATGGTTTCTTATGTTTTAAAAGAATATAAATCCCAAAACCAATAATAAGAATTGGTATAGCACGACGGATAATGTTTAGTGCAAATCCTAAAATAGAACCGGCAAAGATAAGACCAAGAACTACAAGAATAAACAAGCACAACTTTTTATTGCTTAAAATACTGCTAATTATTCCTGCGACACCATCTTCAACATACTCACCAGCGTTTATTCGCCTGCGGATATTAAAACCGTCAAAAATTACTGTCAAAATATAAACAGGTATCGCAAAAGCAAATAAAACAGTAATAAGCCAAGAAGAAGATGTTGACCATGCAACCATGAAGATAATAAAGAAGAAACCACACATTGCAGCAAGTCCTCGTTTAATTAGCCCCATATACATATAGTTAGCACCCGGTGGGAAAAAGAATGAAAAGAGGAAAAGCAGTCCCCCGTTTACATGTCTATGCTCAGCTCCCGGTGGTGGAGGTGGTGTAAAGTGACCTCCTGAAGATGTGTTTGGATTTGTATACATATTTTTCAGCTCCCTTTTGTTTTTGTGTTTGTTAATAAGAAATACGTGAGGGCGAAACAAAAGTTTACTTAGTCACAAGCTTTGCGTTTTCTTTTCCAAGTATAATTTCAAGTTCGTTTATCAGGTTTTCACATGGAGTTATCCAAAACATACGGTTTGCCAGTATTTTTTCTCCTTTTGACTCATTGTATATCATGACTTTTGTGTCTCCATGGAATTTTTTTAGGGTGTCTGTTACTTTTGTAAGCTCTATCTGGCGATTTGATGGTATTTTAATCCAAAATGTTGTTGTAGATGCTTTATGTTGAGCAACAGCCGGAATATCTTCGTAAAAAAGAATATCCTGGGCTACAATTTTTGTGGCTTCATCTTCTCTTTGGTTTACTCTTCCTCCAATAATTAAAACCTGGTCATTTTGTAGGCGGTGATGGAATTTTTCATATATTTTTGCAAAAACAATGACTTCTACTGTACCATACAGGTCTTCAATGGTTAAAAAACAGAACGGTTTGTTATCTCTTTTTGTATACATGATTTTTTTTGCTGTAATCATGCCTCCGTATTTAACATTGTCGCCATCGTTTAATCCGCTTTTTATTGATACGTTTGCTTCCTCGTCTTCATCGGTTGGAACTTCAGCTTCATCATCTTCTTGAAAATCTATGCTTGTTACATTTGTGTATGTGTTTAACACATGTTCATATTCTGCCAGTGGATGCCCGCTTACATAAACCCCTAAAAGTTCCTTTTCGTCAAAAAGCATAAGTCGTTTTGGAAACTCACTCATGTTTGGAAGTTCGTCTTTTACAGCTTCGTTTTCATCTGGTGCGTCACCCATATCAAAAAGAGACAGTTGACCTGTTAAAGTAGTTTTTTTTGTTTGAGCAAGACCACTTTGAATGTTTTGGTAAACTGCAACATACTGGGCACGTTTCCCTCCAAGTGAGTCAAACGCACCGGAGCGAATTAAACTTTCCAAACAACGTTTATTAATATCGTAGTTTGACATTCGACGGATAAAATCAGTTATTCCTTTAAATTTGCCGTTTTTTTCACGCTCAGTTACAAGCGAATCAACTGTTGCCCGTCCAACACTTTTTATTGAAGAAAGTCCAAAGCGGATATTTGTGCCGTCAACACTAAAAGCGGCAAACCCTTCATTTATATCAGGCGGTAAAAGTGGAATATTCATTTTTTTACATTCTCTAATGTAAGCTGAAACTTTATCGTTTGCATCCATAACACTTGTCATAAGTGCTGCCATAAATTCTACCGGGTGGTAGTACTTTAACCATGCGGTTTGGTAGCCAATTACTGCATAACATGCTGCATGGGATTTGTTAAATGCGTATGCTGCAAACTTCGCCATTGCGTCAAAAATTTCACCGGCAGCTTTTTCGGGGATTCCGTTTTTTACACAGCCCGGCACACCGTCAGCGTCTAAGCCATGTATGAAATTTCGCCTTTCTTCTGCCATTACGTCGTCTTTTTTCTTACTCATTGCACGGCGTATAAGGTCACTTCTGCCGAGGCTGTATCCACCAAGGTCACGCACTATTTGCATTACTTGTTCTTGGTAAACAATACAACCGTAGGTAGCATTTAATATCGGTTCTAATGATTTGTGCAGATATTTTATTTTTGCCGGGTTATTTTTGCCTTCAATATACTGTGGTATAAAGTCCATTGGTCCCGGACGATAGAGTGAAATTCCTGCTGTCAAGTCTTCCAAGGATTTTGGTTGAAGTTCCCTCATAAAGGAAGTCATGCCGCCACTTTCAAGCTGGAAAACTCCGCTTGTTTTCGCTTGGCTAATCAGCTCGTATACTTTTGGGTCATCATATCTCCAGTTGTTTAAATCAATTTCTATCCCTTTGCCACGCTTTACCTCTTCTGCGGCAAGGCGAATGACTGTAAGTGTACGAAGCCCAAGGAAGTCCATTTTAAGCAACCCAAGTTCCTCACATGTTCCCATAGGAAACTGAGTTGTAATAACTCCATCATTTACGTTTAAAGGTACATATTCGTATACAGGTTTGTCGCAAATTACAACCCCGGCAGCATGTGTTGATGAATGACGGGGCAGCCCTTCCAGACGCATACTCATGTCCATTAGTTTTTTTGTATCTTCTTCCTCGTCATATGCTTCTTTTAGTTCCGGATTCATTTTTAATGCTTTTGCCAATGTCATACCAAGGTCTGGCGGAATCATTTTTGCTACACGGTCAACATCAGCGTAAGTCATGGCAAGTGCCCGCCCCACGTCACGAGTTGCCGCTTTTGCTTTCATCGTTCCA
>Ga0131853_10020760_pt1 | contig 11926 bp, 6 predicted proteins | sample TergutLab28metaG_FD_92764 | JGI IMG/M metagenome (GOLD analysis project Ga0131853, IMG submission 92764) | Labiotermes labralis P1 segment gut microbial communities from Petit-Saut dam, French Guiana - Lab288 P1 (version 2) (version 2) | ecosystem: Host-associated > Arthropoda: Insects >...
ACGCTTGTGAGTGCGGTAATGAACCTTCGGGTTCCATGAAATGCGGGGAATTTCTTGACTAGCTGCAAACCAGTTAGCTTCTCAAGAAGGACTCTGCACCATGGAGTAAGTAAGTAAGTAAGTTATGAGAACGGGAATTTTTCCTTTTAAAAAAGATGTTCCTTTCCACGTGCCAATATAAATGTGCTCATAAAGACCAGACAGTTGAAAATAACCACCAGATACTGGATTACAGAGTCTAAGAAGCTCTCAGGCGAAGGATGTACTGTACAAAAAAAAAATCGAAAAAATGCATTCTGATCCCATAAATAGGCTACTCTTAAATACAAAATGTATAACATTTTAGTAAGCATATTTCGAGTATTCATCAGTCCATTGAATTCCTAAAAATTATTTTGCTCGGCAAAACAGTATCAAGAACAGATATGTATCAAGAAATGTACCAAGGTGATTTAGCAAAGAGATGCGACATACAGAATGCAGAACAGTAAACAAGAATAATTTTGCATCCTTACACCACCCAATGTTAATTTAACTGTTACTAACACCACACACACACACACACACACACACACACACACACACACGCACACGCACACAAAACACACACACACACACACATGTATATATATATATATTACCATAATAATTTCTATGGCGATTACGCAATGAAGCGCTATCTACTGTGTGTATCATGTTTGATTTGGGGAGAAGATAAAATTATGTAAATAACTAGAAAGGGAAAACAGAATTCCGCAGCCGTGACCAAGATTCCTAGATCAGCGTGTCATTATGACTTTCTTCTTATGGATCTACAGCTCCTAGGCCTCCTCAGTGTCAAGGCTTCGCGATCAGACTCAGACACACCACACTCTGAACAAGTGATCGGTCCGTCGCAGAGACCTCTACCTGACAACACTCACAAGAGAATCCATGCCCCCGGCGGGATTCGAACCCGCAATTCCAGCAATGAAGCGGCCGCAGACCCACGCCCTTAATATGAATATACCAGTCATAACGCACACAAACCACTCAGTTACGCCTGAAATTCAAATTTCTCAATAACAGTGGTCAATGTCCATGACGTGTTGTTCAAGCAAAAACATTACGTTCCAGTGTGAAGCAACATTCCATTTCTAACTTTCTTAGAACATCACATTCTATTACCGCTGAATTATACTTCTGAATACGATAGTCGCTCAGCTAGACAAGGAATTCCTGCCGCATATGAAACTCAAAAAATCATTCCCGTGTTGACAACAGCCCACCCCTGAACCCGATCCATATCTCGTCAAATCCAGTCAGCACACTTATATTCTATTTATTTATCCTACAAGGAAGTTAAAAAAAAACACGAGTTAACAACAAACACCCTCATTCCGAGAACTTTATTCTGACTTCCTTGTGTACTTGGCACTCGGTTAACAGATGGTACACATCAGACTTTCACGGAGTCACCACTGGCATTTCAGTGTTTGTCTCACTGCGGCACCAAGTTATTATTTTTTTTTGTTATGCCGGCGTAGAATGAACCTGTAACTAGGAAGTGACAGCTTGCTTCGTGTCTGCGTCTGGTGCAAGTCGATCATCAGCCAGGTCCTGCTAAGGAATTCAAATGGGTGGCGAACACTGGGCACGAGACCAGGACTGAATGGAGAATGATCTACAACCTTCCAGCCATAGAGCCCCTAACCAGTCACAAGTCCGGTTGGCAGTACGGGGCCCAGTGATTGCCATCTCTTTGGACCTCTTAAGAAACACCTGACTGGCAAATGATTTACAAAAGACGACGATGTGAAGAAAGGTGTCACCTCATGGCTAAAAATATTGGATACCTATTTTTCCTACGTCGGGATAGAAGGGCTGGTGCCACGGTACGGCAAAACGCTTAGTTCCAGCAGTGTCTGCTTGGAGGTCTAATGCGCACCGTCTACTGCCCATCTGCCATTTCTAAATCAAAATCGGGCTATACACCAGGATGTGTGTTTTAGAAATTACTTGTACGTTTTAACGTGATTGTAAAATCTACGTCCTTATGTCCCGAATAATCTTTTCACTTCGTGATGTCTAACGTTTTTTATTTAGAGTGTGCTTGCTGGAACTAGAAGCACGGCACGGCAAGTGCAGCAGCGCTTCCACACTGCTGTTACTGCGACGTTTGACGCGGACGTGTAACTATTTCTCAACTTCCACGTGCGTTACAAGCCTCGCCTACCTCATCTTCATCTACTGCCGATGGAATAATTCTGTACGTAACGTAGCTTTTAAGGGCTGGACGACAGGATCTGATGGACATAGAGGAGCGGCAATTTTCGTCACAGCAACCTTGTGCAGATCAGTTCTGCAGCACCTGGACGGAGGCCAGGGCGCGAAGACTAGATTAGCAATGCTCAGGTCCATGCCGTGTTAAGGTATGAAACTATACCGCTGTGGACCCGTCCACCTTCTAGGTGGGCGATTAACTGCAAGGGTGACTGTAACTTTTGCCCTAATGCAACGGGTCTTTCCTGCAACTTAGAATTTACGTTTAAAAAGGGTTTACCAAGTGTGGTATTAATTCACTACTTAAAACACTCCACTTTCTTGCATTCTTAAAATATGTGCTTCATACAGCGTTATTTAAAACAGGGGTAGCTTATACATATGTGTGTGTGTATATACATATATATGTATAGTGTCAGAACAGGTGTAAATTATGTACAAAATGTGTTTATTATGCTTCAAACAGAAAAAATCACGATGCAATGACAACTGGATTTAATCTGTTACTCAGGTCTATTACTTTGATATACGAGACAGACATCCGTATGAATGTGGGTACATTGCATCGCAATATTTTGTCCATAAGAAGTCGAAAGAAAATAAATTTGAAGAATCGTGTTTTCAGGACGAAGTGTAAGATTCTGTTAAGACACCAATAATACCTCTGCCGCGGATTGAAATCTGAGCAGTAAGGCTTGCTGCTAAACTTGACAACTTTGTAGAACTGCCCACACTTGGTTATTTACACAGAATAACGTGACTTGGAGTTAGTCACTGCTACAGACAGACAATCTGCAAGTTCGTTCGTAACTAAGTGCCGAAGCACGACTCACCCCTCACAGGTGATGATACCGTAGTGCAAGCCAGTCGCCCTGTCCTCACAAATCATGCAGATCATTGGCTGTTCCTCCTCCTCCTGTTCTTCTGGAGTGTGATTTATCTGGTGGTGCTCCGCTCCCAGAACAGTAATGCTCTGAGGCACCAACTTCTGCTCACCATTACCACCATTTCTGTGAGTCCAGGGCATAGGAGAGCCCCCTGATGTGGCTGTGGACGTCAAATTTAACGCTTGCATCTGTTGCTGTTGGGAAACCGGTAGCTGCGTTAAGTCCCCAGCCCATAACCTCTCCATATTCAGGGGCGGGGGGAATTGCGGGGGGCGGGAAGACGACGACGCTACTGCCGTTGCCGCCTGCAGGTGATGGTGCTGCTGCTCCTGACCGAGATTTAGCAGCATTTGTGCCGCCGACTCTTCGCTGCCGTTTCCACTGGAAGCCGGTGACGGAGAGGAAGACCAGCAGGATGTAGATGTGGAAGTCGAAGCAGCAGACAGTAGTTGCTGGGATGAAGGAGTTTGTTGCGGCTCCATCGAGGTGGGTTGAGACCAGATCATAGTCCGTACTCCGCCAGCCTCACCCATGATAACTGTGGGCGCGGATCGAAGGATTCCCGGTGACCCCCCGGCTGATCGGGACGATTGCGCATGGGTTACCGGCGGCTTCATCTCGTGGTGCAACAGAGTAATCGCGGATGTCGCCGTACTAGATGACTGAGGGTTAAAACTGACACCGCCACCACCTATCAGTTCGGGGCGGACCCCATTTATCCGACACCCAGCAGCCACTGGGCTACTAGGCGACACCCAGAATGTCGGTGGAGGAATCATGCCAGCACTTGTAACCACGACGTTAGCACGTTGCTGCTGCTGCTGCTGTTGCTGTTGCTGTTGCTGCTGTTGTTGTAGCTGCTGCTGCTGTTGCACAGGGCTCGGCCCCTGCCTCTGTACCACCCCTTGATGCGTTTCACCACCACAACCGCCACCCCCATCGAATACACTATTATCGCCTCCTTCTTTCTTCACCTGTGGTCCGCCCCCACGCATTTCGCCGCCTTCCTCTTCAGGTGCCGGGTCCTCACGACGAGGTGTCACCTCAGGCTGCGCCGAGTCCGGAGAAGACCTGTGTGTCATATAACCTGAGTCACTAGAAGCATCGGCTCGGAAAAACCAATGATGGGGAGCCATTTGGGGCGAAATGTGAAATGTACAATTCTACTGTATGCATGTCATATATGAATAGCACAGCCGTGCTGTCAAATTTTATGTTTTGCTGTCCGTGCATCCTGGTACAGTTCTGGGTAAATGACCAACTTGACGCACAATTACGTTATATAAAACGTTTATTATTGTAATCCTCTACATGTTTCGAGCAACACTGTGCTCATCATCAAGAGGTCGAATTGTATTAACCCTTCAAACGCCGAGTTAAATCCCATCTTCCATCTGCTGGCATTATTAGGAGCTCACCATATTTTCCACGTTAGCGGGTTAAGGGTTAATACAGCATCTGTTATAGTACTCTCAGTAAGTGACCGTCCGGTGTGCATACTGGACGGTCACTTACTGAGAGTACTATACCAGATGCTGTATTAATACAATTTGACCTCTTGATGATGATAACAATGTTGCTCGAAACATGTAAAGGATTATAGTAATAAACGTTTTATATAAAGTAATTGTGCGTCAAGTTGGTCATTTACCCAGTGCTGTCAAACCCATTATAAATACTTAACCAGTAATTCAAAACAAGCCGATGTACTGGCCAAAAAGGGCGCCAAAATACACAAACATATAACAGAGAAGCACCCTACCACTCTATTAAACTACATTTAAAGCAGGCATTCCGAAGCATATAGAGACACGAATTAGAGACAAGACTATCCCATAAACCGTGGACGCAAGAAATATCCAAGGTAACAGACTGGTCTAGAAGAAGGGCAGTTGCAGAGTTCCGACTGTGCGTTGGGCATGATTGCTTGTGTGCGCATCTCCACCGCATTGGAATCCGCCCTGACCCCTACTGCACGCTATGCAGCCTCCACGATCCCATGGATAGAAACCATCTAGGACAATGTACCGCATTATCTAATAAGACGGAATGTGAGCGATACTTGGGAGGCCAGGACAAAAATGATGGAAAATTGACTTTGTTATTTTATTATCATTATTTTTTTGTGACTACCCCTTAGCATTAGGACTTTATATTTACCCTGAATGTTTCCTTTTTTAATGTTTTTTGTTTTTTTAAAGTGTAATAGTTTTTCTTCTTTTTATAGGTTTTACTTTTATTGGTCGCATAGGTCAATGATAAACAGTCAATGTACCTGCCATTAGTAAAATAAATAAAATAATTCAAAACTTAGTCCACCAACAACCCAAATATTCTGATTTTTGTATCCGAGTGTTTCTTTTACTTTTTACACTTTGTTTGTAAACATATGTTTACAGGTCACTTGCAGCACACTTCAAAAGAGCAAATTAATAAGAATCGAACACTAAATTATTTGCAGTGTACGATCATTCCTAAAAAATATGTATAAATCCTGGTAGACTGAAAACGACCTGGCCTCAAAATAGTTCAACAAAGATTTCCGAACAGAACTCATAAAGACAATTCCCTACTTCCAAGGCTTTCGGCATACAAAAATTTTGTGTTTATAATTTTAAATTTGGATGGTGCAGGATTATTATCAGGCAATAAGATACAAATTAGTCCACAGGTTAGAAGTTTTGGATCGTGCGTGAGTGATCATAAGATCAAATCCTACTTTAGTTATTGGTATTATCTCTTATCACCTTCATGCAGAGTGTTGACAATAATAGACCTGAAACAAACCATGTTTCTGGGGTACATAATGTTGCGCCTATTCTGTGGTTACAATTTATAGGACATATAATGCTAAATCCTATGATAAACGTTTTGTACTTTTACGTTAGTACTTCCCTGCGTACGTGCACAGTGCCCAAACTGGCGGTTTTTTGTAGATCCTTGATGTCGTGCTTTCCAATTATGATGTTCAGGTATTTTCTGAATAATATTCAGATGGTTCAATTTGCCCCTGTTATTACTGGTATCTCTACTGTTTTTACATTCCACACACGCTGTATTTCTTTTGTAAGGTCTTTATATTTTCAGATCTTCTCAGCTTCTTTCCTGATCACATTTCAATCTCCTTAAATTGCAGTGTATATTCACAAACATGTTCTTTCTTCATTACAACTTATAATGATGTCAGTTATTATTATTGTTATAACTAATATTGAGCCACACTTGATGCATTCCTAAGAGATTTTCCTTCATCATGGATTGTGACGTCCGATTTATCCTTAGAGTGGTTCTGTCAGTTTTCACCTGCTAATTTCATGAAATGGTTACCCAACCAGCTTTCATGACTTTTTCTTCTGTCTTCTGTATGTGCTCGTACGAGTATTGTCTGATTTTACTCCGGTTTCCCTGCATATGTTACAGTACAGTTGAGCACAAACTCTATCACGTGCTTTACATTTCTTTCCTTTGCCAGTACTGAGTGCGGTGGTATAATGCTCGTCATATTGTTGACACAGTCTGCATGCGCTATATACATTTTTTTTTCAATATTTTTGTTCCACATTATTTGGTTTGTGCTGTTTTTATTTCACTTCCAGTTTCTGTTGTCAGATCTCCCTTCGACAGCCACAGAAACGTGTCTTTTTCATTAATATGCTCTCTGTATTTCTTATAGAGAGTCCGTGCGTTACTTTGCTGTTCCATTTTTTCTCTAAAGATTCGCCTAGCTTGATTTTATATGCTGTATGCCTTCGTTATTTGTGTCACGCTTTCATTTGTTTGGGTTAATTCTTATACTCGTACAGTTTTGCTGATATTATAAATGTTGAATTCATATTTGGTTGACTATGTTCATGGCTTTTACCTCTATTTACAATTTCGTCTACTTCGTATTTTGTATTCGGAGAGTTTGCAATATTGATTATCTCTGCTTGGTATGTCACATCAGTTTGTAACAAGCCTCTTCCTCCCTGTTTCCCTTCTACGTGCAGACTATGTCACCTTTGTGGTGACCTTTTCTATACACCGTTTCCATTTTTCCAGTTTTTCTGTCGATTTTTTGCGTTTCTTCAAATCTACAGTCAATTATACCAAAACTGTACCTTAACCCTTTAAACGCTGAGTTAAATCCCACCTGCCCTTTGCTAGCATTATTCGGAGCTCACCACATTCTCCACGTTAGCAGGTAAAGGGTTAATACTGGGACCGCTAATACTCCAGTTGCTGTAATTTTATTCTTGCAGTTCATCTCGGATTTCAGGACAATTTTTAATCGTCTTACAATAACAATTATGATGATGATGATGATGATGATGATAATAATAATAATAATCTTTTTGGGAACAATTAAGTACTGATGCTGTCGACGTCAGATTTGTCGAACAGGCCTATAACATTAAATATTAGCATCATTGTCATGTATGTAACTGGTAGCAATGAACAATATTTCGTATATAACTTGTAGGAATAGTTGTAATATGCATTCATACAATACTTTATATTTATAGCTTCAACGGCTATTAATCGTCCGTGTAAAGCTGAAAGCTAATTGAAATTTTATGAGGAATTAACCCTTACATTGCAGGTGTAAAAAACTATCGTGTGTGCACATTTATCGACAGCATGGCAGTGTGAATGAAGTCGTAGATGTTAGGCAAAAAAGTGCGTTCTTCAAATTGTAACTGAGCTGTGGGAAGGCAAACGAGAAAATCCACAAGTTAAAAAAAAAAATTCCTCTTGAAGACAAAAAGAGTAAGGTTTCAATAGCTTTATCCCTCTTAGATATAAGACAATTCTGAGAAGGTGCAGATTCTCCGTAAAGCCATAACAAATTCGGGCTGAGAAAATAGAAGGACAATTTGTCTTTCCCATGGAATTCAGCAATTCGTGTGATTTTAACTCAATGCATGGGAATGGAGAAAGTAGTTGCACAAAATGTATCTCGTTTCACGACTAACCTTCTCTATCAATATTCTGCATGAAGCAACAGCCGGCCAGTGATCACCCTGCCACACCCTATTCGCTGTATTTGGCACAAAGTGGTATTTGATTATTTTCAAAGCCAAAAAGCATCCTACAAGTAGGAATTCCCCGACAGTGTCAAAGATGACACAAATCGTAAGACGTCAAGTGCTTGTTGAGGAAAGAGTGCCAGAAGTATTTTAACAACCAACAAGACCGCTGGTGTCACACAAAGAATGCCAAGGCGAAAAACCTGATTCTCGGTTATGACCATCGGGTTTTTTTCGACCAAAACTTGGAAGTTCCCGATTACACTTCCCATAGATACAAGGTCTACAATGGCAGGCACTTACCATCGCTGCTCAGAACCTTGCTAGCTTATTGCTTATTGTAAATGGACGGACAGCAGAAACACTGAGTGACGGACACTGTATGCCAGCCACACGAAGAACTATAATTGATTCTGTAAATCGAAAACTTGTTACATAACAAGTACGAGCAAGGACAGCTCTTCTTAACACTAAACTTAGTCGTAAAAGTTCATAATATTTAAAAAACACACAAAATGACAGATAAATCTACACGAAATACATTTTGACATTACAATTTTATACATGTCTATACTATATGAGAAAAGTATTTCATCACACTAATGTACGCACACAAATCCACTCACCTGTCTCTATGTGCAGGACTGGGGGAAGATCGCACACTCTCGGACGCCATTTTGGGACAGGGTGACACGGGTCCCGCCATGTCTGGTGACGATGTACTGGTATCCGCCACACTCTCGCCTGTGCAGCACAACAGACAATCAGCGCAACCTCACCTTGTGACGTGGATATCTGAACTATGCAGTGAAGTCTTCCCTGCCCTAGCAAGGCTGTTCAGTACAAAGCCATATTCCGTCTTGGATTATTCAGCAGCGCTGTTTACTGTGCAGTGGTTGCATGGAGTAAAATGTGATGGGACAATGATCATAACTGGCTGTAAGTATGTGGAACCAGGCCGTGATGGCCTCGTTCAATCACTTACATGGAGAGTGAGTAATTGAGTTTTGGTTTATTTAACGACGCTGCAGATTCAAGAGTTATATAGGCTACTAGTAACTGTGACTTAACAAATAATAAATTGTAAACGATTTGGAAATTAGCTGTCGTGTGCTATTGCAAGGCATTATCTTAGCAGCACTTCAGGTAGGATAGCCGTAATGCGGACGAGAGTCGAACTGAGTGCCTCCTGGGTGCAAGTGATCCACTGTCGTGACTGTCACATTAGACCCTCTAGTATTCCATTAAGGATGACCAATATAGCACATTTAATTGTGATTGCCGACTTAAAACTTAATGTTAAATTAAAATTACAAGTGCATAGTGCCATACAATATTTCGAGCTGGAGTTACGTATGAGCAGACTGGAAGCAAATACGTTCGACAGGTACACAGTGTCACTCTGCTACTTTATTTACTCACACTCTCAAAAGTGCAACTAGTCGCACACTAGCTCACTCGCCCAATTACTGTTCCAACCACTCATCCTTTCATTCAATGTGACGTGAACCGGTGTAGGAATCTCATCTCTACATCTGAGGTTTCTAGGCACACAAGCAAAAGATTTCGTCTAGGAATAAACCGGTAATGTATATGGCAACAAATAATGATGAAATAAAAATATTTTTTTGACATTAACACAGAACTGCAGTGTCTCTAAATATTATTCACTACCAAATTTTTCATGTCAAAAGAAGTTCGTTCTACCTGCATGGACAGTATGTATAGCCAAGCGTAATATATAATCTTCATGTTTGCACCGTGCATCAATGTCATTTAAACACTTTATTATCCAACTAATGCACAATATATATGTAGATACAATTAAAATTATAAAATATTTAAAAGTGCTTCAACACGTTTCGGATCACAGAGGATCCATCATCAGGGAGCCTTGTACAGTGCTTGGCTAAATACTACAAGAATGATTCTATCGTGTCCGTTGACATGGACAAGGTCGGTGTTATGGCAGCATATTCTGACCTGTTGTGCGTGTGTGTGTAGTTTACTGTACAGGAAGGCACGAGTGCCTTCCTGTACATGTTGGAGCACTTTTAAATATTTTATAATTTTAATTGTATCTACGAATTATATACTGGGCATTAGTTGGATAATAAATTGTTTAAAATTAATATATAAATAAATAAAAAAATAAAATTATACAGTCTAAAATTCTTTGTTTAGCAATTATCATTAAAAGACTGTATAATGTTATATTCTTATATAAAAAAAAAGGTAAAGCGTTCCCGTTACAGGCCCGGTGTGGCCCAGAGGGTGGGTAGAGGTATAGCTCTACTCTTCTATGACCGCGGCACTAGAAGGGCGTGAGTGGTCAGCAGCACGCCCCGGCCGCACTTTACCCCTGGGAAAGACTCGGTACCCGTTTTACATGAGGCTGGGTGGGCCCCAGGACCGGTCTGGACTGGCGGACCTTCCAGCCCGTAGTCAGTCGCTATACCGACTGAGCTACCGGGCCCGCATTATATTCTTATATATTTGTATATCACTGTTCATTGAACACAACGGGGATGTCTCACCTGATAAAAATTACATACAGGCAACGTAAAAACAAAATTTGAAGGAGATATACAGTGTCAAAACGACGCTAGTAAGTTTCAGATGACACTTTCTCTCAGTCTTCCTGCTTTCTTAGATTATTTAAATCGCTCGTATTTAGCCTGTTGTTTATGTATCGACGCTGCTATTAAGTGTCAATACACCTGAGCAGAGCGTCGAATGAGTGTAAGGAAATGGACAGAAGTGGTCGTAGTCTAATCAAAGATCCTCTCCCGGAATTTGCCTAGAGGGATCGAGGAAAGCTACGGAAGCCCTCAGTCAGAACAAAATGTGTAGCGGCCAATATCCTAACTCGGAATTTCACGAATATACGAAGCATCAGAAACGTTACTGATTGAGGCGAAGTTGCGCGGTCAGTATTGCTACTGTTGTTCTTTGTCGTGATGATATTGGCACTGTCCGTCCTCCAAAGCGATGGATCACTTTAAACCTTCAAGCAGTAGGCATGCAAGCGACATGCTACGTCGTTTTCAGTGTTGAACTGAACGATTCTCAAGCACGTCTTGTCCGACCGTGGTCGGTGGGCGTCGGTGTTGCTGCAGCGGTTCTATTGAGTCATCAGCTCCATATAGGGTATGATAGGGTGTGGGCGTACCCTCCACTGACCACGTACTGATGCTCCATCGGGAATGCGGAAACTAAGCACGCGAAAGGAACAAGCCTGTGTCGGATATCACGAAACACCAACCATCAAGGTCGGAACGCAAACGGCCCTCTGGGAAGTGATGAAAGTCCTTTACTTTCATTTGGTGTTCCTAACAAATGAAGGAGTAAGCCACAGATTCTTTATGCCAGAGTTGTTACCTTCACACAGAACAAAGTTCTGAGAACTATAAATATGTATGAATAGACTATAGCCGCTACAGATACTGCGAGTAAAATAAGGAGCACAATTTGTTCAATAACAATAACGATTATAACATAATTATCATTTGAATAAAGGTTGATATGGTCATTTTATATTTTCTTGCTATAAGGTTCAAGTGGTGTGCCATTGTTTGTAAATCATCTTCTGATGTAGCCATTAAAATCTGGTCGTTTGCATAAAGTATCGTATTCACTAATTTCACATATAACAAAATAAACGGAGCTATACAGAGACATTTTGGAAAACAAATGAACAAAGAAACAAAGTTAAGAATTCACAACATTACAGCTAAAGCAGCATTGAAATTTGGAAGTGAAGCTTGG
>Ga0131853_10020761_pt1 | contig 11926 bp, 11 predicted proteins | sample TergutLab28metaG_FD_92764 | JGI IMG/M metagenome (GOLD analysis project Ga0131853, IMG submission 92764) | Labiotermes labralis P1 segment gut microbial communities from Petit-Saut dam, French Guiana - Lab288 P1 (version 2) (version 2) | ecosystem: Host-associated > Arthropoda: Insects >...
AGCAAAGTGTGAGCACGTAGCAATGGAAAGTTCCGGGGTTTATTGGAAGCCGGTTTACAACATTTTTGAGATGGAAGAAATTCCGGCGATGGTTGTAAATGCTTCGCACATGAAAAATATACCCGGACGAAAAACCGACACAGATGACGCAGAGTGGTGTCCGGCAAGGAAAAGAAAATCTCTAATTCGTCGCGGGTAAATGCGCATCGTTGTTTTCCTTTAAATCGCTTGAATGATTTTTTGTAGATTTTTTCCAAGCTGTTTCTGAAAACATAACCTGCTTCAAGGTTTCGATTTTGTGCGTACTCGGCAAATGATGATAGCGCACCCATGCGTTGCTTTGCTGTGGTTCTGCTGTTTTTGCGATTGTCGGTCAACCACTTGAAGAAATTTGTGAGCAAATCGAAATCAAGCATTTCAAAAGTGATTTGACCGACATTTATTCCGCTTTCTTCATTTAGGTATGGGTAAAGAAGCCGAAAAGCGCATTTGTAAGACTTGATTGTATGCGGGCTGGCATTTACAGAAATGGGAAGATAGTCCGTAAAGTATTTTCCGAGCAGTGAAGTAAATTCAAACTCTGCTTTATTCATCCTCATACGGCACCTCCACTTTAGGAATAAGCCCCGCTGTAAATGTTTCAAAGGCAATCAGCGTTTCGGGAAGCTGTGCGCCAGAGAATCACATGTACTTGTCTGTATCAATCAGATTATCATGCCCAAGATAGGTAGGGAGAAGCAAATCGTTCATATCAACGGAACGTCCTGCTGCCTCTAATTGTTGCATAGATTTTAGTACAAATACATGGCGCAGGCAATGCAAGCACGCGCCGCGTTCGCTGCGTGATTTTTCCCTTTGGTCAATATTGGCAAGCCTTAAAAGCTCTGCAAACCATGTTTCTGCCTGTCTTTTGGTTAAATGAGAATCCTTTTTGTGTCTTGCTCCGGGGAAAAGATAAGCATTGGACAAGTGTGTAATTTCGAGAGCAGAGCAATACTTTTTCAAGATATTCATCAACGTATCATGAACCGGAATCAGCCTTTCTTTTTCGCCTTTTGTTTCTCGAAGAAAAATTGTCCGATTCACGAAGTCAATGTCTTTTCTCCGCAAAGCATGTGTTTCAGCAAGCCTCGTACCGCAACCGTAAAGAATACGCAGAAGCATCGGGATTTTAACCGTCAAATATGGGCTGCATGATTTGGGTGCTTTTGTTTCCAGATTGTCGGCGTAGTGCATTAACAGTAACAATTCTTCGTCGGTATAAATGTATGGAATGTAATCTGATTTTACTTTCTGCTGAGTGACTTTATCCATGATTCTAAAATATCTTCGGACAGGTCTTTATTGCGGTAAGCGCACTTTACCAAATGGCGGTCAAGGGAAGTTAGTGCGGTTTTTTCATTCGCTATGGTGCTTTTGCTTGCAACAACTTTACGCATTTCCAGAAAAGAATTTAACTCATTTGAAATAACGCTATCAAACATGAGTCAACGCCCCCTTTCCGGTTAAAACATCTGCAAAAATCCCGGAAGGTTCAGGCACAGGAATCGGACACAATCGCATACTTTCAGTATCTATGCGCGCGTAATGTTTTAGTGCGTGTTTTGTTCCGTGTCCCAACACTTTGCGAACGATTTCAGTTGAAACGCCGTCATTAACCATGTTGCTGGCAATAGATGACCGAAGCGCACGGCTACCGCGCTTCCTTCCGGCATTTTCTACTTCTGTTCGTGAAAAATGCTCGAATATCATCGTGTTGATAGCCAAGCTGTTGATAGGTGCGTATGGTGGAGCGAGTTTTATAAATATGTTGGGGTATTTCTTGAGATTGGGTCGGACATTTTCCAAGTAGTTTTGCAATGCCGCCTTTATTTTAGGGAACAATATGCACTCCCAAGGTTCATCGGTTTTTTGTTGAGTGAAGTAAATCCGATTATTCTTGAAGTCAATATCATCAAAGGTCAAAGCGGCAACATCACAAGCCCGAATACCGTAGCGTGTCATTACCAATGTAATCGCATGGTTTCTGATTCCGTTCGGCGTAGATAAATCGAAAGCATTTTCCACACAGGCTATTTCCTCCGGGGAGTAAACGGTCGGCATCGGCATAGACCGCCGCCGACTTTTGATTAGTACGGAATAGTCCCACTCTAAAATTTCGTTTTCGTAGAGATAGCGCAAAAATGGGGATATACGTTCCCAATATCTCGCATGTCCCATTGCCAAAAACGCAGACTGCACAAGTTGTCCTGTAATTTTACGGATTTCCACGCACTCCAAATGTGAAAGGTTTTGTAAAAACTTTCCACAGACTAATTGCTTGGCGTGAATTGTGGTCTGTCTGTTGCCGATGTCTGCGCAGTAAGACAGATAATCGTCAAGTGTTTTCGCAAGACTTTCTGGTAATTGGAATTTCATTGTTCTGTCCGGTAATAAGGCGGCACTGCCGTCCAAGCCTTGAAGCAAACGGTTCAGTTTGCCAACGATGTTTTTGGCGCGTGCAATGCGGGAATCACATATGCGCATGACATTGGTGCAGTAAGATACAAACTGCTCACCGATTTCAGGCGTATAGTCCTTGACCCCATTGGATTCCATATAGCTCGACATTGAAAGGAGGATAAATTTCATGTCCCTCATTGTAGTTTCGCTATACCCTTCTGTTTTGAGCATCTCCCTTAAACGGGATGATAAAGCCTCGAACGAATTTGTGTCAACTTTCATAATAAAAAGCCTCCTGAATTTTTTTAGTGCGAAGCACCTTTTAATGATACAGGAAGCAATATTATTATTCGAGAAGAAGTTAAAAAAGTCTTGTTTTACGAGTTTTCCGAGAACTTCTCAGATAACTGATTTCCTCGGATTAACAAACTTTTACGAAATATCTTGACTTCTTTTATAGCATCTGCAATAATATACATTGCAGATGCTATAGTGATTGCGAAACGAGGTGCGGCATGGCATTCCCGGATTTTGTTAAATTTGTACGAAAAGAATTAAAATTGAGCCAGCAAGATTTGGCCAAAGCCTTGAATGTAAATTTTACAACTATAAATCGTTGGGAAAATGGGCATGTAATGCCAAGCAACTTAGCTTTAAAAAGTTTTTATGATTTTTGCCAAGACAATTTCATAAGTATTCCCCCCGATTTGCAATAGATTTGCAAGAAAAAAGAATGAGTCTGGATTGCATCAAATTTCCTAATAGGAGGCGTTCATCATGGCAAGAGCAGATTTGCTGTGTGACATAATTAAATACGGACTCAATGGCGATAATGTTAACTTTCGCAAGGTTGCAGAGGCGATATGTGCCGAAGAGCGTAACAAGCAACACGGGGTTTTAGCAAATCGGATTGAAGAAATGCTCCGGGTTTCAAATCGAATGCCAGTAAGAGAGCTTCCCGGCACACCCTATAAAAATGGAAACGGTGAGGCCAATCTTGTAATTGAAAAAATTCCCGAAAGAAACTTGGATAGCCTGTTGTTACCAAAAACGGTTATAGATAACTGTCGTGACCTTATTGCCGAACATATGCGTGTAGATATCCTTCGTTCACATGGATTAGAGCCAAGAAATAAAATCCTTCTAATCGGGTCACCCGGTAATGGGAAAACATCACTCGCAGAAGCAGTAGCGGAAGCCCTTATGCTTCCTTTGTTAACGGTAAGATATGAAAGCCTTGTTGGTGCGTATCTTGGCGAGACAGCATCAAAGCTTAATAAATTATTTGAATATGCAAAAACTCGCCAATGTGTCTTGTTTTTCGATGAATTTGAAACACTTGGGAAAGAGCGTGGAGATACACATGAAACTGGCGAAATAAAGCGTGTGGTTAGCTCGTTATTACTTCAAATAGATGCATTACCAAGTTATGTGATAGTGATTGCGGCAACAAACCACGAAACTTTGCTTGATCGTGCTGCTTGGCGTAGATTCCAATTAAGGATGATTCTCCCTCGTCCAACGCGAGATGATTTGCAAAAATGGTTCACACGATTTTGCGAACGCAGTAAATTTGATTTTGGCTTAGAGCCTTCAACATTGGCAAAAAAATTGTATGGTAAGAGCTTTGCTGAGGCAGAAGAATTTGCGCTGTCTGTATACAGGCAGTATGTGTTACAGCTGCCTACAGCAAATTCGAAGGCAATAACACAGCACCAAATTGAACTACTTGCGGCACAAGCAAATATGGAAACCATAGAGGAGGTGGCTGAATAATGGCAGAGAGACCAATTATTTTATTCGGAACACCCACAGTGTCAAGAAAATCTAAAAGGCCGGGCGGTTCTTCCAAAATTCAACGCCCCTCGCATTCAAGGCAAACGGAGCGTCTTGAGCCCAAAATGGAATCATTGCAAAACGCCTTGATTACTTTGCAACAATCACCCACTGGTATTGAAGCAGAGCGAACATTTGTATTTGAAGTAGCTGGAAGCTCAGACGATTTTTACACCGCTGTCAAAAGCTGGGGAGATGACGCTGAGTGGATTTTTGATGTTCCCGAAGAAATATTTGCCTCGGATGATTTTTATGAATACAAAGAAGATAAAAAAACCAAAGAGCGTACGCGCCGTAACGATAAGGCAGTTATTGGCGGTAAAATTTATTGTGTTTTAACAAATACCCGTGCATTGGATGAAATGCTCCAGCTTTGGGGGCGTTATAAACAAAACCCGAATACGCAATTTCCCACAGGAAAAGCTGGTTTGAAACACGTTTTCGAGTGCCTTTCAGATATACATATCTGGGGCTATAAAGAGCGCATAGAAGAAACTGGAATACTTGATGTGTGGAAAGAAGAATTGCAAGACTTGGATTCAAGGTCTGTAAAATGCGAAATAGAACTCTTCTTTCGCAAGTTACATGGAGTACGCCGCCAAAAAGAAGATGACTTGGTAGCAACAATTATCGCTCTTGGCGGTACTGTGCTTGGACGCTCGGAGATTGAAGACATTGCCTATCATTCTATTCTTGCTGATTTACCCCGTGATGCAGTGGAAATGCTTATTAATAAAGATGAAAATGTCGCTCTTTTAACCGCAGAGCAGATTATGTTTTTTAGACCCGTTGGACAGGCTATTTATATTTCAGATGGCGATGATATACCTACGGAACTCAGCGTGCCAGACGCAAATGGTGTTGTTGATGAGCCAATTATTGCTCTGTTTGATGGGCTTCCACAAGAGAATCATCCATTCTTACAAAATCATTTAACGATAGATGATCCCGATGATTATGCCTCAAAATATACTGTAACTTCTCGTAAACATGGTACATCAATGGCATCGCTTGTTGCTCTCGGTGATTTGTCGGGAGATATTCGCCAAGCGTCACACAAAATATATATACGCCCAATCATGACACCGGTGCAGGGATTAAACGATACCCACGAAGAGATACCGAATGACATCTTGCTTGTTGACAAAATCCATGAAGCTGTACGCCGCTTATATGCGCCGGAAGCTGGTGCGGTTGCCCCTACTGTGAAGATAATTAACCTTTCGATTGGCATTGGTTACCGACAATTTGACCGTTCAATTAGTCCATTGGCGCGGTTATTAGACTGGCTTAGTTACACATATCGCGTGTTGTTTGTTGTAAGTGCCGGAAACCACTATCCATTTAAGGGTAATTGGGAAGTTGGTGTTCCATTCAGCGATTTTGCCACTTGTGATTTAAATACCCGTGATGAAACGGTTATAAATTGGATGAACGATAATGCCCGAAATCATCGACTGCTTTCGCCGTCTGAGAGCATAAATTCCTTAACAGTTGGTGCTGTTTTTGATGATGAATCATCATTTAATGAAAATGTGCGACAGATTGTTCCATGCTCAAACGGGATGTTAAGCCCAATTAGTGCCATCGGCAAGGGGATTAATAATTCTGTAAAGCCAGACATTGTTTTTCCGGGTGGGAAAAATGTTGTTACGGAAAACTTAGTAATGCCAAATGCCTTAAGATGGTTAGAAACTCAACGAAAACCGGGAACGCAATCTGCCGCTCCGTTTATACCGGGAAGCAATATAAAAACTGCTTATTCGTTTGGGACAAGCAATTCAGCCGCACTAATATCCCATGAGGCTTCACGCTGTTATGATGCTTTGGTGGATGTATTTGCCGAAACAGACCAAGAACCGCCTTCAGAATATATTGCATTGCTTCTTAAAGCCATGCTCATACATGGTGCTGAATGGGATTCGTTGGGAATCAAATTTGCTGATGTGCTTGGATTGTCAGGCAGACAGCAGATATCTGATAACTTGCACAGATTTTTTGGATATGGCAAACCAAATATAGATAGAGCGATTGAATGTGCGAAAAAACGCATTACACTTATTGGCTACGGAACTCTAAGTGACGGCGATGCACACCTTTATGATTTGCCATTGCCATTCGATTTTAACAGAGAAAAAATTAAGCGTAGATTGACCGCAACACTTGTTAACTTTTCTCCGATTATACCAGCAAGGCAAGTGTACCGTTCAACGCAATTATGGTTTACCTTCGAAAATAGCAAAAAGCATTTGATTGATGATCGTATAGACACCGATTGGCAAGCGGCAGTGCGCGGAACGGTTCAACATGAAATTTTTGAAAATGAAAAGATTGTTGCATGGGGCGAAGATGACGCCCTCCAATTGAAAGTAAACTGCCGTGCCACTACCGACAATCATCCTGCGGGGAGTGTACCATATGCGTTTATAGCTTCGTTTGAAATTAAAAGCGATATAGATGTGGATGTTTATGCCAAAATAGCAGAAAAGGTCAGGCCGCGTGTCACGATCCAGCCAAGGGCAGAAGATCGTGGCGATTATGACCAGTAGATAGATAAAATCAATGTGCGATTTTCAGGCAGAGATGACCCAGCTTGATATGAGATGATTGTATTTTTATTATAAATGGGATTGGCAGGTGAGCAGATCATGACTAACGAGTATACCTTGTATATCGAAGGGCTTATGAACGCTCTTCGTACCGCAGAATCCGAAGAGAAGAAACGGTATAATAATGCTATAGATATTGAAGATATGGCAGAAGCCACATCTGTAACCATAGATGCACGAGGCAAAATTCTGAAATTGCGTAAATGGATTGAACAATTGCAGTCCATGCATAATGAAATTAAGAACATACGCTGATAAGGAAAGGTAGAAGTGAAAATCTAACAAGAACCGACATACTTATAATGAATCCGTATGTCTTGCGTTTTGATACCATCAACCACTTGCTTTTCGCCAATCTCAATTTTCTCGATTAGGCTTTCAAGTAAATCCCTGTCCACTTCGTCGAAAGTGGATTTTTCTTTTATCAGCCGCATCCAGCGGTTGATGTCGCTGTTTTTGGCTTCGGCTTGCTCGGCTGTTTCGTTTAGCTGAGATAGCCTGTCCGAAACTCCTTGTCGCTGGGCTTCCGCTTTCCTTGCTAAAGCGGTAAAGGTTTCGGCTGATACGTTGCCCAAAACCTTGTCCTCATAAAGCTGTTCAAGCTGAACCTCAATCCCTTTAAGCTGGCGTTTCAGTTCTTGACGGGTTTTGGTAGCATCCACCCTGTCGGCTTTTCGAGAACCAACCAGCCTTTGTAACAAGGTATCAAGTATGCCGCTCTCGTCAATCGTGATGTGCTTGGCTTGTTCCTTGATATGGTCAAGCACCAGCTTTTTAAGGTTGCGTTCGGAAATCCTGTGCGACGAGCATATTGTTCTGCCGCTACTCGTATGCGTCCGACATTTGTATGCCCCATGCTCCACGGTTTTGTTGGCGTAGTGTCGTAAGTCAAACTCGTAAGCCATGTTTATTTGGCAGTCGGCACAAACTACAATTCCACCGAATAGGCTCGGCTTTTCTTGGCGGCGGTTTGCAAATCGCTTTTTTACATTGGCGTTAATCTGTTGAACCGTTTGCCATACATCCTCGTCAATGAGGGGAGTATGCGTGTTTTCGGTGCGTATCCACTCACTTTCATCACGCCGTACAGAGCGGCTATCACGGTAAGAAATGACTTTACTCTTGAACGCTACAGTATTGCCGATATAGAGTTCATTTGCCAAAATCGCCTTAACCGTCATGTCCCTCCATATTGTAGTGCAATCCGTTCTTGTATGGGTTTCACGGTTTTGCCTTTGGTAGTAATACAGCCGTGGAGGTAAGATGTTGTCTTTGTTTAGCACCCCTGCAATAGCCGCATAGCCCATGCCTGTTGCTCTTAGTTCAAAAATTCGCTTGACCACCCCTGCGGCGTAATCGTCCACAACTAACCTTGTGTGGTCATGGGGATTGCGGTCGTAGCCATAAGGCACAGCACCCGATAACTTCTGCCCGTCTTTTGCTTTTGCTGTAAGCACAGACTTGATGCGGTCGCTGAGATTTTTGAGATAGTAGTCGTTCATGGCATTTAGAAACGGCATAATATCGTTTTCGCCGTCCTCTGTGTCGATGCCGTCATAGATGGCGTTATTGGGAACCGTTGATATGTGTTTATAGGGAAACGGTAGAGTTTGGAAGTTGCCCGATAAATCGGAAATGGAAAGCGATTCTTTGTTGGCGCGTTCCTTCTCTGGTGTTTCCGCTCGGTTCGTGAATATCGATTTTGTCCAGCAAATCCAAAAGCATCTCTCGCGTTAAAACTTCCGAAACCTTGTGCTTCTGCACTTTTTCAAGAAACCGCCGAGCGTTTTCCTTTTTGTTGGCCTCGGTGGTCAAGGTGGCTTCATAGGCTTGCATTTTGTTTGCCAACTCAACCTGCTCGTTAATGTAACCGCTGTACAGTTTTGTGAATGTTTCCGGCGTTATATCACCAAGCGCGTTTTGCTCCACAATTTTGCGAATGATGCGGTCTAATTCATCATTTCGCCGTTTCAGTTTGTCATACGCTTTCCGAGCCGCCTTTTGAGGTTCGTGGTCGGCTGTTAACTGCCGTACCAATTCCTCTTCGGTTAAATTGGCAGAAATTATTGCGTTTAACCGCGCAAGCGTGGCTGGGTAAATATTGCGGTATGGTGTGTAGTGAGCAGTGCAAGTTTTACGCTGGATTTCTGAACTTTTCAAATGGCGGTATTTGTTGCATAAATACTGTCCGCCAATTGTGCCAGATCGCCCGGTATATGCCCTGTAGGTCATGTTGCCGCCACAGTCTACGCATCGGAGAATTCCGGCAAAGATGTTCGATATCCCTGCTGAATTGGCTTTTTTCTTCAGCCTAATCAGCTTTTGCACACGTTCAAACAAATCTCTATCCACCAGTGGTTCGTGCATATTTTCCACGATAATCCACTCGGACTCCGGTTTCTTCACCAACTTTTGGTTTTTGAAAGATTTACTGCCAGCTTTTTGACTGACGATATCTCCAACATACACCCGGCTTTCGAGAATTCGCTTGATAGTGGTAGTGCGCCAATCGTAAGGAAAATTCTCATCGAATCGGTTGGCCTTGAATCCCAGCTTGATAAATTTATACATTGTCGGGATGTAGATTTTATCGTCCGAGATAATCTTGGCGATTTGGTGCGTTCCGTGGCCAGTGTCTGCCAAGAGAAACATCCGGCGAACAACTGCGGCGGCCTCTTCATCCACGATGAGTTTGTGTTTATTGTCGGGAGATTTGACATATCCGTATGGCGCAGAGCCACCGTTATACTCCCCTTTTAATGCTTGGTTTTTCTTGACCGCCCGGATTTTTTTCGATATATCACGGGCATAATACTCGTTGAACAGTTAGCTTTAAGGAACGGTCGGGAAATAACCAACTAAAACACAGGAAATAGGCATAAACACAGGGTTTAACGGCGATATGATTTTACAACCAATCATCAGCCCTAACGCTTAAATCCACGCTATAATGATTATAGCAGAAAAAGCAGACTAAGATTCGACAAATTGAAAGGCTTGATTGATTTTATCAGTCCAGCCTTTTTTTCTTGCCAAAAATGGAGGGACGTTTATGGGTGTTAGCAGAATAAATCATATTCCCATTGAAAGCATGGGTTTATCAGTCCGTGCGTATAACATATTGACCAATGCAGGGTTTGAATTTATCGGTGAAGTTTTGAAGCAGTCTGATAAACAGTTGCTTTCAATACGAAATCTCGGCAAGCAGACGCTCAAGGAAATAAAGGAAGTCCTCTTTGACGAAGAACGTGTACTTGAAATTGTGAATAGAGAAGCATTGCCGCATGACGCTGACTGCATTGCTTCCTCAAATTTGTTTACTGTTCGGACATACAACCTCTTAATGCGGAGAGGGATAAAAACATTTAGCGAATTACGGCAAACAACGGACAAAAAGTTAAAATCCATTCGGGGATTAGGTGCTGGCATTTTAGCCGAAATAGATATAGTCGTACCCGATAGGGTGAGAGGTTGTAGTAAGCGTGGCAAGTCATGACGGCGTTCACTCTTAAAATAATAGCCCTATCTGCAATGCTCATAGACCACATAGGAGTAGCGTTTCCCGAAACTGTTCCTTTTTGGTTTCGTGCCGTCGGTCGGCTGGCGTTTCCTATCTTTGTCTATCTATTAGCGGAGGGTTTCCGACATACACGGTCAAAGGAAAAGCTGCTGATGCGCTTGCTTGTCTTTGCGGCAATATCGGAAATTCCCTACGACATTGTGATGGGTAACACAATCAATTTTGCCGCCGACACAAACATTTTTTACACGTTGTTTCTTGGCGGTGTGGCGATATGGCTGTATGAGCGATTGAAAACCCGATATGGCTGGCAGACGTTGGCTGTGCTTGCCGCAATACTCCCCACGGTCATGGTGGCAGAGAGTTTAACTGTTGATTTTGGCGGCTTTGGCGTTCTGCTTCTCTTTGCAATGTACGCTATTATTCCGAAGATACCCCGATTGATTGTAATGAGTGTGCTGGTGTTGCCGCAGTTTATGATGTTGATAATGGCGTACACATTGGGTATGAAAATACGCTGGGAATATTTGTTGCTAATTCCTTTTGCTCTTGTAACTGTGCCGCTCGTTGCCTTATACGACGGTGAACGTGGCAAAAAAATTAAATGGCTCTTTTATGTGGTGTATCCTGCACATTTGGCTGTGCTGGCGGTTATCGCCGCCATGATTAACTAACCTTGATTTTTAATAAACAAAACTTTATCAAGCAAAGGAACATGACAGACATGACAATCGGACAACGAATAAGAAAAGCACGTATGAACAGAGGAATAACCCAACAAGAACTTGGGGAGGCAGTCGGCTTTCCTTATGAATCGCAATCTCAAAAAGGGCATAGCAGTTTGGATTATCTGATGCGTGTTGAGGGTATGGGATTTTTAGACGCTGTGCAATCATTATCAAGCGGTACGATGCCATCATCTCACGAAACAAGACCGCCGCCAATATTATCAAAACCAAAGGAGCAACGAAAACCCTTTATACTCCCAACCCCTGCCGATAACAACGACGGCATTGTTGCCTATCTTCGCAAACGTGGCATTTCCGAAGCCACTACACGGAAGTACATCAGCCAAGGTTTGCTTTATGAATCGGCGAATAATAGCTGTGTTTTTGTGGGGCGTGATGCTGGAGATGGCAACAAACCCAAGTATGCCGCCGAGCGGAGCATGACAGGCGACGGCAAAAAGGATGCAACAGGAAGCGACAAGGCTTTTAATTTCTGCCTGCCGCCCGATAAAGCCGACAGCACCACCGTTGCCGTGTTTGAATCACCCGTAGATGCGTTAAGCCATTACGAAATAATGGCAGTATCAAAAGCTGAACGCAGTACAAATCAAATGGCATTGAACTTACTTGCAGACTTTGACGGTTTTCGTCTTTCGCTTGCTGGCACGGCGACCGTCGCTTTAACCAGCTTTTTAGAACGCAATCCCCATATCCAAAATATCTACTTATGCCTTGATGCCGACCCTGCCGGGGAAAAGGCAACGGAGCGTATAATCGGCGAATTGCTGTCC